>Ga0209591_10000217_pt1 | contig 75436 bp, 71 predicted proteins | sample MAT01_FD_187207 | JGI IMG/M metagenome (GOLD analysis project Ga0209591, IMG submission 187207) | Freshwater microbial communities from Lake Fryxell liftoff mats and glacier meltwater in Antarctica - MAT-01 (SPAdes) (version 2) | ecosystem: Environmental > Aquatic > Freshwater > Ice > Liftoff...
TCAGGCTGGATCCGGGCACCGGGGTCACTCTTGCCGGCTACGCGGAAAATCCACCCCGTTTCTCTCGTGGGGTAGGCCGCTTCACTCTCGATTCCACCCGGGGGAGGGTCGTGGTCGAATCACCTCTCGTACCCCGCGGGATCCGGACGGGAAGCGGCCTGATGGTGACCGGCACGGTGAGGGCGCCACCGGACTGGTACCGGCCCAACGTCGAGCGGCAGGGCATCGCGATGATGCTCTACGCCGATTCGGTCGAGCCGACCGGGAGCTCGAGGGGCGGCCTGGCCGGTGCGATCGACCGGCTCCGAAACCGGACCGAAGCCGCGCTTTCCAGAGCGATGCCGGAGCGCGAGGCGGCGCTCGCCCGTGGTTTCGTCCTCGGCCAGGACCAGGAGATAGACCCCTTGACGGTGAGCGACTTCCAGAACTCGGGCCTCGCCCATTTGCTGGCAGTAAGTGGTCAAAACGTCGTGCTGCTCTCGCTGCTCGCGATCGCACTCATGGCCGTCGCCGGAGTCGGCTACCGCTCGCGCCTGATCGTGCTGGCGGGGCTGATACTGCTCTACATCCCGCTGGCCGGCGGGGGCCCCTCGATCCAGCGGGCGGGCGTGATGGGTCTTGCCGGACTGGCCGCGCTCGCGGCCAGCCGGCCCTCCTCAAGGGTTTTCGTGCTGGCGCTGGCGGCCGCGGTGACCCTGTTGATCAACCCGCGGGCCGGTGCGGATGTGGGCTGGCAACTCAGCTTCGTCGCGGTTATCGGGATCGCCCTGCTTGCCGGCCCGATCAGGAGAAGGCTGGATGCCCTGACCCCGGCCGGGCAGGGGCCGATGACCGGCAGTGGAGCCGGACAGGGTCCGATGGTCGGCAGCGGGACCGGGCTGCGCGGGCTGGTCCTTGACGGTGTCGCCGTGACCGTGGCCGCGAGTGTGCTCACCGCGCCGCTGATCGCCTTCCACTTCGAGCGCATCCCGGTCGCCACCGTGCTTGCCAACGTAGCTGCGTTACCGGCGGTCGCGCCTGCGATGTGGCTCGGCATGAGCTCGGCCGCCCTCGGCCTCATCTGGTCGGGGCTGGCCGTGCCGTTCAACCTGCTCAACTCCCTGCTGCTCGCCTACATCGCCCAGGTGGCAGCCTGGTTCGGCCGGCCTTCCTGGGCGGTCGCCGAGGTCGGAATCGGCTCAGTGCAGGCTTTGATCCTCATCTACGCCGGCCTCGCACTCATGGTCGCTGCCGCTCTTTGGCTGAGCCGGAAGTTCGTCGTCGAACCGGGACAACGGCTACCGCCCGGGCAGGGCAGGCGAACGACGGCGACGATGGCCGCGATCGGGCTCGCCGTGCTGGTCGCCACCCTGGCTTTGCTCCCCGGAAGCGGCCGTCGCGATCTGGATCCGCCCCCTGAAGGCGGCGCGAGGATCGAGATCCTGGACATCGGCCAGGGGGACGCAACGCTGATCCGGCCGTCCGGCACGGACCCGATTCTGGTTGACGGCGGGCCCCCGGGCGGCGGGGTAGAGAGCGCCCTGGCGTCGGCCGGCGTCGAGCGCCTCGAAGCGGTGGTCGCGACCCATGCCGACCTCGATCACATCGGCGGGTTGTACGAGGTCTTCGAGGGCCATGAAGTCGGCAGCTACCTTTTCGACGGGACTCCGGTGGATCTGGTGAGCCAGGCGCGCGACGCCGGGTCGCAGACGCGCATGATCTCGGCGGGGCAGCGAATGAGGCTCGGTCCGCTCCTGATCGAGGTCCTGTGGCCGCCGCCGAGGACCGCGGACTTCTCGCCCCCGGAAGACCGTAACGACCGCTCGATCATGCTGCTGCTCTCGCTGAACGGGTTCCGGATCCTGATTACCGGTGATGCGGAGGCAGAGGCGGCTCCGGTCGATCCCGGCCCACTGGATGTACTGAGAACCGCCCACCACGGCAGCGACGACGCCGGCCTCGCGGGACTGCTCGGCCTCACCCGGCCCCGGCTGGCGATCATCTCGGTCGGAGCCGACAACACCTACGGCCATCCGACCGAAGACACGCTGAATGCCCTGAGCGAGGCCGGATCCGAAGTTCTGCGGACCGACCAGGACGGAACCGTTTCCCTGGTCATCTCGGCGGCCGGGCTTGAGGTGGAAACCGGACGGTAGGTGCAGGCCGGACGCCAGGGGGAAACCTGACACTGAAGCCGGGTCCGCCCGGGACGACGCGCAACGAGGCCGGTCGGTCCGCTGCCGACCAGCGGGCCGCCGCCCGAGAGGGGAGAATGAATGGGTGGCGAACGAGATGAAACCGACCTACCTGATCCACGGCACCGACGATGCCAAGATCGACCTGGCTCGAAGTCGCCTCAGGGCGCGGGCCGAGGGCGAGGGTGGAGCTGCTGCGCTCGAGGTTTTCGACCTGGTCGAGAACCGGGGCAGCCCGGACGCCGACGCTCTGGTCGCGGCGATCTTCTCGATGTCGCTGATGCCCGGCAGGCGGTATCTGCTTGCCGATCACGTCGAGAAATGGGGCAAGAAACAGGCCGAGCGGGTCTCGCAGGCTGTAGCCACCGCCCCTCCCGAAGTGACGGTGGTGCTGATCGCCCGCGGCAAAGTTCCGGCGGGTATCGCCGAGGCGGTGGCAAAGGTGGGCGGTGACGCGCGCAGCTACGAAGCTCCGGAAGGCAGGCAACTGGTCGCTTACCTCGTTCAGGGAGCCAGGGAGCGCGGTTTCGAGCTCGTCCCGGAGGCCGCGGCACTGCTGGTCTCCCACCTCGGCGACGGCCAGACCCGCCTGGCCAACGAGCTGGACCGCCTTGCCCTGTGGGCCGGCCCTGGTGGAACGGTCGAGCTGGAGAACCTCGAGGAGATGGTTTCCGACTCGAGTGAAGTCAAGGGTTTTGCGCTGGGTGACGCTGTTGTGGTCGGTGACCGGCGCGCCTCGGTGGCGATCGCCGAACGGCTGGTGGCTCAGGGTTCCAGCGCCGCCGGAACCGTTTACCCGACCGCCATGGCGGTGAGGCGGGTCCAAAAGGCGATCGCGCTGCTCGATTCGGGAGTCCCGCCGAACCGGATCGGCAGCGAGCTGAGGCTGCCGCCCTTCATCGTCCGCCAGGTCATGGAGGCGGCCCGCAGTGCATCGCTCGATTCAGCCCGGGACGCAGCGATCGCGCTGGCCGACCTCGAACTATGGACCCGCGGCGGGGCGGAGTACCCCGAGGAACTCGCTCTGGATCTGGCCCTGATTGCGGCTACGGATGAACCGGGCTGACGCGATGACGCCGGCTGACGCCGTGGAGCACGGCCCCCGCCTCAGGCGGAGTTCGGCCGACTGTGAAACCCGGCCTGAATCAGGCGGCTTTGGCTTCGCTGCCAGCGGCGAGACGGGCGGCCCGGGACTTCTTGCGGGCACCGTTGTTGCCGTGGATCGCGCCGCGCTGGACAGCCTTGTCGATCTTCGAGACGAGCGTCTGGTGCTCGGCTGCGATCGCTTCGGAGTCGCCTTCTTCGACAGCTTTCTCAAGCCGGTTGAAGTAGGTCTTGACCGCGCTGGTGACACGCCGGTTTTCGACGCGCTCGCGCTCGGTACGAAGGATTCTTTTTTTCTGTGAGGCTATGTTGGCCATGATTGTTTTTCTGCTCGCTGTCGGGGGAACCCCCTCACGAGCGGTCGCCGACTATACCGATAGCGAGCATGGAACCACCACGCGACCCCGATAGAGACCCCGCCGGGGCCGAAGGACTCGACTCGTTCGAGGCCGCCGCCGCTGCTGCGGAGCGGGCAATCAGCGACGCCGCCGAGCGGGCAGAGCGGGCCGTGCGGCCTCCGGAGTCGCCCGGTTCTGTCTGGGCCGGACGGGGCGAGATGGCGGTGGAGGGCGGAGTCTCGTCGGTGCTCGTCGGCCCACTGGTTGCCGAGATCGAGGCCGAGACCGCGCCTCAGGCAGGGGCTGCGCCCGAGGCGCAGACGGCGCCGGAGGCCGGCACCGCGCCAGATGGCAAGGCGCCTGCGGCACGGGCCGGCAAGCTCGCCCGTTCGACCGCATTCTTTTCGATCGCGACCGCCGCTTCGAGGATCGCCGGCCTGGCCCGCGAGGTGGTCGCTGCCAGTTACTTCGGCATCTCCGGGCCGATGTCAGCCTTCACGGTGGCCTTCCAGGTGCCGAACCTGATCCGCGCGCTGTTCGCCGATGCGGCGCTCCAGCCAGCTTTCGTGCCGATCTTCACCGAGCAGATCGGGCAGGGCAAGGTCAAGGAGGCCTTTCGCATGGCCTCGACGATGCTGTTGCTGGTGACCATGGTGCTGGGCGCGATAACCGCCGTGTTCATCCTCGGTGCCGGATTCATCATGCCGCTGTTCGCTCCGGGCTTCACCGGCGAGATCGAGAGCCTGATGGTCGTCCTTTCGCAGATCATCTTCCCGATCCTGGTCCTGCTCGGCGTGACCGGCGTCGTCGTCGGAATCCTCAACAGCTACGACCGCTTCGGGGCCTTCGCGATCTCGCCGCTGTTCTGGAACCTGACGATCATCGCCGTGGTCATCGGCACGGTGCCACTGTTTCCGGAGGACAAGCAGATCTATGCCTACGCCATCGGTGTTGTAGCCGGCACCGTCGTGCAGCTGCTGATCCCGACCTGGGACCTACGCCACACTCCCTTCCGGTTCACCTTCAAAGTTGATTTCAAGGATCCGCATATGCGGCGGGTCCTGCTGTTGATGATCCCGGTCACGCTCAGCCTCGGGCTGATCAACTTCAACCTGCTGGTCAACAGCTTCTTCGGCAGCCTCGTCAGTGACGAGGCTCCGGCGGCAATCGACAAGGCCTTCCGCATCTACCAGCTTCCGCAGGGGATCTTCTCGGTCGCGATCGCCACGGTGCTGTTCCCGACCCTTGCCCGCTTCGCCTCGAGAGGTGACTACGAAAACCTGCGTGAGACCCTCGGCAAGGGGATGCGGCAGATCGTCTTCATCCTGCTGCCGGCGACCGCCGCGATCCTCGTACTTTCCGAGCCGATGATCCGCATCATCTACCAGCGCGGGGAGTTCGGCCCGGAGCAGACCGTGCTGGTTGCCAGCGCGCTTTTCTGGTTCGCCTTCTCGCTGCCGACCAACGGCATGTTCCTGCTGCTCAGCCGGACCTTCTTCGGCCTCCAGCAACCCTGGATTCCGACCGCGATAGCCGCAGCCAACCTGGCCGTGACGGGGCTGGCCTCCTTCCTGCTCTACGAGCCGTACGGCGTTCCCGGCATCGTCGCCGCGACGGCGATCGCCACCACGCTCTCGGTGGTCGCCCAGGTGGTCATTCTCCGTCGCAGACTCGGCGGGATCGAGGCGACAAAGTTCATCGCGACGACCGTCCGGGTCGTCATCGGCTCTGCTGTTCTGGCGCTGGTCTCTTATGAATCCTGGGCGCTGCTCGACGAAGCGCTCGGGCGTGGGTTGCTCGGCCAGATCATCTCTGTCTCGGTCGCTCTCGCCCTGGGCGGGACCGCCTACCTGGCCTGCAGCCGGCTGCTGCGCATCCCCGAACTCGACCAGATCTTCTCGCTGGCCCGGCGCCGGTAGTCGATGGGTTTCCTTGACTACATCGTCGGATCGCTGGTCACGCTTGCCGGCCTGGCTTCGCTCGTTTTCGTCGCTGTGCGGGTCACCGCCAGGCTGGTGCCGGGCTGGACCGGTCCGCCGCTCTGGGTAGCCGCAGCGGTCCTCGCAGTAGGCGTCGCAGTCGGCGTCGCAGTCCTGCTCGGCACTTTCGGCCTGCTGCACGGCTGGCTCTACCTGACCTTCCTGCTCCTTATCGCGCTGGCGACCTGGCGCTGGGACGAAAGGACCCCCGGCTCCCGGGCCGCTGGAGAGCCGGAGCCGTCAAGTGCGGTCGGGACTCAGGTTGCCGGCCTTCCTGCAGATTCGCCTTCCACCGAACCCGCAGGGCCGACCACGGACCTCGCGGCATCAATGGCCGCTCCCGCAGTGCCCTCCATGGATCCCGCAGCGCCGGTCACGGACCCAGCAGTGCCGGGCGGGCGAGCTTCACTGCTGCTGACCGCGGTCGGCCTCGGGATCGCTTCGGTGGTGGTCGGACTGTTCGCGGTCGAGGTCTGGCAGAAGCTCGGCACCGGCATGACCGGCTTCGACTCGACCTGGTACCACGGGCCGTTTTCGGCCGGCTTCGCCGCTTCGGGGGACACCTTCTCGCTCCACTTCCTCGCACCGCAGTTCCTCAGCTGGTTCTACCCCCAGAACTCGGAGCTGGTCCACGCCCTCGGGATCCTCGGATTCGGCAACGACCTGCTTTCACCACTGATCAACCTCGGCTGGCTGGCCGGCTGCCTTGTCGCCGCCTGGGCGATCGGCAGGCCGTACGGGGCCGCGCCGGTATCGCTCGCTGGAGTGGCTCTGGTACTGGGGTCTGCGGCAATGGTCGACCAGGCGGGCGAGGCGCGCAACGACATCGTCGGCATGTTCTTCGTCCTGGCGGCGCTGGCGATTCTCGTCACCGGTTCTGCCGGTGGCCGCAAGCTGGCGACCGGCCCGCTGTTTCTGGTCGCGCTGTCGGCCGGCCTGGCCGCCGGAACCAAGATCAACTTCATCCCGGCGGCGATTGCCCTGGCCGCCGGGGCGGTGTACCTGGCCGGGGGAGCACGCCGCGGCCGGGCCGCGCTCCTGGCCCTGGCAGGCCTTGCGGCGGGCGGCGCCTACTGGTACCTGCGAAACCTGATCCAGAGCGGCAACCCGCTGCCGTGGATCGACGGAGCCGGCCCGATATCGCTGCCCGGGCCCGATCAGGAACTCGGTGGACGGGATGCGGCGTCAGTACTGAGCTACCTGAGCGACCCGAAGGTGATCTCGGACTGGTTCTTTCCCGGCCTGGCGGACGGTTTCGGCCAAGGATGGGTGCTGTTGCTGGGCCTCGCGGTCTTCGGGCTGGTCGCCTGCCTCTGGCGCGGTTCCGATCCCGCCCGGAGGGTGGCGGCAGTTGTCGGCTTCGCCCTGCTGCTGGCGTGGGCGGCCGCCCCGACCTCGGCTTCAGGCCCGGCCGGTGAGCCGGCCGGCTTCGTCTCCGGTCTGCGCTACCTGGCGCCCGCCCTGGGGGTCGGTCTGGCCGTGCTCGGTGCCGCGGTCGGCCCGCGCGACCGCTTCGCGTGCTGGACAGCGATGGGCGCACTGTGCCTGCTCACCCCGTTCGTGGTCTTCGGCAACCAGTCCCACAGCGTGGCCGAGCTCGCAGCCGCAATCGTTTTCGCCGGGCTGACCTTCGTCGCCCTCACCGGCGGCATCTGGTTCCACAGTCGTGGCCGCGGTGGTCACGATCCTGTTCGTATGCCGCCCACGACCGGAACCAGTGGCGGCCGAGAAGCAAAGCGGGGCCAGGGGGCCGCACAGCGGGGCCAGAGGTCCGGCGTCCGCATTGGCGCTGCCGTCTCGGCTCTGCTGCTGCTCGTCCTCGCCGGCTACGGCGTGCAGAGCCGCTACTTCGATAACCGTTACGCCAGCCCGGAGTTCACCACCGCCGGACTCTCCGAGGCCTTTGTCTGGGCCCGGGGCATCGAAGGAGAGTCGATCGGCACGAACGCCACCCGCCAGTACCCGCTTTTCGGGAAGTTGCTCGACAACGAGGTTCAGTACCTCGGGGTTCCGTGGTCGCACGGGGGCTTCGTCAAGACCGACAGCTGCGAACAGTTCCGCGACGCCGTTGCCCGGGGTGACTACCGGTACCTGGTCCTGACGCTCGACCGCGAGAGCCCCGACCGGGAGTTCCCGCGCGAGATCCCGTGGATCGAAGACGATCCGAACGCTCGTGAGCTCTTGCGCAAGCCGCCGACCGTGATCTATGAACTCGACGGCCCGCTCGACCCGGCGACCTGCCCCTGAACCACGGCGTGTCCCCGGCTCGCCGCTCCGTTCATACTGAGCGGTCCGCATGGAACTGATCCGAAACTTCTCGATCATCGCTCACATCGACCACGGCAAGTCGACGCTGGCCGACCGCATCCTCGAAATCACCGGGGCGGTCGACCCCTTGAAGATGCGCGCCCAGATGCTCGATTCGATGGACCTCGAGCGTGAGCGCGGGATCACGATCAAGGCTCAGGCGGTTCGGGTCGAGTTCAAGTCCGAGGATGGCCAGACCTACCACCTTCACCTGATCGATACCCCCGGCCACGTTGACTTCTCTTACGAGGTCTCGCGCAGCCTGGCTGCTTGCGAAGGCGCGCTGCTGGTCGTGGACGCCGCCCAGGGGGTGGAGGCCCAGACCGTCGCCAACACCTACCTGGCGATCGAGAACGGTCTCGAACTGATCCCGGTCCTGAACAAGGTGGACCTGCCCGGCGCCGAGCCCGAGCGCGTGGCCGGCGAGGTTTCGGACCTGCTCGGGATCGATCCCGACGAGATTCTCAAGATCTCCGCCAAGACCGGGCAAGGAGTTCCCGAGGTGCTCGAGGCGATCGTCAAACGGGTGCCGCCCCCGGTAGGAGACCCGAAAGCACCGTCCCGGGCCCTGATCTTCGACTCCGAGTTCGACCAGTACCGGGGCGTGATCGCCTACGTGAGGATGATGGACGGCAAGTTCAAGAAGAACGGCCACATTCTCGCGATGCAGAACGGCACCGAAGCTGAACTCGACGACATCGGCTTTTTCCGGCCGGTCCTGACCCCGGTCAAGGAGATCAACGTCGGCGAGGTCGGTTACGTGATCACCGGGATCAAGGACGTAGCCAAGCTCAGGGTCGGCGATACGCTCACCGATCGTGACCACCCCGCGACCGAACCGCTGGAGGGCTACCGCGACGTCAAGCCGATGGTCTTCTGCGGACTGTTCCCGATCGACACCGAGCGCTACGAGGACCTGCGCGACGCGCTCGACAAGATGGGCCTCAACGACGCTGCTCTCAGCTGGGAGCCGGAGACCTCCGACGCGCTCGGATTCGGCTTCCGCTGCGGCTTCCTCGGCTTGCTTCACATGGAGATTGTGCGCGAGCGGCTGGAGCGCGAGTACGATCTCGAACTGCTGGCGACAAGCCCGACGGTGCGTTACGAAGTTCACCTGACGAACGGCGATACGGTCGAGGTCCGCAGCCCGACCGAGATGCCCGACCCCGGCGTGATCGAGTCGATCGAGGAGCCCTACATCGCCGCCACCATCATCACCCCGACCGAGTACGTCGGACCGGTGATGGAGCTCTGCCAGACGCGCCGCGGAACCCACCAGGGCATGGACTACCTCAGCCCGAACCGGGTCCAGATCCGTTACGAACTGCCGCTGGCCGAGATCGTCCTCGACTTCTTCGACGTGCTCAAATCATCGACCCGTGGCTACGCCTCGCTCGACTACGAGCCGATCGGCAACAAGGCTTCCGACCTGGTCAAGGTGGACGTGCTGCTGGCCGGCGAAACAGTCGACGCGCTCTCGGTGATCGCCCACCGTGACTTCGCCTACGAGCACGGCAAGGACCTGGTCGCCCGCTTGCGCAAGACGATCCCCCGCCAGCAGTTCGACATCCCGGTCCAGGCCGCGGTCGGAGCCCGGATCCTCGCCCGCGAGACGGTCAAGGCGGTCCGCAAGGACGTCACCGCCAAGCTCTACGGAGGTGACGTAACCCGCAAGCGCAAGCTGCTGGAGAAGCAGAAGAAGGGCAAGAAGCGCATGAAGAACGTCGGCAGCGTCGAAGTACCCCAGGAAGCATTCCTGGCCATCCTCGAACTCGACGACTGAGCCCCGGTGCCGCCCGTCGACTCGCAAGCGGCGGAGTCGGAGTCCCGTGAGAAGAGGAGTCGAATGCTGGTCTTCGCGTGGCTCCTGCTCGTCGCTTCGGTCCTGTCCGGCGCATCGTTCTGCTTCCTCGAGGACAGGGTCGCAGGCACCTTCGGCTACAGCCCGGTCGTAGCCACCGTCGACTAGCTGTATCACGCGTGATGCGCTTGCACTATGGCGAAGATCAGCATTCGCGAACTGAGGAACCGCGGCGGTCACGTGATCGATCGGGCCGAGCGCGGCGAGAGGATCACCATCACGCGGGACGGTCGGGATGTAGCCGGGCTGCGGCCCCTGCGCCGGGCTCTCTCCGGGCAGGCACTGATCGAGCGCGCCAGGGGACTGCGGCCAGTCGACGCGGCCGATCTGAAGGCTTATCTCGATCGCGTCATCGATCCGGGCCTGTAGGGGACCCTGTTCGGGATGGGCGAAGGCGTACTCGACACTTCGACGGTGATCGCCCTCGAGCGGATTACCGATGCGTCTCTGCTGCCGGACACACCGCTGATCACCGCGATCACCCTTGCTGAGCTGGCAGTCGGTCCACTCGTTGCCGAAGATGAGCCGACCCGGGTCGCCCGCCAGACCCACCTGGTCTTTGCCGAGCAGAACTTCGACCCTCTGCCGTTTGACCGCGAGGCAGCAAGAGCTTTCGCCGGGGTTGCCGCCTCGCTCAGGCGTTCCGGACGCAAGGCTTCGGCGCGAGGCTACGACGCGATGATCGCGGCGATCGCCATAGCCCAGGCGATGCCCGTCCACAGCTGCAACCCACGCGGCTTCGACGGCATTGACGGCCTGACGGTCGTCGCCATCGACCTTCCTTCCCGCTAGCGCGGCATCAGTTCCGAAGCGTCTCCGGCCGGATCGACCGCCTCGGTCAGTAGCTCGACCGAGCGCAGGCGGTTTTCGACCGAGTTGGACTGGTGGACGACGATCAGCTCGTCGGCTTCGGTGCGGTCCCTGAACTCCTCCAGGTAGGCGCCCGCGTCATTCGGGGTGCCGACGGCGTTGTAGGTGAGCATCTCGTCGACAGCCGAGCCTTGGGGTGCAGACAGGATCGTGTCGATGTCTTCTTCGCTCAGTTTCTGTCCGCCCCGGGAGAACAGCGCCCGGGCGCGGAGGCGGCGGGCAGCTTCGAGCTGTTCGGCTGCATCTTCGGCGGTTCCGGCGACGATCGCGCCCACGCCGGCGATCACGTACGGCTCGGCGAGCTGCCCGGACGGCTTGAATCGTTCCCTGTAGATGGCGATCGCCTCGTGGAGGGCACGCGGGGCGAAGTGGGAGGCGAACGCGTAAGGCAGACCCAGTTCAGCCGCGAGCTGGGCCCCGAACAGCGAGGAGCCGAGCATGTAGATCGGAATGTGGGTGCCCTGACCGGGGATCGCCCGCACCCCCGGGATCGGGCTTTCGTCGCCGAGCAGTCCCTGAAGTTCGAGAACGTCGCGGGGGAAAGTCTCGGCGGCCGACGGGTCGCGTCGGAGTGCGTAGGTGGTCGCCTGGTCGCTGCCGGGTGCGCGGCCGAGGCCGAGGTCGATCCGGCCCGGGTGGAGGGTCGCGAGGGTGCCGAACTGCTCGGCGATCACCATCGGCGAGTGGTTCGGCAGCATGATGCCGCCCGATCCCAGGCGGATCGTCTCGGTTTTGCCGGCGATGTGGGCGATCAGCACCGCGGTCGCCGAAGACGCGATCGAGGAGATGTTGTGGTGCTCGGCGTACCAGACCCGCCGGTAGCCGGTTCTCTCTGCCACGCGGGCCAGCTCGACGCTGCCGGCAAAGCTCTCGGCAATGCTCTCCTTCCGCCCGACCGCAGCCAGGTCGAGAATCGAAAGCGGGATGGACCGTCTCGAGCCTGTGGCGACCTCGTCCTTCGGGGCTGTGGCTGGTGCCAGCATCGCAATGACCATAGCGAGCGGGGCTATCGGTCAATCCGTGGTGCTACCCGCGGCACGGGCGCTGCTAGGTTTCGCCCGATGGCGATCAACGATCAGGCAGTCGGAAAGAGCTGGCCGGCCCACGAGTACCAGGTGGGGCGCGAAAAGATCCGCGAGTACTCGCAGGTGATCGGCTTCGACGGTCCGATCCACTACGACGCCCAGGCTGCGCGGGATGCGGGCTTCCGGGACGTCGTCGCCCCGCCGATGTTCTGCGTCGTCTACAGCAGCGGCTCAGTGGGACCGGTCCTTTTCGATCCCGAAGTCGGCATCAACTTCGCCGCGCTGGTGCATGGTGGCCAGGAGTTCGTATGGGGAGTGCCGGTCTGCTCGGGAGATGTGATCACGACCACTCCTACCTGCACCGAGATCTACGAGAAGGACGGCAAGGGCTTCTACGTTTTCGAGACCGTCTCGGTCAACCAGGATGGCGATGAAGTCGTCCGAGGGACCTGGACCAACATCGTGAGGGGCGTCTGAGATGGCTGAATTGAACGCGGGGGACCGGATCGATGAGCTTCGGGTGAGCCCCGACAAGTACGTGCCGCACCGCTACGCCGGCGCCTCCGGTGACTTCAACCCGATCCACATCGACGGCGAGTTCGCCCGTGCGGTTGGACTTCCCGGCGCGATCCTCCACGGCCTCTACGTCATGGGCCTGGTCGCCAAGGCCGCAACTGACACGACCGGGGGAGACCCGCGAAGCCTGAAAAGCCTCTCGGTCCAGTTCCGCGGAATGAGTTTCCCCGAGCAGGAGATAGTCGTCTCCGGCGAGGTGGGCACCGCCGAAGGCGAAACCGCCGAGATCGACATGGTGGCCACCCAGGGCGAGACGCAGGTAATCAAGAACGCCACCGCCGTCGTAGCCGCCGACTGACTCGGAGGTCCGCGGCGGCCGCGACCGGCCGCTGGGTGTTCCCCGGGCGAATCCTGCGCTGCGGGGAGCGCGAGGAGGGGTGTGGGGTACCTCCGACGACGTTTCGGGTCGAGGAGGCAGTGCCCCACAACCCTCCCACTCCTACAATCAAGTGATGCTCTCCGAGCGACAGGACAACATTCTCGGGCTGGTCGCCGAGGCCTACCTCGAAACCGGCCGGCCGGTCGGCTCGAAGGCGATCGTCGAGTCGGCCGGGCTTGACTGGGCCGCTTCGACCGTCAGGGCCGAACTGGCCGCGCTCGAAGCAGGCGGCTACCTGAGCCACCCCCACACCTCTGCCGGGCGCGTCCCGACCGAGCTCGGGTACCGCCGTTACGTCGAGGTCCTGGTGCCGACGCTGCCCGCCCGCCGCACCGGGCCGGGAGAGATCGAGATTTCGAGGATGCGGCGCGAGGTGGACGCCGCGATGCGGGAGACGACCGCCGCCCTCTCACACATGACCGACCTGCTGGCCCTGGTGGTCGCGCCGCCGCTGGGCACTGCGACGATCCACCGGGTCGAAGCCCTTCTGCTCCAGCCCGACGTGGTCATGGTCATCGCGATCACCTCGGCCGGGGACGTCACCAAGCGTGCCTTCACATTTCCGTTCGAGCTCGATCCCGGCCTGGTCGAGTCGACCTCCAGCTACCTGAACGAGTCGCTGCTCGGGATCGAAGTCGGGTCGAGGAGGATCGCCTCGAAGCTGCTCGATCCGGGCCTCGGCCCGCGTGAGTCCGAGTTCATCAGGCGTCTGATGCCGGCCCTGGTCGATCTTGAGCAGGAAAGTGACGCGACGCTGTACGTCGAAGGGACCGGCCGCCTGCTTGACGAGCGCCGTTCGGCCGACCTGCCCCAGATCGACCAGCTGATGAACGCGCTGGAGGAACGGGCATCCGTGCTCAGGATGATGCGCTCGGCGATCGAGGAGCGTTCGGTATTCATCTGGATCGGCGCGGAGAATCCTCAGCCCGAGTTGCGCTCGGTCAGCGTGGTCGGTGCCAACTACGGTCTCGGCCACCGCAACCTGGGCTCGGTCGGCGTGGTCGGCCCGACCCGCATGGACTACGCGACCGCGATCGCTTCGGTCAACGAGGCCGCCCGCGAGCTCTCCCGCTACTTCGAGAACGTCTACGCATGAGCAAACGCGACTACTACGAGGTGCTCGGGGTCTCCCGGAGCGCCACTCAGACCGAGATCAAGAAGGCCTTCAGGGGGGTGGCCCGGGAGCTTCATCCGGACGTCAACGGTGCTGACCCCGAGGCCGAGGAGAAGTTCAAGGAGGTCGCCGAGGCCTACGAGGTGCTCTCCGACGAAGAGAAGCGCTCGACCTACGACAGCCACGGGCATGACGGCCTGCGCTCCGGCGGTTTTTCTTCCCAGGCTCAGGGTTTTGGATCGATCGACGACCTGTTCAGCGCTTTCTTCGGCGGCGGGCAGGGCTTCGGCCGCCGCGGTCCCGCCCCCGGGGCAGACGTCGGCACTTCGGTCGAGATCGAACTCGAAGACGTGCTCGAAGGCGTCAACCGCGAGGTCGAGTTCGACGTGGTCGGTACCTGCGAGCACTGCCGCGGAAACGGGGCGGAGCCCGCCACTCCGATCCGGACCTGCGAGCGCTGCGACGGCACCGGTGAGCTGCGCACAGTCGCCAACACCGCCTTCGGCCAGATGGTCCGGGCGACCCCCTGCGATACCTGCCACGGCGACGGCCGTGTGGCCGAGACCCCCTGCGGCGAGTGCTCCGGTCTCGGCCGCCGCCACACCTCACGCACCTGGAAGGTCGACATCCCCGCCGGGATCGAGACCGGCCAGCGAATGCGGATCTCCGGGGCCGGTCACGCCGGCGAGCCCGGGGCTCCGTCCGGTGACCTCTACGTCGAGGTCAACGTCGCCGAGAAGGAAGGCTTGATCCGCGACGGCCAGAACCTGATCACAGTGGTGCCGCTGGACGCAACAAAGGCGATGATCGGCGACCGGATCGAGGTCGAAACGCTTGATGGCACCGAGGAGATCGAGATCGAGCCCGGGACCCAGCCCGGCGCCGAAAAGGTGATCAAGGGCAAGGGATTACCGCGCGTCGGTGGCTCACGGCGGCGCGGCGTGCATCGCTTCGTCTTCAACGTAGTCGTCCCGGCCAACCTGAGCGACGAGCAGCTGAAGCTGGCGGCCGAACTCGACGGCACCGTCGGCGAGGCGAACCGGCACCAGAAAGAGTCCGGTCTCTTCTCGCGCATGCGGCGCGCCCGGAGCTGACCGGGGTGGCATGCCCGGGGTTGATCTGGATTCGCGGAGCCGGCGCTTGATCCGCCAGGGGCCGACCCTGCTGCCGGGAGCCGGCGCTTGATCCGGCTGGCGGTCAGGTGCCGGCCCGACCAGGCCGAAGTGGTCCTGGCCGAGCTCACCATGCTCGCCCCGAACGGAGTCGAAGAAACCGCCGGCGAAGGCTTTGTCGAGTACGCGATCTACGGCGCCGAAGGAGAGATTCCGGACGTCGGCGAACTCCAGGTGGCAACCGGGGACGGTCTTGTCGAAGTCGTGGCCAGCGAGGTCGCCGACGACTGGGCAGACCGGTGGCGCGAGTTCCACCGGCCGGTCGAAGTGACGGCGGGTGAAGGCCTCGGGGCCGGCCGCGGGACTTCGCTCTGGCTGAGGCCGCCCTGGGAGCCGGAGAAGGCGGACGCCTTCGAGGTCGTGATCGACCCGGGTCAGGCCTTCGGGACCGGCGCTCATCCGACCACCCGACTCAGCCTCGGTATGTTGCTGGACCTGCACGATCAGGGCAGGGCCTCCGGCCCGTTGAGCGACCTGGGCACCGGCTCGGCCGTGCTGGCGATCGCCGCCGCGAAGCTAGGCTGGTCGCCGGTTGCCGGCTACGACCACGAAGCAGCGGCGATCGAGGCCGCCATCGAGAACGCGGTGGTCAACACGGTCGAAGTTGAACTCGAACGGATGGATCTGAAACACGGCCTTCCGGACCTCGCCCCGGTGGTGGTCGCCAACCTGACCGCGCCACTGCTGGAGATGGTCGCTTCACAGATCACGGCAGACAACCGCCCGGCGACGCTGGTCTGCTCCGGCCTGCTGGAGGCCGAGAGTGAGCGGGTCGAGGCTGCGTTTGCCCCGCACGGGCTGAAGCCGGTCGAGTTCCGCACTTTTGAGAACTGGGGCGGACTGCTGCTGGAGGATCAGTGAGCATCGGCTTCTTTGACTCGGGGGTCGGCGGCCTGACGGTGCTCCACGAATGCCTGGTCTCCCTGCCGCAGGAGGACTTCCTCTACGTCGGCGACAGCGGCCATTTCCCCTACGGCACCAAAACCCGTGACGAGCTGCGTGCGAGAGCTGAGGTAATCACCCGCTTCCTGCTCGACAGCCGGGTGAAGATGATCGTGGTCGCCTGCAACTCAGCCACTTCGGCCGCCGGGGAGCTGATCCGGGAGATCGCCGGGGCCGAGGGGGTGCCGGTGGCGACCGTCGTCGGTCCCGAGGCCGAGATCGCCGCCGCGATCACCGAGTCGGGCCGGGTCGGTGTGCTGGCCACTCCGGCCACGGTTTCAAGCGGCGCCTATCACCGCGTGCTCGAAGCCCAGGGCAGGCCGCTGACCGTGACCGAGGTTGCCGCGCCCGACCTCGCACCGATCATCCAGCAGGGCTTTCCTTTCGACCAGTACGTCATGGACACGGTCCGCGGCTACTGCGAACCGCTGAAGCAGGCCGAGGTGGACACCCTGATCCTCGGCTGCACCCACTACCCACTGGTCGCCCCGATGCTCCAGCGCTTGCTCGGCCGCGACGTGCGGCTGGTCACCGCCGGCCACGCGATCGCCGCGGAGGTCCAGAGGATCCTGGCGGAGCGCGACCAACTGGCCACGGGCGAGGGTGAGGGCGGCTACCGTTTCCTGGTCACCGGCGATGTCGAATCCTTCACTGAAGTCGGCACCCGCTTCCTCCAGCTGCCCCTGGCAGGCAGGGTCGATCGGCTCAGGTACCCTTGAGCCATGTCAGCAGCCGAACAGATCCGTGACGACGCCCGCGAGGCGATGAAGGCCGGCGATCGCCGGCGCTCGTCTGCGCTTCGCATGATCCAGGACGTGCTCCAGCAGGACGCGAAGATGGGCAAAGGCGACGAGACCGCGGTGCTTCAGAGAGAGCGCAAGAAGCGGCTGGAAGCAGCCGAAGCCTACGCCGGAGCCGGCCGGACCGAGCAGGCCGAGGCCGAGAGCTTTGAAGCGGAGCTGATCGCCGGCTACCTGCCTGCCCAGCTCAGCGATGAAGAACTGAACGCCATGGTCGCCGGGGCGATAGAGGCCACCGGTGCGCAAAGCCCGAAGCAGATGGGCCAGGTCATGGGCGTGCTGAAGGAGAAGGTCGCCGGCCGGGCCGACGGCAAACGGGTCAGCACCGCGGTCAAGGAACAGCTTGCCCCGTAGGACTCTGACGCTCGAAAACGAGGTCGCGGCCGAGCTGGCCGGATCCGGCGACTCGGTACTAAGGGCGCTGAGGGACCGCACCGCCAGCAAGGTCCACCTGAGGGGCAACCTGCTCACCCTCGAAGGCGACGACGCCGAGATGGATCAGGCCGCGAAGCTGGTCGACGAGATGGTTGACCTGATCGAAAACGGCCACGAGGTCGAACCCGACACGCTCGACTCGGTGAGCAACGCGATCCAGTCTTCGAGGAGGAGCGCCGAAGTGCTCAGGGATGTCGTCTGGCACAACCGCAATACCAAGGTTGTCCCGAAGACTGTCAACCAGAAGCTCTACGTCGACTCGATCCGTGAGAATACGGTCACCTTTGGCATCGGCCCGGCCGGCACCGGCAAGACCTTCCTCGCGGTGGCGATGGCCGCCGCCGCCCTGGCCGAGGGCGAAGTCCGGCGGATCATCCTGACCCGGCCGGCAGTCGAGGCAGGCGAAAGCCTCGGATTTCTTCCCGGGGACCTCCAGGCGAAGGTCGACCCTTACCTGAGACCGCTCTTTGACGCGCTCTACGACATGCTTGACCCCGATCGGGTCAACGGCTATTTCGACCGCGGTGTGATCGAGGTCGCGCCACTGGCCTTCATGCGCGGCCGCACCCTGAACGACGCCTTCGTGATCCTCGACGAGGCCCAGAATACGACCCCCGAACAGATGAAGATGTTCCTCACCCGGCTCGGCTTCAACTCGAAAATGGTCGTGACCGGGGACGTCACCCAGATCGACCTGCCGAAGGAGCGCCAGTCAGGCCTCGTCGTGGTCAGGGAGATCCTCAATGACATCGAGGACGTCAGCTTTGTGCGCTTCGGCGGCGCGGACGTGGTCCGCCACCGGCTGGTCCAGCGCATCGTCGCCGCCTACGGCGAGCACGACGAGCGCGAGGCGAATCAGTGAGCCTCGATCTCGAGGACGTGCCGACCGGTTTCAGGTCGGCTGTTCTGGCGACGCTTGAAGAGGTCGGCATTGAAGACGGCCACCTCGCGGTCGAGCTGGTTGATGAAAGGCGCATCCACGAGCTGAACCGCGAGCACCGCGACCGGGACAGGCCGACCGACGTGCTTTCTTTCCCGATCGACCGGACGGACGCCGGGCCCGGCCCGCGGGAGCTCGGGGACGTAGTCGTCTGCGAGGCTCAGTGCGAGAACGTGACCGAGGCCGTGGTGCACGGTGTGCTTCACCTCTGCGGTTTTGACCACGAGACCGACGAAGGGGAGATGTTTGAGGTCCAGGATCGAATCATGGCCGGACTGGCCCGCGATGACGATCAGGCAGCTGTGACGGATCAGGCAGCTGTGACGGGAACGGAATCGTCTCGTGGATGAGGCCGGCCTCAGTCCGCTTGCCGACCTGCCCGAAGGCCCGACCAGGTCAGGCTTCGTCGGCCTCGCAGGCAGGCCGAACGTCGGCAAGTCGACCCTGGTCAACACCCTGGTCGGGGCGACCGTGGCGATCGCTTCGGTGCGGCCGCAGACCACCCGCCGGGCGATCCGTGGAGTCGCGACCGACATCGAGGCCGCCACCCAGATTGTCCTGATCGACCTGCCGGGTGTCCAGAAGCCGCGAGACGAGCTGACCAGCCGCATGCAGCGCCGGGTCGAGAAGGAGCTGGCCGACGCGGACGTGGCTCTCTTCGTGATCAACGGCGAGGAAGGGGTGGGCCCCGGGGACAGGTTCATCGCCGCCGGCCTGCTCGGAGCCAGGCTCGACATCCCGGTGATCTGCGCGGTAAACAAGGCCGACCGGCTGGGTCGGGAAGTCGTGCCGGTACTCCAGGAAGCGGCGGCGCTGAAGGGCGTCGACGAGGTATTCCCGATCAGCGCGCTCAAGGGCGAAGGGGTCGCCGAGCTGCGTGAGCACCTCGGTTCCCTGATGCCCGAGGGCCACTACATGTACCCGCCCGGCGACCGCTCCGACCAGTCGATCGAGCTGCTGCTGGCGGAGCTGATCCGCGGCCAGGTGCTGATCCGGACCCGGGACGAGATCCCGCATTCGGCCGAAGTAAAGGTGCGGCAGGTCAGTACCCGCGAGGACGGCCTGGTCACGGTCGAGGCCGAGATCTGGGTGGAAACCGAGTCCCAGAAAGGCATTCTCATCGGCAAGAACGGCTTCCGAATCGGTGAGATCGGCACCGGTGCCCGCAAGGTGATCGAGCTTGAGCTCGGCGCCCGGGTCCACCTCGACCTGCAGGTCAAGCTGAAGCGCAAGTGGCGCCGCGATGTCGACATGCTCGACCGCCTCGGCATCGAGTGATCCCGTCCACCCGGATCTTCGGCTACGGAGACGGCGGCGCAGACCGTAGGATCACCGAATGAAGACGACGAGCAGACTGGCCTTCCTGCTGGTGGCCGGGGCACTAACGATCGCCGGCTGCGGCGGTGGCGATTCCGGCAACGAAGCCGATACAGCGGCGATCAACGAAGTGGTCGCGGGGATCAACCGCGCCAATTCCGAGAAGGACGGCGCGGCTTACTGCGACCTGCTCCAGCCGAGCACGTTTTTCGACACCTTCACTTCAAAGTCCAAGTGCGCCAGTGAGACCGATCAGATCCTGGAGCAGGCCGGCGAGCAGCCGGATCTGGCCGTCGAGGACATCACGATCGACGGCGATACGGCGAAGGTCAGCTTCGTCGGACGCAGCGGCGAGGCGCCGTTCGTGAAGGAGAACGACAACTGGTATCTGGTTCTTGGCCAGGCGACGGCCGGACCGACCGAAGCCGCGCCGGCCCCTGACGATTCTGCGAGCGGCAGTCCTGGCGACGGCGGCACACAGGACGGTGGCTGAGTTGGAGACAGATTCCCGAAAGGAAGACGCCGGGGCGCTGGAACCGCGATTCAATGACGACGGCCTGGTGCCGTGCGTGACCCAGGACTCCCGCACCGGCGAGGTGCTGACCCTTGCCTGGATGAACGCCGAATCGCTCGGCCTCACCCGGGATACAGGCGAGATCCACTTCTTCAGCCGCTCGCGCAAGGAGATCTGGCACAAGGGTGAGACTTCGGGCAACACCCAGCGGGTGGTCGAGCTGAGGATCGACTGTGACGAAGATGCGATCCTCGCCCTGGTCGAGCCGGCGGGCCCGGCCTGCCACACCGGCGAGCGCACCTGCTTCTACCGCCGTCTCGAAGACGGAGGCCCACCGCTGCCGACGCCGTCCGAAGCACTCGCTGGTCTTCAGCGCACCCTTGACGAGCGCGCGGCCGAGAGGCCCGAAGGCAGCTACACGGTGACGCTGCTGGACAACGCCGAGCTCGCCGCCGGCAAGGTCCTGGAAGAGGCCGAAGAAGTGACTCGCGCTGTGCGGGAGGAGAGCGACGAGCGGGTCGAAGAAGAGACGGCCGACGTGCTCTACCACCTGGCGGTGCTGCTCAGGTCGCGCGAGATCAGCTTCGACCGGGCGATGGAGGTCCTCAATGGCCGCCGGGGCTGACCTCAGGAACCGGCTTTCACCCGACCTCGACGGAGCCCGCAAGCTGGCCGGTGAGGCCAACGTGATCCCGGTGCGGATGAGCTTCACCGACGACTGCGAAACCCCGGTGTCGGCCCTGCTCAAACTGCGCGGTGACGGCCCCTGTTTCCTGCTCGAGTCGGCCGAGCGCGGCCAGGTCGGCCGCTACTCTTTTCTCGGCACCAGCCCGCATTCGGTCATCCGGTGGTCGGATGGCGCCCTGAGCGTGTACCCGGGTGATTCGATGTCGGGCGATGACGAGCCGCTGCGGCGGATCGAGGCCCCCGATCCCTACGCCGCGGTCGCCGATCACCTGGCCGGGTTCAAAGTGGCCGAGGTCCCGGGGCTGCCACCGTTCGCCGGCGGCGCGGTCGGGCTGTTCGGCTACGACCTGGTGCGCACCGTCGAGCCGCTCGGCGAGCCCAACCCGGACCCGCTCGGCCTGCCCGACCTGGCGCTGATGATCACCGACGCGATGGTGATCTTCGACCACCTCCACAACGAGACGAGCATCCTCGCCTGCGCCTTCGTCGGCGAAGACGGGGTGGAGGCGGCCTACGAGAGCGCTGCGGCCAGGATCGGCGAGCTTCGCGAGCGGCTGCGCGGCCCGGTGCCGCCGGCCGACGGCGCCGGGGCCGTTGAGCCGCCGGCCTTCGAGTCGAACATGAGCAAGGCGGAGTTCGAGGCAACGGTCGCCCGGATAGTCGAGTACATCCACGCCGGCGATGCCTTCCAGGTCGTGCCCTCCCAGCGCTTCACGGCCGAGTCGCGCTCGGAGGCGCTCTCGATCTACCGGGGCCTGCGGGCGGTCAACCCTTCGCCCTACATGTACTTCATCGAGTTCGGCGATTTCCAGATCGCCGGGGCTTCGCCCGAGCCGCTGCTGAAGGTGAACGGCAGGACCGTCGAGATCCGGCCGATCGCCGGAACCTCGCCCCGTGGTGGCAGCGAGGAAGAGGACCGCCGCCTGGCCGAGGAGCTGATCTCGGACCCGAAGGAGCGGGCCGAGCACGTGATGCTGGTCGACCTGGCGAGAAACGACATCGGCAGAGTGGCGGAGTACGGCTCGGTCGAGGTCGAGGAACTGATGGTGGTCGAGACCTACTCCCATGTGATGCACATCGTCAGCCGCGTGACCGGCACCCTGAAGGAAGGGCTCGGCGCACTGGACGTGCTGCGCTCGGCCCTGCCGGCCGGCACTCTCTCCGGCGCGCCGAAGGTCAGGGCGATGCAGATCATCGACGAGATGGAGTCGGTGAAGCGCTGCTCCTATGGCGGCGCGGTCGGCTACCTCTCCTGGAACGGCGACCTCGATACGGCGATCCACATTCGAACCGCTCTGATCAAGGACGGCAAGGTCCACATCCAGGCCGGCGGCGGCACCGTGGCAGATGCGAAGCCGGAGTACGAGTACCAGGAGTCCCTGAACAAGGCCAAGGCGATGTTCAGGGCGGTTGAGATGGCCTGCGAGAACCCGGACTGGGCCTGACCATGCGAGTACTCGTGATCGACAACTACGACTCCTTCACCTACAACCTCGTCCAGTACCTGGGCGAGCTCGGAGCCGAGGTCGAGGTGGTCCGAAACGACGCCGCCGCGGTGGCTGACCTGCTCGATGCTGGCTATGACCGCGTGGTTGTATCCCCCGGACCGTGCACCCCGGACGAGGCCGGCATCTCGGTTGAAGCTATCCGGGAGTTCGCCACAAGGGGGGTTCCCGTGCTCGGGGTCTGCCTGGGGCACCAGTCGCTGGTTCAGGCATTCGGCGGCACGGTCGTCCAGGCTGAGCCGATCCACGGCAAGGACGCGCGGATCGAACACGACGGCAGGACGATCTACGAAGGCCTGGAATCGCCGCTTACGGTCGGCCGGTACCACTCGCTGATCGCCGGCGACCCTCTTCCCGAGCAGCTCGAGGTAAGTGCCACCTACGGCGACATCGTCATGGGTGTGCGCCACCGGGAGCTGCCGGCCGAAGGCGTCCAGTTCCACCCCGAGTCGGTGCTGACGCCTGGCGGCAAGAGCATGATCGCCCGCTTCCTGGGGCTCGATCCGGACCAGAGCGAGCTCGCGCAGCGCGGCGCTCTCGCCGTGGGCACGAATGGCGATGAAAGAGGCGCAGATGCCGAATGAGATCCTGACCCGGGCGATCGACGCGGTCGCCTCGGGCAACCACCTGACCGCCGACCACGCTTCGGCGGTGCTGAGCGAGATCATGGAGGGCCGGGCCGGCGAAGTCCAGACCGGCGCATTCCTGATCGCCCTGAGGACCAAAGGCGAGACGGTGCCGGAGCTGGTCGGCCTCGCCCGCACCATGCGCGGGCTGTCCACACGGGTGGAGTGCTCCCGTGTGGACCTTGTCGATACCGCTGGAACCGGTGGTGGGCCCTCGACCTTCAACGTTTCGACGACCGCGGCGCTGGTGGCGGCCGGCGCCGGTTGCGCAGTCGCCAAGCACGGCAACCGCTCGAATACGAGCCTTTCCGGCTCGGCCGACCTGCTGGAGGCTCTCGGAATCGAGATCGGTCTCGAGCCCGGGGCTGTCGCCGGCCAGATAGAGCAGATCGGCTTCGGATTCATGTTCGCCCCGAGCCACCACAGCGCGATGAAGCATGTCGTGCCGGTACGCAGGGAGCTGGCGGTGCGCACGATCTTCAACTTCCTGGGCCCGCTGACCAACCCGGCCGGAGCCACGCGCCAGGTGATCGGGGTTTCCGACCGCAGCTATCAGGAGACGATCGCCGAGGCGGTGGCCGGCCTCGGGGCCGAGCATGCCCTGGTCGTTTCTGCCGACGACGGTCTTGACGAGATCTCGATCACCGGGCCGACCCGGATCATCGAGGTCGATCACGGCTCAACCAGCGAAGTGATCCTCAAGCCCGAGGACTTCGGCATGGAACTTGCAGAGCTCTCCGAAGTTGCCGGAGGCACCCCTGAAGAGAACGCGCTGACGACCCGCGCGGTGCTCGCCGGGGAGAAGTCGGCCCGCCGGGACCTGGTTCTGCTGAACGCCGCCGCGGCGATCAGGGTCGGCGGTCGTGCGGACTCTTTCGCGAGTGGCGTAGAGGCCGCCGCCGCGGCGATCGACTCCGGGGCTGCCGCCGGTGTTCTTGAGCGGCTGGTCGCCTCCGCCGGGGAGCGGTAGGGTTCAGTAGTCCAGTGGGAATCCTTGAGCAGCTAATCGCAGCCGCCACCGATGGCGTGGACCGGCGTCGGCGGCAAGTGCCGCAGTCGGAACTTGAAGCGGCGCTCGCCGGTCGCGACCGCGACCGGCCATTCATGGAGGCGCTCGGCCGCCCCGGCATCGCGCTTATATGCGAGTACAAACGGCGCTCGCCCAGCGCCGGAGAAATCGCTCCGGGGGTGACCCTGGAAGACCAGGTCCGGGAGTACGAGGCCGGCGGAGCGTCGGCACTGTCGGTTCTTACCGACGAGACCCACTTCAACGGGCACCTGGAGGATCTGGCCGCCGCTCGCGCAGCCTGCCGCCTGCCGATCCTGCGCAAGGACTTCATCGTCGATCGCTACCAGCTGGTCGAGTCGGCCGCGAGCGGTGCCGACGCCGTGCTTCTGATTGCAAGCGTGCTCGACCCTGGCCGGCTTCGTGATTTCCAGGCCGAGGCGCGTGAGCTCGACCTCGACTGCCTGGTCGAGGTCCACAACGAGCCGGAACTCCACAGTGCGCTGGAGGCAGGGGCCGAGGTGATCGGGATCAACAATCGCAACCTTGACACCGGGGTTGTGGACGTGGCGACCACCTACGAGCTGATCACCGATGTGCCGACCGGCAAGATGGTCGTCTCCGAGAGCGGGATCTCGAGCCGGGCCGAACTGGTGGAACTCGAGCGGGTCGGCTGCGACGCGGCCCTGATCGGCGAGAGCCTGATGCGCTCCGAGAATCCCGCCGCCACAGTCCGTCAGTTCGCCGGTCTCGACGAGACCACCGAGCACTTTTTACCGTGACCCCCGACTGGTAGCATCACGTCCTGAAGATGGCTCTGGATGGGGAAGAGAAGATGGCTCCGGATGGGGAAGGGGCGAAGGTGCGCACTCCGCGCTTCGACATCCTGATCGCGGTCCTCCTCGGTGTGACGGCTCTGATGACCGCCGGCGCGGCGTTCCTCGCCGACCGTGACGACGGGCAACAGCTGCTATTCCTCCAGCAGGCGGCGGTGACTCAGTCCGAGGCCAACGATGCCTTTGCCAACGGCGACCAGGTGCGGGCGCTGGACCAGGCGATCTTCATCGAGTACGCCCTGGCGGCCCAGCAGGGCGACGACGAACTCGCTGCCTACCTGATGCAGTTCAGCCCCGACCTTCAGGCGGCGATCGAGGTCTGGGCAAACGATCCAAACGGCGGCGAGACCCCGTTCAGCGGCGACAATCCGGCTTACTACCCAACCGCCTGGGACGACGGCGAGGCTCTGCGGGAACAGGCCGCGAGCGAGTTCGATCAGGGCGACTTCTACGACCAGCGGGGTGACAAGTTCGTGGCCGCGACGGTGCTGCTTACGGTCGCCCTCGCCCTTTTCGGCGTCGCTTCGGTCATCTGGTTACGCCGGTGGAGGCTGGGGCTGACTGTCGGTGGCTCGGCGTTCATGGTGGCCGGCGCAGCTGTCGTGGTGGTGAACCTGGTCTGATGAGCGAGCTGCCCAAGACAGTCGAAGACCTCCCGCCGGGCGGCAGCCGGTCCCGCAGGTTCGACCTGCTGCTGGCGATCCTGCTGGGCCTAGCCGCAATCGCGGCGGGCTGGTCGGCCTACCAGGCCGACCTCGACCGTGGCGACTCCCTGAGGCAGTTCCAGGTTGCGAACAAGCTCGCCGCCGAGAGCGTCGACGCCTTCGGACAGGGCGATGTCCAGCGTTCGATCGATGAGCAGATATTCATCGACTACTCGAAGGCGGTCCTGGACGGAAACGGTGGCGCGGCTCAGTACCTGAGGGACGAGCTCAGTCCCGATCTACGAACCGCGATCAGGCTCTGGGAGAACTCGAACAGCAACGCGACTTCTCCGTTCGCCGGTGACTCTCCGTTCTACGTACAACCTCTCTATGACGAAGGAGACCGTCTGTCGGAAGAGGCGGCCGTCGAGTTTGAAGCGGCCGATGACCTGCGGAGCAGCGCCGATACATTCACTCTGATCGGGGTGCTGCTGGCTTCGGCCCTGTTCCTTTACGGCATCGCCGCCGTCTCCCGGGCCCGGAAGGTCCGCTACGGACTCACCGGGGTCGGCTTCGTGATCTACCTCGGCGCAGCCCTCGCCTTGATCGCCCTGGCCGTTTAGGAAAGTTTAGGTAACGGCTTATCCGTCGCGAATGAGCGCGTTGGAGGATGCCGCAATGAAATCCAGCAGCAGTTCTTTCCGTCAGTCGCTCACGGCCGCGGTCCTCGGTGGTCTCTTCGTTGCAGTACTCGGCTTTGCCGCAGTCTCAGCCGGATGGATCGGCAAAACCGAGACAACCACTCAGACGATCACCGCCGGTTCCACTGCTTCGGTGCCGGTTGCCGACGACAGCAACCTCGTCAATCAGATCTACGAGCGTGACGGCGACGGGGTCGGCTTCATTACCGCCACCGGCGTCCAGGATTCATCCGGAGAGCTGAGCCCGTTCGGCGGGGGCGGCTCAGGCACTGCCACCGGCTCCGGTTTCCTGATCGACAAGGAAGGCCACATGGTGACCAACGAGCACGTGGTCTCGGGCGCGGACACCGTGTCGGTGACGCTCGGCGAATCCGACGCCTCATACGACGCCGAGGTCATCGGTACCGATCCCTCGACCGACCTCGCTCTACTCAAGATCGACGCGCCGTCTGACGTCATGACCCCGCTGGCGATCGGCGACTCCGACAAGGCCAAGGTCGGCGATCCGGTCGTCGCGATCGGCAACCCGTTCGGCCTCGACCGCACCGTGACCACCGGCATCGTCTCGGCCCTTCAGCGCGAGATCCAGAGCACGACGGCCTACTCGATCTCGGACATCATCCAGACCGACGCGGCGATCAACCCCGGAAACTCGGGCGGTCCGCTGATCAGCGCTGACGGCGAGGTGATCGGGGTCAATTCCCAGATCGCGACTGGTGGTAGCGGCAACGGCAGCGTCGGCATCGGCTTCGCTATCCCGTCGAACACCGTGACCGATGTGGTTGAGCAGCTCAAGGCGAGCGGCGAGGTCAAGCACGCCTTCCTCGGGATCAGCGGCATCGGACTTGACTCCCGGCTCAGCGAAGCACTCAACCTGGGCGCCGACGGAGGAGTTCTGGTGCAGGAAGTCACCGACGGCGGACCCGCCGCGAAGGCCGGCATCAAGGCCGGCAGTGAGCCGGTGACGGTTGAGTCGGCGCGGGTGCTGACCGGCGGTGACGTGATCGCCGCGATCAACGGGCAGGAGAACCCCTCGATGGAGGACGTCGCCGCCCTGGTCAACGAATCCGATCCGGGTGACACGGTCAAGCTCACCATCGAGCGCGACGGTCAGACGAAAACCGTGGAAGTAACCCTCGGCGACAGGCCCGACGATTCAGGCTCGGATACGCAATCCTCCCCCGGCTCTTCACCGCCGGCAGAGCCGCTTCGGCCGCCCGGCTTCGGCCAGTAGCCATCCCATTGGCCATCCGGCTCCACCGGGCCGGATGGCTGCAGGATCGACCTGACGCACGCGGCCACAACCGGCCCCGCGCGGCCGGTGTCATACGCTTGTTTCGTGAAGGTCAAGGTCTGCGGGATAACCAATGTCGACGACGCCGGAGAGGCGGTCCGCCTGGGTGCCTGGGCGATCGGCCTGATCCACCACAGGGCCAGTCCGCGGTCGGTGCGTTTCAGGGCAGCAGCCGAGATCGGCGCGGCCTTCAGACGTGAATGCGAGATCGTCGGCGTTTTCGTGAACCCGACTCTCGAGCGTGTAGTCAACGCGGTTGAGAACGCCAATCTCAGCATGGTCCAGTTGAGCGGCGCAGAGGGACCGTCGTTCTGTACCGAGGTGGCCCGCCGCACCGGCACCAAGGTGATCAAGGCGGTCCATGTGTCCAGCGCCGCCGACATCCACCAGGCCGAAGCTTTCCGCACCGACTTCCATCTGTTCGACACCGGCAGCGCAGGCGGGTGGGGAGGGACCGGCTCCTCGTTCGACTGGGATCTCCTGGAGGACCACCACTCTGCGGTGCCTTTCATGGTCGCCGGCGGGCTCAACCCCGAGAACGTGACCGAGGCGATCCGGATCACCCGACCGGATGCGGTTGATGTCGCCAGCGGAGTCGAGAAGAAACCCGGCCTCAAGGACTTCGGTCGCATGGCAAGCTTCTTTGAAGCCGCCCGCTATACGCCGGTGGCGGGCTCATGAGTGGGCGCGCCGGAAGCCCGTCTGCCGCGGTCCGGCAGGCCGAATCCGGGACTCCCGGGCGCTTCGGCCCCTACGGCGGCCGTTACGTTCCCGAGACCCTGATCCCGGCCCTCGACGAGCTCGTGGCTGCCTGGGCGGAGGCCCGCGAGGACCCCGAGTTCATCGAGCGACTCGAGCATCTGCGCCGGGACTTCATCGGTCGCCCGACCGCGCTCTACCTGGCCGAGCGCTTCAGCGAGCGGGTCGCTCATCCCGTTTACCTCAAGCGTGAGGACCTCGCCCACACCGGAGCCCACAAGATCAACAACGCGATCGGCCAGGTCCTGCTCGCCAGGCGCATGGGCAAGCAGAGGATCATCGCCGAGACCGGTGCCGGGCAGCACGGTGTGGCCACCGCCACGGCCTGCGCCCTCCTGGACGTCGAATGCATCGTCTACATGGGCAGCGAGGACATCCGGCGTCAGCGCCCGAACGTCGAGCGCATGGGCCTGCTCGGGGCCGAGGTCGTGACCGTCGAGGCCGGCGCCCGGACGCTGAAGGAGGCGGTGAGCGCCGCGATCCGTGACTGGGTAGCGAACGTCGAGACAACCCACTACGTGATCGGTTCGGTCGTCGGCCCGGCTCCGTTCCCCGACCTGGTCCGGGACCTGCAGCGGGTTATCGGTGACGAGGCCCGCGCCCAGGCTCTCGAAAAGGAGGGTGTGCTGCCCGAGCGCGTGATCGCCTGCGTCGGCGGTGGCTCGAACGCGATCGGCACCTTCGCCGCCTTCGTTCCCGACAGTGAAGTCACTCTGATCGGGGTCGAGGCTGCCGGATCAGGGGTCGAGACGGGCCGGCACGGCGCACCGCTCAGCGCCGGAAGGACCTCCGTACTCCACGGCTCGCTTTCCGCAGTGATCGCTGACGAAGAAGGGCAGATCCTCGAGGCGCATTCAGTCTCTGCCGGCCTGGACTATCCCGGAGTCGGCCCCGAGCACGCCTGGCTTCGTGACTCCGGCCGGGCGGAGTACGTCGCGGTCACCGACCGGGACGCGCTCGCCGCATTCCGCGAACTGAGCCGGCTCGAGGGGATCATCCCCGCTCTGGAGACTTCCCACGCGATCGCCTGGCTGCTTGCCGAAGGCAACACCGGCCAGGCCGGCTTCGACATCGTCTGCCTGTCCGGCAGGGGCGACAAGGATCTGGCCGAGGTGCTCGGCATGGACAGTTGAAAGTGACCGGGACGCAGCTCGCAACTGGCGCGGACAGGATCGAAGCCGCCTTCGAGGCCTCACGGGCCGAAGGTCGCGCAGCGCTGATGCCGTACATGATGGGTGGCTTCCCCGATCCCGAAAGCTCGGCCCGGATCGCGCACGCGTACGTGGACGGCGGCGCCGACCTGATCGAGATGGGCGTCCCGTTCTCGGACCCTCTGGCCGACGGCCCGGTCATCCACGAGGCGGCCACAGCCGCGCTGAAGGCGGGCATCAGGCTGGAAACCGTGCTTGGCATCTGTCGTGAAGTGAGTCCCCGGGTGCCGGTCGTGCTGATGGCCTATACGAACATGATCCTCGGCGCTGACGGTCCGGCCGGATTCGCCGCCAGGGCGCGTGAGGCCGGCGCCAGCGGCGTGATCGTCCCTGATCTGCCGCTCGGCGAGGACGAAGATGCACGCCGGATCCTCGGCGAAGCCGGGCTGGCGGTGATTCCGCTGATCGCACCGACCACGCCCAACCGCCGCCGGGAAGAGATCTGTGAGGTCGCCTCGGGATTCGTCTACGTCGTTTCGGACGTCGGAACCACCGGCGAGCGGGGGGAACTTCCCGCCCACCTGCGCGAGCTGGTCGAAGACGTTCGGGAGAAGTCCGACGTGCCGGTCGCTGTCGGCTTCGGAATCGGCAGCGCGGCGCAGGCCGGTGAGGTAGGCAGGACGGCCGACGGCGTGATCATCGGGTCGCGGCTGGTCCGTATGGTCACCGACGCCGGCAGCCCCGACGAGGCCGTTGCCGCGGTCACCACCTTCCTCAACGAAACACGGGACGCACTGACGAAAGAACAGTCCTCCCGGGTTATGTAGGATCCCGCCCATGGTCATGCCGGTAACGCTCTTCATCGCCACCGCCTTCGCGGTCTTCTCCTGGTCACAGGGAATGGGCGGACCGGTCGCCGGCCTTGTCTTCTTCGGCATCATCGCGATCGGCTTCACGATCAACGCGGTCCAGCCGCTGGTCGAGAAGATCAAGCCTCACATCCCTTCCCGCTCCAAGTCCTGAAGCGATGCGGATCGGCGTTCTCACAGGTGGGGGTGACTGCCCCGGCCTCAATGCCGTGATCCGTGCGATCGTCCGGCGAGGGGCCGCCGACTGGGACAACGAGTTCGTCGGCTACCGCGACGGCTGGAAAGGTCCGCTCGAGAACTTTTCGACCCCGCTCGGAGTCGAGCAGGTGCGCGGCATACTTCCGCGTGGAGGTACCATCCTCGGCTCCTCGCGCACCAATCCGCTCAAGGTCGACGGGGGGATCGAAAAGATCGCAGCCAACCTCGAGGCGACCGGTGTCGACGGGCTGATCGCAATTGGCGGTGAAGACACCCTCGGCGTGGCGAAGTCGCTCTCCGACGCCGGGGTCAAGGTGATCGGTGTACCGAAGACGATCGACAACGACCTCGGTGCCACCGACTACACCTTCGGCTTCGACACCGCCGTGAACATCGCGACGGAAGCGATCGACCGCCTCCACACGACCGCCGAGAGCCACCATCGCGTGCTGATCGTCGAAGTCATGGGCCGGCACGCCGGCTGGATCGCCTTCCACTCAGGGCTCGCCGGTGGTGCCAACGTGATCCTGATACCCGAGCAGGACTTCGACCTGGACAGGGTCTGCGGCTACATCGAGAAGCGTTTCAAGGACCAGTACGCCCCGATCATCGTGGTCGCCGAGGGCGCCAAACCGATCGGTGGTTTTCCCGACGAGGACGAGTCGAACACCGATGCATTCGGCCACGCCCGGCTGGGTGGCGTCGCTCACTGGCTCGAAGGGCAGATCGAGGCCAAGACCGGCAAGGAGGCACGGGCGACTGTGCTCGGCCACGTCCAGCGTGGTGGCACGCCGACTGCCTTCGACCGCGTACTGGCAACACGCTTCGGGCTGCACGCGGTCGAAGCCGCCAACGAAGGCAACTGGGGCAAAATGACCGCCCTGCGATCGACCGAGATCGACCTGGTAGACCTCGCTGACGCGGTCGCCGTGCTCAAGACGGTCCCGCCCGAGCTGTACAGCGAAGCCGAAGTCTTCTTCGGCTGAGACTCAGGTCACGCTTCTCGGGATGATCAGCGCAGCAGGTTGGCCAGGGCGCCGGCCAGTTCCGGCTGCTTGAACTCGTAGCCGTTCTCGGTGGCGAGGCGGGGGTATACCCGCTGGCCTTCACGCAGCACGCTGCCGAACTCCGGCCCCCGCAGGATGTCAAGTGCAAAACCGGGGATCGGCATGAAGGCCGGCCGGCTTACCGCCTTGCCCAGCCGCTTGGCGAACTCTTTGTTGCTCACCGGGTTCGGCGCGGTCGCGTTGATCGGGCCGACAGCAGCCGCGTTTTCAAGTGCCCAGAGCAGGATGCCGACCTCGTCGTCGCGGTGAATCCACGACATGTACTGCTTGCCGCTGGCGATCGGTCCGCCGACACCGAGCTTGAAGGGGGTCAGCAGCTCGCCCAGCAGGCCGCCGTTCGGGTCGAGCACGTGGCCGGTCCGGATTTTCGCGACCCGCGTATCCACTCCGGTGACGGCGTCCGCCGCCGCCTCCCATTCGACCACGACACCGGCGAGAAAGTCGTCACCCGGTCCGGCGTCTTCATAGAGGAGGTCGTCGCCGCGATCGCCGTAGTACCCGATCGCTGAACCGGACAGAAAGACCGAAGGCGGGCTGTCGCTTGTGTTGATCGCCTGTGCCATGTTCTTGGTCGACTTGATCCGGCTGCGGGCAATCCTGTCCTTCACTTCCTGGTTCCACCGCTGGTTGATCGGCTCGCCGGCGAGGTGGATCACGGCGTCAGCGCCTTCAAGTGCCTCGGCCGGAGGGCGTTCATTGGTTGAATCCCAGCCAAGCCACTGGACGGCCGACTGCGCCTGGGCTGCCTTTTCGGGGCTGCGGCTGAGCCCGACGACGTGGTCGCCAAGGTCCAGCAGGGCGTTACAGAGCGCCGAACCGACCAGTCCTGAAGCTCCGGTGATGACTACCTTGCGCTTGCTCTGCGAACCGTCTTCTCTTGTGGGCATGTGCTCTAGTTTATGGTTCAGTGGAGGTCGGCACCCGGCTGGAGGTCAAACCTTCGCCGGGAAATCGCATCGGATGCCGACGGGCGGTGTTCGAGTAGACAGGACCGCCACCCCGGCGGTTTCAAAAGATTCTCAGGGAGCCACCCAGAATTGAGTTTCATGTTGAAGTCACGAGCAGCCTTCCTTGCAATTCCGGTCTGCTTCGCCCTGCTCTGTGCGGCACTTCTCACCGCAGGCGCCCCTCTCGCGGAGGCCGCGGCCAAGAAGTGCTTCGGCAAGAAGGTCAACCGGGTGATCAATGCCAGCAACCAGGGTGTGCGGGTCGGGTTCAAGGATGTCGTCTGGGTTTCAGGGAAGAACGTGACGGTGACGGGCAAGCCATACAGCCGGATCTGCGCCGGCGCCGGCACGCAGATCGTCAAAGCCGGCAAGGGCCGCAGTCTCACCGACACCGGTCCCGGCAACGACCGGATCATTCTTCACGACAAGAGCAACCTCAACATCGCGAAGGGCGGCCTCGGCAACGACCTGATCCTGGGGTCCAACGGCAACGACTTCCTCTACGGCTCGCCGAAGAGGGTGCCGCGCAGGGCGGCCGACCGGGACGTTATCCGGGGTCTGCGCGGCAACGACACGATCTACGACTACGGCGGGACCGGAAACCAGCTCTACGGCGTAACCGGAGTGGACCGCATCTACTCACTGGGCCGCGCGATCTCAACTTCCTTTGGCGGCAATGGCAGTGACGTCCTGTTCTCCGACGGCGGCAAGTCGAAGAAAGGCATCGAGGAACGGCTGTTCGGCGACCGTGGCAACGACCGCCTCAACGCGAACCGGCCCGGCAGCGACGGGCCCGCATATCTGGACGGCGGCTCGGGGGACGACTGGCTGAACGGCACTTCGTTCGACGATACGATCCTCATCAAGGCGGGGATCACCAAGGTTAAGGCTGGCGGAGGCGATGATTTCCTCATTTCCACTTCTGCCGGTGTGGTGACGATTGACGGCGGTCGGGGGAGGGACCTGATCTCCTTTGCCACCCACACCCCCGCCACTGACCGGCCCTTCACCGGAGTAGATGCGGACCTTCGGACGGGAGTGGTCAAGGGCAACGGCAAGCAGACCATGCGCGGGGTCGAAAGCGTTATCGGCTCTTCTTTCGAGGATACGATCGTCGGCGAGCCAGGCGTCACCAACGAAATCTCCGGGGGCCTCGGTGACGACGAGCTGATCGGACAGAGGCAGGACAAGGACGCCGGCGATGGTGGTCTCGGTCTGAACGACTGCAGTGGCTTCTACTCGGTCTCGTTCTGTGGGCAGGATTCACCGGGGAATGTCGGGCAGGGCAGGGTCAGCATGAGCATCGACAAGTCCGGCGTGCTCACCATTCTGGGCAGCAGTGGTGCCGATCAGATCAACGTCGGCTTCCAGCTCCAGGGCAGCCTGTACAGGATCAACGTGGATTCGAACCCTGTCCTTGCGGGCCGCTGTTCGCAAGCCGGGGGAGGTGACTCCCCGGTCACCTGCGAGGCGACGGCCGGCGACCTGAACGGCATCCTGGTCTATGGCGGTGCCGGAGGCGATCGCGTCGAGGTCGAAAGGACAGTGCCGGGAGTCGTCACGGCGCTGATCGACGGCGGGGCCGGCGAGAACACACTGCTCGGTGGCGACACCCGGGATACGATCCGTGCCGAGGGTTTCGGTTCGATCGTTTCCGGCGGGGCCAACGACGATCAGCTCTACATTTCCGCAGGTGGACAGATGCTCGGAGGTGCGGGGTCAGACGTCCTCCACTCGCTGGACCCTTGCCAGGGCGGCGAAGTCTCCGGCGGCGTGGGTGATGACAACCTTGTCTTCGGTGGATCGCTGCAGGCCGTCACGGCTGACCTGGCTGCCGGCTACGCCCGCTGGTCCAACGGCGGGTGCGGACAGGCCCTCAGAGTGGCCCCGAACGTAGAGAGCCTCGAAGGCACGCGTTACAACGACACTCTGATCCTTGGCCGCAAGCTGAAGGGTCAGACGCCCCGGCGCAGCCTGCTCGGCCGTGGAGGAATCGACGTCCTCAACGCACGGAACGGAGTTCGTGACTCGATCATGACCGGCGACAACGGCCGCAAGAACAAGGTCATCGCCGACCGGATCGACAGGGTCATCTGGGGCTGGGGCTACGCCGCTTTCTGAGTCCGGGGCCGGCTGTGAAAGGCTGCCTGCCGTGTACCTGCTCTTCCTCGACGAATCCGGCAGTCCCGACGATGCCGTCTTTGCCCTCGGTGGCTTCGCGGTCAAGGCCGAAGACTGGCATGTGCTCAGGCGTCGCTGGGACGACTGTCTGGAGTCGGCCGGATGGCCGGCCGAACGGGAGCTCAAGTGGTCGGACACGGGAACCGGGGCCGTTCCGCCCGACGTGGCGGACGCTGTCTACGACTGCCTGCCGACCCTGCCGATCGAGTGCTTCGTGACCATTCTCTATCCGGAGATCAGCGGCTACGAAGAGTTCTTCGCCAGCGACGAAGACACATATTCAACCGGCCTGATGTTCCTCGCCGAGCGCTACCAGCGCTTCCTCGACCATCACGATTCCTACGGTGTGATCGTGCTCGACAGCCGCCGCCGTGAAACCGACGACCGCCTGCGGCGCTTCTTCACCCGGATCCAGAAGGAGGGCACGCCGTTCGCCGAACTCGAGCGCATCGTCGACGGCCTGCTGCTCGGCCCTTCGCATTTCTCCCTGGGCCTCCAGATCGCTGACCTTGTCGTCAGCTGCTCGCGCGCGGCCAGTCTCGGTCAGGGTGACAACAAAAGGTGGTTCAAGGGCCTTGAACCGGTTTTCGCCCGGCACCCGTCGACCGGTGAGGTAGACGGTGTGGGGCTGAAGTACTTTCCGGATTCGACCAAGCCCGAAGAACCGCCGGAGGTCCGGCTGTTTAACCCGCGGGAGCAGCTTTGAGTTCCCAGCGGCGCATCCTCAAGGCAGATCAGAGCGAACCCCGGGACTTCGTCGGCGCACTCAAGTCGATAGTCGTGCCGCGGCCGATCGCCTGGGTTTCGACAGTGTCGGCAGACGGGGTTGAGAACCTCGCCCCGCATTCGTACTTCACGGTCGCCAGCCAGCTGCCCCCGGTGATCCAGTTCACCTCGATCGGCCACAACGATTCGCTCCGGAACGCGGTCGATACCGGTGAGTTCGTAGTCAGCCTTGCCAACCGGGAGATGTTCGAGCAGATCAACGCGAGCAGCACCAACTACCCGCCGCAGGTCAGCGAGTTCGAGGTCGTCGGCATTGAAACCGAGCCGTCGGAGCTGGTCGCGCCGCCGCGGGTCGCGGGCTCACCGGCGGCGATCGAGTGCGTCACCGAACGGACCGTGGAGTTCGAGCATTCGGTCGTGGTCTTTGGCCGCGTCGTGGCGATCGCGATCGACGAGGCAGTCCTTGACGGAGATCACCCGGAGATTACGAAGCTGCAGCCGCTGGCAAGGCTGGGGCGGGACGAGTGGTCCGAGATCGGCCAGATCCTCCGCGTCGCGCGCATTCCGTACGAAGGCTGAGCCCGGGTTGACCTGAGAGGCCGGGCTTCAGGCTCAGCGGCCGAGGTTGGCGAAGGATCCGGTCTCGACCGAGAACCTGGCGTCACCGGCGCGCTTGGCCTCCTGGACCACGGCTTCGGCGACCTTCGGGGCGACGTCGCGGTCGAATACCGAGGGGATGATGTAGTCCTCGGCGAGGTCGTCGTCGCTGACCACTCCCGCGATTCCGCGGGCGGCGGCCATCTTCATCTCTTCGGTTATCTGGGGGGCGCCGGCGTCGAGTGCACCGCGGAAGATCCCCGGGAAACAGAGCACGTTGTTGATCTGGTTCGGGTAGTCCGAACGGCCGGTGGCCATGATTCGCACGTAGGGCGCAGCCTCTTCGGGCATCACTTCAGGGTTGGGGTTGGCCATCGCGAAGACGATCGCGTCGCGGTTCATCTTGTCCAGCGCTCTCGCTTCGATTACTCCAGGGCCGGAGAGGCCGATGAAAAGGTCCATGCCCTCAATCACTTCTTCGGGGGAGCCGAGCAGGTGCTCCGGGTTCGAGTTCTCCGCGTACCAGCGCTTTATCCCGGTCATCTCGCCGGACTCGTAATCCGGGCGGGTAGTCGAAAGCGCGCCTGCACGGTCGCAGCCGACGATGTGGGTCAGCCCGGCGGCAAGCATCATCTTGGTCACTGCGATTCCGGCGGCGCCGAGGCCGACCATCAGCACTCGCATGTCTTCGATCTTCTTGTCGATGATCTTCAGCGAGTTGAACAGCGCCGCCATGGTCACCACTGCGGTGCCGTGCTGGTCGTCATGGAAGACCGGGATGTCGATCAGTCCCTTCAGCCTCTCTTCGATCTCGAAGCAGCGCGGGGCGGCGATGTCCTCGAGGTTGATCCCGCCAAAGGTCGGCGCCATCAGCTCGACCGCGCGCACGATCTCGTCGGTGTCGGTGGTCGAGAGGCAGATCGGAAAGGCGTCGACGCCGGCGAACTCCTTGAACAGCATGCACTTGCCCTCCATCACCGGCATCGCCGCTTCCGGACCGATGTCGCCGAGGCCGAGTACGGCCGTGCCGTCGGAGACAACCGCGACCGTGTTCTTCTTGATCGTGTACTCGAAGGCGAGGCTGCGGTCTTCGTGGATCGCCGAGCAGACCCGGGCGACACCGGGCGTGTAGGCCATCGAAAGGTCGTCACGGGTCTTCAGCGGGTACTTGTTCTCGACCGAGATCTTGCCGCCGCGATGCATCTGCATGGTCCGGTCTGTGTACTCGACAACGCGGACCCCGCGAACCGATCCGATCCCCCGCAGGATCTGCTCCCAATGGGACTGGTCAACCGCGTCGATAGTGAACTCGCGGACCCGCTTGCCGTCGGCACCGGCGCCCGGAATGAGGTCGACGCCGACCAGCTGTCCGCCGGCACCGGCGATCGCCGCCGTGAGCTTGCCGAGGGGCTCCTGACGGGCATCGAGTTCGACCCGGACGGTGACGCTGTACTGGGCGCTGACTGTGGCCATCGGCCCATCATATTGCGCAACCGCGATCGACCTGCTGCTCGCCGTGTGCGCTCGCCACAGCGATCGAACCGCCGCTCGTCGAGACGTCGTTCCGCTGCGGCATGTCGTGTCCGGTCTGGCCCGAGCCGACGTTGAGTGGTCGGTCTTTTCGTAGTGGCACTGATCGGCATGCCGTGGCCGTGCCGATCAGTGCCACTACCCGGGTAATGCGGTGGCGGATGCTGGAAATCAGGGACCGGGGCGGGGCATATGATCATTCGGTGAGCGAAAGCGGCGAGACCCCCGAGCTGTTCCTGATCGACGGCAACAGCCTCGCCTACCGGGCGTTTTTCGCCCTTCCCGATTCGATGGCGACCGCAGACGGCCGGCCGACCAATGCGGTCTTCGGTCTTGCTTCGATGATGGTCAAGCTGATCGCCGACTACCGGCCGACCCAGATAGTGGTCGCCTGGGATGCCGGCATGTCGGGGCGGGAAGTGGTGTACCCCGAGTACAAGGCCCATCGCCCGCCGAAGCCGGATCTGCTCCGGGAGCAGTGGCCGAACCTGGTCGGGCTGGTCGACGCCTTCGGCTATGCGAACGTCAAGGTTGACGGCTACGAGGCCGACGACGTGATCGCTTCCCTGGTTGCCGAAGCGAGGCGGCGATCGATCACGACAGTGGTCGTCACCGGGGACCGCGATGCCTACCAGCTGGTCGGCGACGGAGTGACAGTGATGAGCACCGGGAGGGGGATAAGCGATACGAAGATCTACGACCGCGAGGCGGTCAAGGAGCGCTACGGCGTATACCCGGAACTGGTCACCGACCTGATGGGGCTGCGCGGTGACACTTCGGACAACATCCCCGGCGTGCCCGGGATCGGCGAGAAGACGGCTGCCGCATTGCTGGAGCAGTTCGGCTCGCTGGAGGAGATCCTGGCCAACGTCGATCAGGTCTCGGGGGCCAAGCGCAAGCAGAACCTGGTCGAGTTCGCCGAAGACGCCCGCATCTCAAAGGACCTGGCGACGATGAAGTTCGACATCGATTGCGGCATCGACCTCGACCAGCTGATGGCTTCGAAGCCGAACCGCGAGAACCTGCGTGAGTTCATGCGCGATTTCGAACTTCGGGCTGCGCTCAACCGGCTCGAGGAGGCCCTGGGGGAGTCCGAGCAGGTGCCGGGCGAGCCGGACTCTGCCCCCGGACCGACCGAGGTGGAACTGTCGGCCGGTGGGGTCGCGGATCTCGGTGACGGCCCGATCGCGGTCGAGATGCACGGCGGCTGGGCCGCAACAGACGGTGAGTCCGTGGTCGGCGGCCAGGACGATCCCGAAGCCTTCATCGGGCAGATCGCGGGCCGTGCTCTTATTGCCCACGACTTCAAGGCGATCGGCGGCCGGAACGGAATGCTGGCCGCGCTGGAGGCGAGCGAAGCCGGACCCGCGATCCACCACGATACGAACATCGCTGCCTACCTGCTCGAGCCGAACCGCAGGAGCTACGCGCTCGACGATCTCGCGATCGCCGCCGGACTACAGCCTTCCGGGCTCGATGACGAAGACGGCCAGCTGACCCTTGTGGCCGACCCCGGGGATGAGCCCGCTGCCTCGCTCGCCCCGGAGATCGCCGCCACGGTCTGGAATCTTGCGCAGATCCAGCGTCCGAAGCTCGAAGAGACCGGCCTGATGCCGCTTTTCGAGCAGGTCGAGCAGCCGTTGATCAGGGTGCTGGCGGCGATGGAGCGGATCGGCCTGAAGCTGGATACGGACAAAGTCGACGAGATGAAGTCCGGGATGGATGCGCGCATATCGGCGCTGGAAGCTGAAATCTACGAAAAGGCGGGCCACGAGTTCACGATCGGCTCGCCCCAGCAGGTCGGCCAGGTGCTGTTCGAGGAACTCGGGCTGACCCGCAAGCGGCGTGGCAAGACCGGCTTCTCGACCGACGCCCGGGTGCTGGCCCAGATCCGGGAGGAACACGAGATCGTCCCGCTGATCGAACAGTGGCGCGAGCTGAGCAAGCTCCTGAACACCTATCTCGATCCGCTGCCGAAAGAGATCGACCCCGAGACCGGCCGGGTCCATACGACGTTTGTTCAGACCGCGGCACCGACCGGCAGGCTCTCCAGCATCCAGCCGAACCTGCAGAGCATCCCTATCCGGACCGATGTCGGCCGGCCCCTGCGGGGCTGCTTTGTGGCCGAGCCGGGCAACCTGCTGGTCTCGGCCGACTACAGCCAGGTGGAGCTGCGGGTGCTCGCCCACATGGCCGACGAACCGGTACTGAAGGGATTCTTCCGGGTCGGAGAGGACGTCCACCGGGCGACCGCCGCCCAGGTCTTCGGAATCGAACCCGAGGAGGTAGACGACGCCCAGCGATCGAAGGCGAAGATGGTCAACTTCGGCATCGTCTACGGCCTGACCGGCTTCGGTCTGGCCGACCGGCTGAACATACCCCGGGCAGAGGGCGACGAGTTCGTCAAGGCCTACCTCGATCGCTTCCCGGCCGTCGTCGCCTTTCAGGACAAAGTCGTCGAAGAAGCGACCGAGACCGGCTACGCGATCACGCTGCTGGGCCGTCGCCGACCACTGCCGGAGCTGCGCTCGAGCCAGCCGAATACGAGGCGTCAGGGGATCAGGCTCGCGGTCAACACCGTGATCCAGGGCTCGGCCGCCGACATCATCAAGGTGGCGATGATCCGTTGCCACCTGGCCCTGGCCGAATCCGGAATGAGTTCACGCCTGGTCCTTCAGATACACGACGAGCTGCTCTTCGAAGGCCCGGCCGAAGAGGCCGGAACGGTCACCGAACTCGCCCGGCGGGAGATGTGCGACGCCTATGAACTCGAGCCCCCGCTCGAGGTCGATGCCGGATCCGGCCCGGACTGGCTTGCCGCCAAGTAGGCCGGGTCCGGGGCAATGAGCAGCGGCTTCACCAGCCTGTTGATCATCGCTGTGGGTGCCCAGCTCGCACTCCAGGCACCGATCAACAGTGCCCTGGGACAGCATGTCGGCAAGCTGGCGGCGTCATTTGTCAGTTTCCTGATCGGCACGAGCATCCTCTTGATCCTGGTATTCGTTTCTGGCGGGGCTGGTTCACTTTCGGCCCTCGGGGACGTGCCGGCATACCAGTTGGCCGGCGGCCTGATCGGCGCCACCTACGTCGCCACGGCCACTTTTACCGTGGCCCGGATCGGTGCCGGTGCCGTTGTAGCGGCAACGATCACCGGCCAGCTGCTGAGCTCGCTTGCGATCGACGATTTCGGGCTGGTCGGGGTGGACGCCGTCGCGCTCGACGGCATCAGGATCCTGGGGGCGCTGATGCTCCTCGGCGGCACCCTCCTGGTCGTAGGGCAGGGGAAACCGGCCAAGGAAGAACCGGCCGGTCAGAAACCGGCCGCGCGGGTACCGGCCGGGCAGAAACCGGGTGGCTCACGTGTTCAATGGAGGGCTGAGTTGCCGTCGATAGCCGCCGTCTTCGGTGCCGGCCTGCTGGTCGGGTTCCAGCATCCCCTGAACGGCCTGCTCTCGGAGTCGGCCGGGGAGCTGGGTGCCGGCCTCACCAACTTCCTGGTCGGTACCTCCTTCCTGCTGTTCCTGGTCCTGGTGACCGGTCGTGGGCCGAAACTGGCGGGTGTGCGCGGGGCACCTGCCTGGCAGTTCCTGGGCGGGCTGATCGGGGTGATCACGGTAGCGGCGGCGCTCAGCGCCGTCTCGGTGGTCGGTGCGGCCGGCCTCACCGCCGCGCTCGTGACAGGCCAGCTTCTCGGTTCGGTTCTGATCGACCGGGCCGGTGCTTTCGGCCTTCCGGTGAGGCTACTCACGGCCCGCCGCCTGGTCGGAACGATGCTTCTACTGGCCGGGACGGCCGCCTGCGTCTCCTGATCGGCCTTCGTCCGCTGCGCGTCCTCCTGCTGCGTCGGCGGCAGCCCCCTGGGCCCGGGAGCGGTAGAGGAAAGGCAGGGCGAGCGCCGAGATGGCGGCACCGATCAGGTAAGAGCTGCCGTAACCCCAGACGTCCGCTGAACGTCCGAGAACGGGCTGGACCACCACTCCACCACTGGAGCCGAGCATCGAGTCGAAGGAGAGGATCGTGGCCCGCTGGGATGACGGGATGAGCCCGTTCAGATAGGACTGGCGGATCGGCATCGCGGCGGCGAACAGCATTGCCCAGACCGCGACCAGGCCGACCACGACCCAGAAGTTCTGGACCAGCCCGATGAGCGCAAGGCTCACGGCGCCCATTGCGACCGCGAGAAGGAGGGCGGAGGTTCGCAGCCGGAACAGCCTCCGGATCCGGGGTGCCGCGATGCCGCCGACGATCTGTGCCCCGGCGACCAGCGCCGCCGTAACCCCGGCGATCCCGTAAGCCGTGGGGTCGCCGACCAGTTCCAGCAGGTAGGGCTGGAGCGCGTAGAAGGCATAGATCCCGACCCCGGCCGTGAACGGCGAGGCCAGCATCAGCCACTTGACCGCCGGCACCCGCCAGCCGAACTCGATCGATTGCGAGGTGATCGACCGCATCTCCTTCAAGGTCCCGTCGCTCTTTTTCGGCTTGAATCCGACGTCGCGCATCACCGTGAAGGCGAAAGCGAACATCACCAGAAGCACGACCGCCCTCATCACGAACGGCACGCCCAGACTCGTGAACTGGGCCACGAATCCGCCGGCGACCGAACCGGTGAGCATGCCGACCCCGGTGACTATCTGGCCCTTTCCGAAGATCGCCTCGAGGCTGCCTTCGTAGCCGGTCGCGTCGAGGGCGTCCACCAGCCAGGCTTCAACCGCGCCGGAGAAGAAGGTGAAGCCCAGCCCGAGCAGCATCGACACCAGTGCCCACGCCCAGAACGGTCCTTCGATCTGCCAGAGCAGTACGTAAAGCAGAGTGGTCACCATCAGGGTCACGGTCCCCGCCAGGTAGGAGACCCGGCGGCCGATGGTGTCGGCCACGACCCCAGTCGGGATCTCGAAAATGACCATTCCGGCAGTGAAGAAGGCGTTCGCCGCGAAAGCTTCGAGGTTGCTCAGGCCGGCATCGAGCAGGAAGATCGTATTGATGCCCCAGATGAACGAAGCCGCCAGGGTGTTTCCCAGCATCAGGGTGAGGTAGACGCGCTGGATGTAAGCGGGGGAGGGCATCAGCTGGACAGCGCAGCTTGACATGCCGGCCCCGACGGGTTCCGGGATAGGGTGCCCGCATGAGAAAGTCCTTCGTTCTGCTGGCCGTCCTGCTGGGCATTTTTGCAGTCGGCTGTGGCGGCTCCGACGGATCCGGAGACGACCCGCCGGCAGCCTCGCCGGATACCCCCGCGCAGAGGGCGGGGGAGCCTGCCACCAGTGATTCGCTGGACGGCCGGACGTTCGTCGCCACCAGCGCCAAGGGCGTCGATATCACTGAAGCCGTGCCTCTCGAGATCGCCTTCGACGGGACCAGCCTCTCGGTTGACGCGGGGTGCAACTCGATCAGCGGCAACTACTCGCTCACCAGTGGGGTGATCCAGGCTTTTCTGGTCTCGACACTTATCGGCTGCCCAGCGAAAGAGACGCAGCTCGAGGTCTTCGCTTCCGAACTGCTTCGGCAGGGCGCGGCCACCAAGCTGTCGGCGAACAATCTCGCCCTGGTGGGCAAGAACGGCACCTCGCTCTTCCTGGAGGATTGACGACCTGAACCTGTGAGGTGTTCGACCACGTCGCCGCCGATAGGCTCAGACTGAGCACTTATACCGAGGAGAACGAGCAAATGACCGTCGCATCGAAGGAAACCGCAACCCGCACCTTGAAGAACTACGTGAATGGCGAGTGGGTTGAAGCGGCCGGAGCCGAACTCCACCCGGTCACCAACCCGGCCAACGGGGAGACGATCGCCCTGGTTCCGTACTCGAATGCGAGCCACCTCGATGATGCGGTCAGGGCGGCGCGTGAAGCCCTGCCTGCCTGGCGCGGGGTCAGCACCATCGCCCGGGCGCGCAAGCTGTTCGAGCTGCGCCAGATGCTCGACGCGCGCAAGGACGAGTTCGCCCGCATGGTCGTCGCCGAGATGGGCAAGACCCTGCCTGACGCCACCGCAGAGGTCGGCCGCATGATCGAGATGGTCGAGGCGGCGACTGCGATCCCGACCACCATGCAGGGCCGCATCCTTGAAGACGTCGCTCGCGGTGTCGACGCCGAAACCATCCGCCAGCCGGTCGGGGTCTGCGCCGCGATCGTCCCGTTCAACTTCCCGGCCATGGTCCCGTTCTGGTTCCTTCCGTTTGCGATCGCCTGCGGCAATACCTTTGTGCTCAAGCCTTCCGAGCAGGTCCCGCTGACCCAGTCGCTTGTTTTCGAGTCGCTCGATGCACTCGACCTGCCGCCCGGTGTCGTCAACCTGGTCAACGGCGGACGCGAGGTCGTCGAAGGCATCCTCGAGCACCCCGGAATAGACGCGATCTCTTTCGTCGGCTCTGCGCCCGTCGCCCAGATCGTCTACGAGCGCGCGGCTGCTTCCGGCAAGCGGGTCCAGGCGCTCGGCGGGGCGAAGAATCACATGGTGATCTGCCCCGACGCGGTGGTCGAGCCGACCGTCAATGGCCTGATCGGCTCAGGTTTCGGAGCGGCCGGCCAGCGCTGCATGGCCGGCTCGGTAATCGTCACCGTGGGCGAGGCTCACGACTTGGTGATCCCCCGGCTGATCGAAGAGTCCTCGAAGCTGTCGGTGGGCAACGGTCTCGACGAGGGGGTGGACGTCGGTCCGGTGATCTCCTGCGACGCCCGTGACCGGATCAACGACTGGATCCAGCGTGCGGTGGACGATGGCGCCGAACTGGTGCTTGACGGACGCAGCCCCGAAGTCGGTGGCAGCGACGGCGAGGCCGGCAGCGGCGACGGGCCCGAAGGCTCGTATGTCGGGCCGAGCATCCTCGACAACGTCAAGCCCGGCGATCCGATCATCGGCGAAGAGGTTTTCGGGCCGGTACTCGCGGTCGTCAACGTTGCCACACTCGAAGAAGCGATCGAGGTCGTCAACTCCAGCCGCTTCGGCAACGGCGTCTCGATCTTCACCGAGTCCGCCTCGGCGGTGCGCAAGTTCCGCCACGACGTCGAGGTCGGCATGGTCGGCGTCAACATCGGTGTGGCCGCGCCGGTCGCGTTCTTCCCGTTCTCGGGCTGGAAGGCTTCCTTCCTCGGCGACCTCCACGCCCACGGACCCGATGCGGTCGAGTTCTTCACCCGCAAGAAGACGATCACTTCGCGCTACTTCTCCGGCGGCGCCACCAGCGGCAGCTACTTCGTCGAGAGGTAGTCCGGAGACGGCCGAGCGCGAAGGTCAGGCGAATGCAGCCGGGCGCACAACCGGACGGCGGGCGACCGCAGAGGTGCGCGCGAACTGAGGCGGGGCTATTCCGAGGTAACGGTTGAAGGCGAACTCGCCTGCGGCTCCGGCGAAGGCGGTCGCGAGTACCGGCTTGACGAGTCTCGGCGGGATCCTGGGCAGGGCGTTCTGCGAGTTGAGCAGCCACCTGAACTGCCGCTCGTGCGAGGCGTTGAAGCGGTGGTATGCGGCAAGGGCGCCTTCCCGGGTCTGGTGACCCTCGACTACGGCGCGGAGCTCAAGACCGAGTGCGGCTCCGAAGTACAGCGCCGGCCGGATCCCCTCCGCGGTCAGGGGCAGGCAGTGACCGGCCGAGTCACCGGCGAAGAAGACACCGCCGTCGGTGCCGTCCCTCAGCTTGTGGGGGATCCAGTTGCCCTGCCAGCCGACGCTCTCCGCGCCTACATCCCCGGCCAGCAGCTCGGTGGTCTCGCGCACGCGGAAGCGGGGGTCGAAGGAGCCGACCCCGATCCTCAGCTCGTCGCCTGCCGGGAAGGACCAACCGTAGCCCGCGGGTACGTACTTGCTGTCGATCCATACCTCGAGGTCATCGCTGCGACCCTTCGGGTGGACCTCCAGGCCGCGCGAAAGCGGGGCGTCCGGGGGCTGGACGGTCGAGTCAGACGCAAGGACACGCTTCCAGCCCATCGTGTCGATGACCAGCGGGGCGGTGATCGTGCCACGGTCGGTGTCGATCGCAACTGGCTCTGCGAAGCTCCGCCGGTCGCGGGTCCCGCGGCCGTTCACCGATCCGCTCCCGTTATCGGTCCTGCCATTGACCTTTGCGGTCTCGAAATGCGCGTCGCAGTCCTGCCAGAGCAGGTCGCAGAGGGTGCGGTAATCGAAGGTTGAGAAGCTCCACGGAACCGGTAGCTCCAGCGAACCGTGGGCGGTGTGGATCAGCACCGAGTCGAACCGCTGCTTCTCAGATTCGATCAGCCCGAGTTCTTCGAGCCATGCGGTCGGGATCGCGCAGGCCGAAGTCTGCCGCTCGCCGATTTCGTAGCGGTCGATGACCAGCACATCGGCCCCTGAGCCGGCCATCTGCCGGGCCACCATCAGGCCGGCGAAGCTCGCGCCGCAGATCAGCAGGTCCCGCCCGCCGCTGAGGTCGGTCCGCTCGTCACCGCGCTTGGTCGCCCGTCTGGCCATTCGAGCAGATTAATGAACCGGCGGCACGGGTCGCGCAGCCGGCACTGAGCGGAGCGGCCTCCTCGTGGCAGAGTCCGCGCGGAGCGATCCGGGTTTTACCTGCTATTCACGGGTTTCTCGAAACACCCGGCGGTGAACGGCCGCTGCCCGGACGGGCATCCGGAGGGGGCCGCAGCGATCACCATCCGGCGACCCGGCGGCGGCTGCGAGCGGCAGATACGCGGGTCGGTCCTGCTTCTGCCATCATCCCGCGCTGTGACTAATACTGAAAGCACTCTCCTACACGCCCCAGAGGGGGTTCCGGTCGAAGGCTCAAACGGCCTTCTGGTCGAAGTTGACGGCCGGATCGTTCCAAACTACGCAGCGACGATCGTGTCGTTCGAGGAAGGCGACGTCGTCAACGGCAAAGTCGTCCGAATCGACCGTGACGAAGTCCTGCTCGACATCGGCTACAAGTCCGAGGGGGTGATCCCGGCCAACGAGCTCTCGATTCGCAAGTCGGTTGACACCTCTGAAGAGGTCGAACTCGGCGAGCAGATCGACGCGCTGGTCGTAACCAAGGAAGACGCCGAAGGACGCCTGATCCTTTCGAAGAAGCGCGCCCGCTTCGAGAAGGCATGGCGCAAGATCGAAGCTGCCGCCGAATCCGGCCAGCCGGTCGAAGGTGGCGTGATCGAGGTGGTCAAGGGCGGCCTGATCATTGACCTCGGTATCCGTGGTTTCCTGCCGGCTTCGCTGGTCGACATCCGCCGGGTCCACAACCTCGAGGAGTTCACGGGCCAGACGCTCGAATGCAAGGTCATCGAGCTCAACCGCAGCCGGAACAACGTCGTCCTTTCCCGTCGCGCCGTGCTCGAAGAGGAGCGCAAGGAAGTCCGCGACCAGATCCTCGACCGCCTGCAGCCGGGTGAAGTCGTGGAAGGCAAGATCTCGAACATCGTCGATTTCGGCGCCTTCGTAGACCTGGAGGGCATCGACGGCCTGATCCACATTTCCGAGCTTTCCTGGAGCCATGTCAACCACCCGTCCGAGGTGGTGGCGATCGGCGACACGGTCAAGATCAAGGTGCTCGACATCGACCGCGACCGCCAGCGGATTTCGCTGGGTCTCAAGCAGACCCAGGAGGACCCGTGGCAGCGTGTGGTCAGCACCTACCGCTCCGGCGACGTGCTGGAAGGCACGGTGACCAAGGTGGTCTCTTTCGGCGCTTTCATCGAGATTCTGGACGGGGTCGAAGGCCTGGTCCACATTTCCGAGCTGGCCGACCACCATGTCGAGAACCCGGCCGAAGTGGTCGAGCTCGGCGCCAACATGAACGTCAAGATCCTCGAGATAGACGAGGAGCGCCGCCGGCTCTCGCTCTCGATCAAGCGGGTTGAAGGCCAGAACATGCTGCTCAAGGACCTCGGCGCCGCCATCCAGGCAGCATCCGGTTCGGACGACGAGACTGAAGCCGAAGTGATCGACGCCGAGGCCACCGAGACTGACGAGGTCGCCCCTGAGGCCACCGAGGCTGACGAGGTCGCCCCTGAGGCCACCGAGGCTGACGAGGTCGCCCCTGAGGCCACCGAGACTGACGAGGTCGCCCCTGAGGCCACCGAGACCGACGAGGCCGAGGTCGCGCCCGAAATCGAGGCCGAAGTTGCCGAGGCCATCGCCGAAGTAGAAGTCGCCGAAGCTGCCGAGGAGGCAGCCGAAGAAGCCGAAGCCGAGGAGGCCGTGGTCGAGGCCGTCGAGGAAGAGGTCGTCGCCGAAGAGGCTGAAGTTGAGGTTGTCGAAGAGGCAGCCGCCGAAGAAGAGGCAGCCGAAGAAGCCGAAGCCGAGGTTGAGGCCGCTGAGGAGGAAGTTGTCGTCGAAGAGGCTGAAGAGATCACGGCTGAGGCTTCTGAAGGGGACGAGAAGTCCTAACGATCGGACTGACCGGCGGCGTCGCCGCCGGCAAGTCTGCCGCGCTCGAAGCCCTTGGGCGCCTCGGAGCCGCCACCATTTCCGCGGACCGGATCGTGCACGACCTGCTCGATCGTGAGCCAGTGATATCGGCACTCCGGGAGCGCTGGGGTGACGGCATCGAGTCCGGTGGGGTAGTGGATCGCGCCGCAGTAGGTCAGCGTGTGTTCACGGACCCCGGCGAGCTGTCATGGCTGGAGAAGCAGGTCCATCCGCTGGTCCAGACCGAGATTGCCGAGTGGTTTTCTTCGCTCTCCGCCGATTGTGCGGTCGCGGTCGTTGAAGTCCCGCTTCTGTTTGAAGGGGAAATGGCCGACCGGTTCGACGTCACCGTTGCAGTCGTCGCTGACGAGTCACTGCGCCGTGAACGGGCCGAGTCCCGTGGGCAGGTCGGCCTGGAGGGCAGGGAGGGCCGCCAGCTCTCGCAGGCCGAGAAGGCCGGGCGGGCCGACCGGGTCATCCGCAACGACGGTACGACCGCGGACCTCGAGGCGAGGCTCGGCGAGATGCTGGCCGAGCTGGGCGCAGAACAGCCGACCGACCGCCACGTCTAGCCTGTAGGCCGGGTATGGCATCCTCCAGGACTTCATCCCAGAGCGGGACCAGAAGCCCGGCCAGAATCGGCCGGTCGATCGTCGTGCTGGCAGCACTGCTGGCGGCGGGCCTGCTCGCGATCTTCTTCATGTCCGATTTCTTCGAGAAGGGGATCCGTGAGGTCGCGCTGCCGCTACGGCACGAGAACATAATCCGCCAGCAGGCCGAAGAGAAGGGCGTTGACGCCGCCCTGATCGCAGCGGTCATCTACTCCGAGTCACGCTTCGTGGATCAGACTTCGTCGGCGGACGCTCGCGGACTCATGCAGATCACCCCACCGACCGCCGGGGAGATCGAAAAGCTGAGTGGTGGCACCGCGTTCGAGCTTCAGGACCTCAGCAACCCCGACATCAACATCCGGTACGGCACCTTCTATCTGGCGCACCTGCTCGACATCTACGACGGTGACGTGGTTGCGGCCCTGGCGGCTTACAACGCGGGGCCGGGCAACGCCGAGGAATGGGGCGGTTCCGAGATGACCCTCGACGACATCCAGTTCCCCGAGACAAAGGCCTACGTCAAGGGCGTGCTCGAGAAGCAGCGCGAATACCGCCACGAGTACGACCTGGAACTGGGATATTGAGCCGGGTCCGGATTTTTGCGCTGGCCGCCGCGGTTGGCTTGGTGCTCGCCGACTCGTCGATCGTCGTTCTCGCCCTGCCGGAGATCTTCCGCGAGTTCGACACCACGATTTCGGGAGTCTCCTGGGTACTGATCATTTTCAACCTGGTGCTGGCCCTTCTGGCCGTCCCGGGTGCCTGGGCCGCCCGGCGCTACGGGCCCGGGCGCTCGGCGGCAATCGGGCTGGCGGTGTTCGCCGGAGGCAGCCTCGCCTGCGGGCTGGCCACCGGACTCGGTCCGTTGCTCACCGGGCGTGCCGTCCAGGCAGCCGGTGGTGCGATCGCTGTAACTGCGGCCCTGGAGCTTCTGATTTCCGCGACCCGCAGCGAGCGCAAGGGCATCGCCACCTGGGTCGCCGCCGGAGCTGTCGGAGCGGCGATCGGTCCGGGCCTCGGCGGAATCCTGACCGAGCTTGTCTCCTGGCAGTCGATCTTCCTGATTCAGGTCCCGGTAGCGATCATCGCGGCCGTTCCGCTGCGCGACGCGATCGTTGAAGAGACCCGGGAGTGGCGCATACCCGAGCTCTCAGGCAAGGGTGATTCCCGACCGCACCTGCCGGCCAACATCGCTCTGGCGCTGGTGTCGGCAGCGATCGCGGCCACACTTTTCCTGATCGTGCTGCTGTTGATCGAAGGCTGGCGCCTCAGCCCGATCGAGGCCGCGGCGGTGGTCACGGTGCTGCCGTTGGCTACCTTCGTCGGAGCACGGCTGGGCCGGAGCGTGCCTTCGGAGCGCATGCGGGCGTCCGCGGGGGCGATCTTCCTCGCGGGTGGACTCGCCGGGCTGGCGCTGCTTCCCCGGGCGTCGGTCTTCTTTGCGATCCCGCCCCAGATCCTCGCCGGTATTGGCCTGGCGCTGGTGCTTTCGGCCCTGACCGAAGCCGCGGTCACCGGCAGATCGGAGGCCGGCATCCACGGTGGCTGGACCATTGCCGCCCGTCATGCCGGCGTGGTCGTCGGCCTTCTGATCCTGACGCCCATCTTCACTGCCCAGCTCGATACGCAGCGGGTCATTGCCCTCGATTCGAGCACCGCAATCCTGCTCGATTCCGACATTCCTCCGGTAGAGAAATTGGACCTCGGCGCCAGGTTGGCCGAGCAGATCGACCTCCAGGGGGACCAGGTCCCCGATGTGGCTCCGGCCTTTGAGCCGCTGCCGACGGACCCGGTTGAGCGTGACGCTTACGAAGACGTGCTCACCGAGATCGAGGACCAGCTCGACCGCGCCGCCACCCATGCTTTCTCGAGTGCATTCCTGATTTCAGCACTGTTCGGCCTGCTCGCGCTGATCCCGATCGGGCTGACCCGGAGGCTTGACCTGTGACCGGCGGAGATCCGACCGAACCGCCAGCCGGCGACGATCCGGAGACCACCAGGCTGCCCGACGACGGGGAGGCGCCTACCGAGAAGCTCGGCGGGAGCGAGGAAGCCCTGACCGAAAAGCTGGATGCAGGTGACGACGCCCCGACCGAAAAACTGAAGGCGGGCGACGAGGCTGCCACCGAGCCGCAGGAAACCTGGGCACCTCATCAGCCGGAAGTCAAGAGTGGAACCGGGATCCTCGTAGCCTCTATTCTCGCTTCGCTGGCGCTGATCGTCGGCTACATCTTCGCTGGCGGTCTCGACTTCAAGCCGACCCCGGTGGCCGACCCCTGCGACTCCCGGGTCTGGTCCGATCCGACCGGCTTGGAGGACACCGCCCAGCAGCTCGCGTTCTCCACCCTCGACGGTGCCGCGTGTGATCTGGGCGTCAGCCGTGAAGCGCTGACCCGGGCCTTGGCGAGCGACCAGGCCACAGATGAATTCCTTGCGGATAACGACATCTCCCGCGAGCAGTTCGACGAAGCGATCAAGTCCGGCCTCGAGCGTGCCGTGGACGACGCCGAGAACGCCGCTGCGATCGACCCGCTGGTCGCCTCGGCGATCAGGACAGCTGTCCAGTTTCTGCCTGTCTCCCAGCTGATTCCGCTGATTCAGGAGGCCTCAAGCGCGATCGGTGGCGACTCGGGACTGAGCGACCTGCTCAACGGCGATACGTCGGCGCTCGGAGACCTGCTCGGCGGCGACTCGGGCGGGCTGGGGGACCTCCTCCAACAGGGCCTTGAGGCCCTCGGCGGAGGCGCTGGCACAGGCCAGGGATCCGGTTCGGGCGGAGGGACCGGTGGTGGTTCGGGTTCGAGCGGGCTGGGGGATCTGATTCCGCAGGACCTGGGCCAGCAGCTCCGCGACCAGCTACCGCCCGGGATCGAAAAGGAGCTGCCCAAGGGGATCGAGGATGACCTCGGCCGGCAGCTTCAGCAGCAAATCGAAGGCCTGCTCGCCCCCTGACGATCAGGTCTTGCGGGTGGCGATTGCCAGTAGGGCGATCATCAGGGGCTGAAGGGGAAGGCGGGCCCAGAGCAGGGGGCGGGGGAAGCCGCTTTTGGCGAGCCACGGGATGCTGTCCGGGTCGGTCGCCATGTGGACGTTGGCTGGGAAAACGGCGACCAGGAGGGCGGTCAGCCACCAGAAGCCGAACCTCGCCGTGCGGTCGTCCAGCAGGGCCGCACCGCCGACGATCTCGGCGACCCCGCTGACGGCCACCGATTCCTTGTGCATCGGAATCCAGTCGGGGACCATCTGCTCATAGGGCTTCGGTCTGACGAAGTGGAGGATTCCGGCGAGGATGAAGACGAAACCAAGCACTGTCCTGAGGGGCTTCATGCGACCACCCTAGGCGACGCGCCGCGGCGCCGTTGCCGGCGCTTGTTAAGGTGGATCGATGTCCGAATTCGTGCTGAACCCCGCCTACTCCCCGCTGGCCGACCAACCGGCGGCGATCGCGTCTCTGAGCGAAGGCCTCGCTTCCGGCGAACGCATCCAGACCCTGCTCGGTGCGACCGGTACCGGCAAGACCTTCACAATGGCCGGGGTGATCGCCGAGGTCCAGCGGCCGGCCCTGGTCATGGCCCACAACAAGACCCTGGCGGCACAGCTCTGCAACGAGTTCCGCGAGTTCTTTCCCGACAACGTGGTCGAATACTTCGTCTCCTACTACGACTACTACCAGCCCGAGGCCTACGTTCCGGCACAGGACCTCTACATCGAGAAGGACTCATCCATCAACGACGAGATCGACCGGCTGCGTCACGCCGCGACCGCGGCGCTCCTGGCCCGCCGGGACGTGATTATCGTCGCTTCGGTCTCCTGCATCTACGGCATCGGCTCGCCCAGCCTCTACCGCAACCAGATGCAGCTGTTCAAGGTGGGGGAGACGGTCGACCGCGACAAGGTGCTTCGAAAGCTGGTCCGGCTCCAGTACGAGCGCAACGACTCGAGTCTGACCCGCGGCGGCTTCCGGGTTCGCGGCGAAGTGATCGAGATCATGCCCTCCTATGCGGAAACCGCCTTCCGAATCTCGCTTTTCGGAGATGAAATCGAGGCGATCCATCACTTCGATCCGCTGACCGGAGAGGTCCTGGACGTGGTCCAGCACGTTTCGATCTGGCCGGCGACCCACTACGTGACCGAGGAGGACTCGGTCGAGCGCTCGCTGGATGCGATCCGGACCGAACTCGACAACCGTCTGGCCGAGCTCGAAGCCGAAGGCAAGGACCTCGAGGCCCACCGACTGCGCCAGCGCACGATGTACGACCTCGAGATGATCCGCGAGACCGGCTTCACTTCGGGGATCGAGAACTACTCCCGCGTATTCGACGGCCGGGATCCCGGCACTCCGCCGCACACCCTGATCGATTACTTCCCCGAGGATTTCGTCACCTTCATCGACGAGTCACACCAGACGATCCCCCAGATCGGGGGCATGTATCTGGGTGACCGCTCGAGAAAGCAGACCCTGGTCGATTTCGGATTCCGCTTGCCTTCGGCAATCGACAACCGGCCGCTCAAGTTCGACGAATTCATGGAGCGCAGCAACCAATTGGTGCTGGTATCCGCCACCCCCGGCCAGTTCGAGCGGGCGGAATCAACCCGCGTGGTCCAGCAGATCGTTCGGCCGACCGGGATCGTGGACCCCGAGATCGAGGTCCGGCCAACGCTCAACCAGATCGACGACCTGATGAACGAGATCAAACTGCGGGCCGAACGCGAGGAGCGTGTACTGGTCACGACGCTGACCAAGAAGATGGCCGAGGACCTGACCGGCTACCTGCTCGAGCACGGGGTGAGGGTCAGGTATCTCCACTCGGACATCGAAACGCTCGAACGCATCCAGATCATCCGTGAGCTCAGGCTGGGGGAGTACGACGTGCTTGTCGGGGTGAACCTGTTGCGGGAGGGGCTCGACATGCCGGAGGTTTCGCTGGTGGCGATTCTGGACGCTGACAAGGAGGGCTTCCTGCGGGGGGAGACCAGCCTGGTCCAGACGATCGGCCGCGCCGCCCGGAACACCGAGGGCAGGGTGCTGATGTACGCCGACCGCGAGACCAATTCGATGAAGGCGGCGATCTCCGAAACCGACCGCCGCCGGGTGATCCAGGTCGCATACAACGAGAAGCACGGCATCACACCGACCACGATCAGCAAGCGCATCGCCGGAGCCGGAAACCTGCTGGCGATGGAGGATCGCGCTCCGGCCAAACGGCGCCGGGGCCGGGACGGAGACGACTTCGAGGGCCCCGAAGACCTCGAGCGAACGATCGTCAGCATGGAGGAGGAGATGAACGCCGCCGCCGAGGACCTGCGCTTCGAACAGGCCGCCCGTATCCGGGACGAACTCCGGGAGCTGAAACGCGACCTCGAAGGCATGCGCGCCTGAAACCGCATCGAACGGCCGTCCCGGGTTCTCTATTGTCTGAACAGCAAACTAGGGAGAGGTACGGAGAAATGTCGTTGAGGTCTTCTGGTCGGTCTGGCGCTGCGGTAACAGGTGCCCTGCTTTTCCTCGCATTGCTGGTCACGATCGCTTTCGGTGCGGCTAGCGCCGACGCCGGTAAACAGGTGCAGTACAAGGCTCCCGCCGTGACCACGACGCTCGACGCCACGGTCCGCGGCTCGATCGGGCAGATATACGTCGAAGACGCCGATCCGGGTTCGACTCTGCTGGTGGCCAACCCGGACGGTGTGGTGATCCGCAGCGGCAAGGCCGACACCAACGGCAGCAGGATCTTCCGTGAGCTTTTCCCGCAGTGGGGTTATCGGGTGATCCAGCGCCAGGGTGACGAGGTCGCCGGATCGCGCAAGCTTCGTGCGCTGAAGCCCGGCGACAACCCGCCCCGGTCCTTTTACCGCGACCTGCCTCCGCTCAAGGAGGGCCTCAACTACGTGAGGATGCGCGACGGCGTCACGATCGCGATGACCGTGCGCCTGCCGATCGGCAAGGACATCGACGACGGTCCGTTTCCGACCGTGATCGAGCATTCCGGTTACGGGACTGCTGCTCCGGGCAGTCTGCTCGCCGGGCTGCTCGGCGGCCCTCGCGACCCGCTCGCTCCCGACGGGGCGACCGTGATCGGCTCGGCGCTCGCTCCGCTGCTCGGATACGCCTCGGTCAGCATGCAGATGCGCGGTAGTGGCTGCTCAGGCGGCGCCTACGACCTGTTCGGCCTGCCGACGACCTACGACGGCTACGACGCGGTCGAAGCCGTAGCGGCGCAGCCCTGGTCCAGGGGCAAAGTCGGCCTGGTCGGGATCTCCTACTCGGGCATCAGCCAGGCCTTCATGGCCGGAACCCGCCCTCCGAACCTCGCGGCGATCGCCCCGATGTCGATTACAACCGACATCTACAACGGCACCGGTTACCCGGGCGGCATCTTCAACTCGGGCTTCGCCCTCTCCTGGGTCAAGGACCGGGTCAGCGATTCGCAGCAGGCTCCGGCAGGTGGCCAGAACTGGGCCAAGTTGCTGATCAACCAGGGCGATACACAGTGCCTTGAGAACCAGAAGCTGCGCGGCCAGACAATCGATGTGCTCAAGCTGATCGAAACCAACGAGTACCGCACCCCGCTGCTGTTCAAGCAGCGGGCCCCGGGCAACTGGCTCAAGCGGATCCAGGTTCCGACCTTTCTGACCGGCCAGTACCAGGACGAGCAGACCGGCGGCAACTTCATCCAGGCCCTGCCGAACCTGGACCGGAACCGCGACGTCTGGATCAAGCTGCAGAACGGAGTCCACAACGACTCGATCAGCCCCAGCACGATCACACAATGGATCGAGTTCCTGGAGATCTTCGTGGCACAGGAAGTGCCCCAGATTCCGGGTCTGTTCGTCGGTCCCTCGAGTCCGTTCCTTTCCCAGCTCGGAGGCGGCCAGTCGGATCCGATCGAGCAGTCTGCCTATGCGTCCCTGCCGAACGTCGCCGCGGCCGAGCGTGCCTTCCGGCGTGACAACTCGCGGGTGACCCTGTTGATGGACAACGGCGCCGGGCCGAGCGGCCCCGGGGGCCTCGGTACCACCTGGGACATCAAGTACGACTCATGGCCGCCGAAGAACCTGAAGCCGAGAACCTGGTTCCTGGGTGCCGGTGGCAAGCTCGGCGACCGCAGCCCCGGCACAGCAGGGACCGCCCTTTACACGGCGGATCCGGCCTCCCGGCCGAAGAGGAACCTCGTCAACGGCGGAGTCAACTCCGCCCAGCCCAACTACAACTGGGCCCCCGTCGTCGACGGCAAGGGCCTCGGCTTCAACACGGCCCCGCTGGCCCGGGACACCGTAGTTGCCGGTGGCTCCAGCCTGACCACCTGGATCAAGTCGAACAAGCCGGATACGGACCTCCAGGTAACGCTCTCTGAGATCCGCCCGGACGGCAAGGAGACCTACGTGCAGAGCGGCTGGCTGAGGGCTTCACACCGCAAGCTGAGGCGCAACGGCCGCAACCCGCTGAACATCGTTCCGACTCACCTTGAGAGCGATGCCAGCCCGCTGCCCTCCGGTAGCTTCGTCCAGCTCAGGGTGCCGATCTTCCCCGTTACCCACGCCTTCCGCGCGGGGTCGAGAATCCGGGTGACGATCATGGCTCCGGGCGGAGACCGCTCCGAATGGGAGTTCAACACGATCGACGACGGGACCACTGACAACTCGATCGCCTTCGGCGGCTCACGGCCTTCGTCGCTGACCCTGGGAGTGCTCAACGGCGCTACCGCAGAGGGCACACCCCTGCCGGCTGCGAACGCCCTGCGCGGCCAGCCGAGCCGGGTCTACGAAGCCGCATCCAACGGCGGCTGAGGCAGGATCACGATCGGCTACTGGCCGGGATACCGAACCAACAATGAGAGAACAATAAAAATCGCGCTATGACGTAAACCGCATGTGATTGGCCGGTTTGCTTCGACGTCCGGCCGGGCACAGGGTTTTGTCTGGACGATCGGAGGGAAAGTGGGACGGATAATGACTATGGTGAGCGGTGGTATCGGTCTTAGGTTGAGACTGGCCCTGATGGCCCTGATCCTTGCTGGACTGGGCCTGGCAACCGAAACGGCCGCGAACGCCGCCCTCGGACCGGTGGTCGTTTCTCAGGCGAAGGACTCCGACCCCGGACCCGGCGACGGTGATCCGCTCCAGGGCGGCAACGACGCCGATGAAGTGGGGGGTGTCGACCTCGACGGCGTCCTGATCTATGACGCCAACGATGGCTTCAGTGGCCCCGGGCATGGTCAGGAGCTGTGGCGCTCAGACGGCACCGAGGCCGGGACCTACCTGCTCAAGGACATCTTCGTTGGTGCGACGTTCTCGAGTTCCCCGAACTCGATGATAGAAATGAACGGAGAGGTGTACTTCGCTGCCCTGGAGGACAACTTCACAACAGGCATCGAGCTGTGGAAGACGGACGGCACCGAACAGGGCACCAACCTGTTGAAGGACCTGCATCCCGGACTGGCCAGTGGCGCACCCCAGCAGCTCACCAACGTGAACGGCACCCTCTACTTCCTCGCGGATTCAGACTTTGCCAATGGCTACGAGCTCTGGAAGTCCAATGGAACCGAGGCCGGAACCGTGATGGTCAGGGACATCGGGTCTACCGCCCACAACCTGACCGCGGTCGGTAACCGACTGTTCTTCACCTTCAACGACGGGGTCAATGGCAAGGAGCTATGGACCTCGGACGGCACTTTCTTTGGCACCACTCAAGTGGAAAACATCGGTCCGGGGGCCACCAGCGGCCTGCCGGGCGCGGCCGCCCAGGGGCGGAGTGAATACTTCAACTTCGAAGGCAAGCTCTACTTCCGGGCCAACGACGGAGTTCACGGCCGGGAGCTCTGGCGTTCGGATGGCACTGCGGCCGGCACCGAGATGGTCAAGGACATCGACGGTACCGCCGGCGACAGCATGACCTTCGATGCATCGTTCGAACAGCTGGGCAACGAGCTCTTCTTCGCCTGGGACTTCGGCATCTACAAAACCGACGGCACTGGTCCGGGAACTGTTCCGGCCGGAAGCGCCGGCAACACGCCCACCCAGCTCACCGCAGTTGACGGCACCCTCTACTTCATTCAGGACTTCACCAAGCTCTATAGGTCGGACGGGACCGCTCCTGGCACGCAATTGGTGTTCGACGCCCAGTCCGTCATCTCCAGGCTGACCGTCTTCGACGGCAATATCTACACGTCATTCGACGACGGCCCCAGCGGTGGCACCAGCGGAGTCGAGCTCTGGCGAAGCGATGGCACCGCATCCGGAACCGAGCGACTCACCGACATCAACCCCGGGGGAGGGGGCTCACTCGTGAACGAGAGGACCGTCGCCGGGGACCGCCTTTACTTCCGCGGGGACGACGACGGGGCCACCGGAGTTGAACTCTGGAGCGTGTTGGCCGACCGCACACCACCGCAGACAACCATCGATTCCGGGCCGAGCGAAGGTGAAATAATCGAAACCGATTCGGTGACGTTTGCCTTTTCTTCAGACGAGGCTGGCGCGACCTTCACCTGCGTTTTCGACGGTGGACCACCGGAGTCCTGTGATTCCGGCACGAAGAGCTATACGGGACTGAGCGAAGGGCCCCACTCCTTTGGGGTAACGGCCACTGATACTCCACCGTTCGGCAACGTGGAGCTAACCCCGGCGACCCGCAACTTCAGCTTCGAGATTCCCGTGGACGAGCCGCCCGTGGACGAGCCGCCCGTGGTCGATACCACCGCACCGACTCTGCGACTACAGGGCCAGAAGAAGCAGAAGAGCCCGAAGCGGATCGTGATCAAGGCGACATGTCTGGATGAAGCCTGCCGGCTGAAGGCCACCGGCAGGATCAACGTGAAAATCATGAAGCCAGGCGGCAACTTCAAGACGCGGAGCCTGAAGCTGAGGCCGGCGAGATCGAGCGCAGGCGCTGGTCGCACGGTCACCCTTCGGCTGAAACTCAACAACAGGACAAAGAAACTGGTCCGGAGGGTCCTGACGAAGAAGCCTTCACGGGTAAAGATCAAAGTCACCGCTACTGACACGGCCGGAAACTCCGTCACTCGCAGCAGGACAGTGACGTTGTTCAAGCAGAAACGAAAGCGTGCTTCTCGGTAAGTCAGTGCGGGTGTCCGTCTTGTTGATCGTCCGTGTCAGCCTTCTCCGGCCAGACCGCGATCCGGCGGGGCGGACTGGAGATTGGTGCCTAGGCTAGCCTTGAGCAGGTGAACCGGGAGCAGATCATCAGGGACGACTTCCCTACCAGGGGCGATGGCTACGATCGCCTCTCGGTTGACGCCCACCTTGCCGCCGTGGCCGCCTGGGCTGCAGCCCTCGAAGCGCAGATCACAGCCCTCCAGGTAGAACGCGATGCGCTTCGCCGTGCCGCTCCCGATCCGGCACAGGACACATTTACCCCTGCGCCCGAACCGCCCGACCCGACTCCTGAACCTGCGGCGCCCGACCCGACTCTTGAGCCCGCGCAACCCGAGCCGATCGCGGTCGAGACGGAGCGACCGCTGAAGGCCTCCCGATCGGGAGATGAAGTCTCGGCCCGGCTGGTCGCCACCAGACTCGCGCTCGAAGGGGTGGAGCGTGAGCAGATCCGCGAGAAAATCGAGGCGACTTACGATCTCGAAGATGCCGACTCGCTGATCGACGACGTGCTCGAACGCCTCGCCTGAGCACCCGGAGCGGCTGCCCGCGGCCGGTGCGAGTCAATCGAACATCTGTTCGTTTCCCTAGAATAGGTGGGAGTGACTCGTTCAGAACGCATCGTCATCACCGGAGCCCGTGAGCACAACCTGAAGGGCATCGACCTCGACCTGCCGCGGGACGCAATGATCGTGGTCACCGGGCTCTCGGGGTCGGGCAAGTCGAGCCTCGCCTTCGACACTATTTACGCCGAAGGCCAGCGGCGGTACGTCGAGTCGCTTTCGGCCTATGCGCGTCAGTTCCTGGGCCTGATGGAGAAACCGGACGTGGACTCGATCGAAGGCCTCTCACCGGCGATCTCGATCGACCAGAAGACGACCTCGCGCAACCCGCGCTCGACGGTCGGCACGGTCACCGAGATCTACGACTACCTGCGTCTGCTCTGGTCCCGCATCGGTAAACCTCACTGCCCGGAGTGCGGGGAGGCGATCACCGGCCAGACCCAGGAACAGATCACCGACCGGTTGATGACCCTGGACGAAGCCACCCGCTTCATGGTGATGGCGCCGGTGGTACGCGGCCGCAAGGGCGAGTACGGAAAGCTGTTCGAGCAGTTCCGGGCGGACGGCTATACCCGGGTCGAAGTCGACGGAGAGATGCGCATGCTCGACGAGGAGTTCGAGCTCGACAAGAAGTACAAGCACGACATCTCGGTGGTGGTCGACCGGCTGGTGATGAAGAAGGACCTCAGACGGCGGCTTTCGGAGTCAGTCGAAGCCGCCGCCGGCATGGCCGACGGACTGGTCGCGATCCAGGTGATCGACGGAGAGCGCATGCTGTTCTCGGAAAGCTTTGCCTGCCTGAAATGCGGCACCTCGATGCCCGAACTCGAACCCAGGATCTTCTCCTTCAACGCGCCACACGGCGCCTGCCCGTCCTGCACCGGACTCGGTTTCAAACGCGTGATCGACCCGCAACTGGTCGTGCCTGACCCGACCCTGGCGCTTGCAGAAGGAGCGCTCCAGCCGTGGCGCAGCGGCTACTCCGGCTACTGGCGACGGTTGATCAAGTCGGTCGCTGCCACCTACGGGATCGACATCGACCTGCCTTGGCAGCAATTGACCTCTGAAGAACAGGACGTCTTCCTCTACGGCACCGGCACCGAGCGTCACACGATCCGAACCAACAGCCGTTCCGGTCGCCGGCGCAGCTACGAAGTCAAGTTCGAAGGGCTGGTCAACAATCTGGAGCGGCGCTACCAGGAGTCGGACTCCGAAGCCACCCGCGACCGGATCGAGGAGTACATGGCGGAGCAGCCCTGCCCGTCCTGTCACGGCGCCCGCCTCAAGCCGGAGAGCCTGGCGGTGACTGTCGGCGGAATCTCGATCCGCGACTTCACCGAAATGTCGGCGTCCGGCGCGCGCGACTGGATCGAAACCCTGCAGATGAACGACACCGAGCGGGCGATCGCCCGCCTGATCGTCAAGGAGGTTGCCGAGCGGCTCTCCTTCCTGGTCAACGTCGGCATCGGGTACCTCTCACTCTCGCGCTCGGCTCGTACGCTCTCTGGCGGAGAGGCCCAGCGGATCCGGCTGGCGACCCAGATCGGTTCCAGCCTGGTCGGGGTCATGTACGTACTCGACGAGCCTTCTATCGGCCTCCACCAGCGTGACAACGAGAAGCTGATCGGCACCCTCGAACGGCTGCGCGATCTGGGTAACACCGTGATCGTCGTCGAGCACGACGAAGGCACCATGAAGGCCGCCGACTACCTGGTGGACCTCGGTCCAGGGGCGGGCGAGCACGGGGGAGAGATAGTCGCCTCGGGCACTCCGGCAGAGGTGCAGGCCAATCCACGGTCGATGACCGGCCGTTACCTGTCCGGCGCCGAGCAGATCGAGATCCCGGAGCAGCGCCGCAGCCCGGACGGATACCTGACCGTACGCGGCGCGCGCGAGCACAACCTGACCGGGGTTGACGTCGAGTTCCCTCTGGGCGTGCTGACCTGTGTCACCGGAGTCTCCGGATCCGGAAAGTCGACTCTGGTCAACAGCACCCTGCACCCTGCGGTCGCCAACCGGCTTCACCGTTCCAAGCTGCGTCCGGGGCCACATGACGGAATTGACGGCATCGATCAGATCGACAAGATCATCAACATCGACCAGTCGCCGATCGGCCGCACGCCGCGCTCGAACCCGGCCACTTACACGGGGGTTTTTGACCACATCCGACAGCTTTTCGCGGCTACCCAGGAGTCGAGAGCCCGGGGATACAAGCCTGGCCGGTTCAGCTTTAACGTGAAGGGTGGTCGCTGCGAGGTCTGCCGCGGCGACGGTCAGATCAAGATCGAAATGCATTTCCTGCCCGATGTTTACGTGCCCTGCGAGCAGTGTCACGGCCATCGCTACAACCGCGAGACGCTTGAGGTCAGGTTCAAAGGAAAGTCGATCGCCGACGTGCTCGAGATGTCGATCGAGGAGGCCTACCCGTTCTTCGAGAGCATCCCGAAGATCGCCCGGCGCCTTCGCACACTGAACGACGTCGGCCTCGGCTACGTACGGCTGGGCCAGCCTGCGACCACCCTCTCCGGAGGTGAGGCCCAGCGCATCAAGCTGGCCTCCGAGCTTTCCAAGGTCGCCACCGGCAGCACGCTCTACATCCTCGACGAGCCGACCACCGGCCTTCACTTCGCTGACGTGCGCCGGCTGCTCGAGGTGCTCGCCAGGCTCGTGGACGCCGGAAACACCGTGGTCGTGATCGAGCACGATCTCGACGTGATCAAGAGCGCTGACTGGGTGATCGACCTCGGTCCCGAAGGCGGCGACGGAGGCGGTGAAGTGGTCGCCACCGGAACCCCCGAGCAGATCGCCGAAGTGACCGAATCCCACACCGGTCAGTTCCTGAGTCAGGCCTTCGGATCGGTGCCGGTGGCCGCTTGAACCCGACCGTGGTCAGGGCGGCTCTGATCACCGCCTACGGCGAGCCTCCGGAGATCGCACAGGCGACTCTGCCCGAGCCCGGCGCCGGGCAGGTCCCGGTCAAGGTTGAACTTGCCGGACTGAACCCGGTCGACATCGCGATCGCCTCCGGCAAGTTCGATGCCGGCGCACCGGAGCTGCCCTATACGCCTGGCCTCGAAGGCATCGGCACGACTCCGGACGGGCGGCGGGTCTGGTTCGACGTGCCTGCGTTGCCGGTCGGGTCGTTCTCGGAGAGTTGCGTGATCGACGAAGCCCGTGCGATCGAACTGCCCGACGGGGTGGAGCCATCGCAGGCGATCGCCTTCGGGGTGGCCGGAATGGCCGCCTGGCTGGGACTCGAATGGCGTGGAAAGCTGAAGTCGGGGGAGACGGTGCTGATCCTGGGGGCCGGAGGCTCGGTCGGGCAGGTCGCAATTCAGGCGGCGAAGCTGCTCGGTGCGGGCAGAGTGGTCGCGGCCACCCGGAGCGAACGTGGTCGGCAGCGCGCCCTCGAGCTCGGCGCCGACGCGGTCACCGACACCGAAGGCGGTGTGGCCGACCTCGCGGCGGTCTTCCGGGAGGAGACGGGGGGTGGTGCCGACCTGGTGCTCGATGGCCTCTGGGGTCCTCCGGCCGAGGCCGCCCTTGCTTCGATCGCCTACGGCGGCCGGCTGGTCCAGGTCGGCAACTCGGCGGGCAAGGAAGCGACGCTCGGCGCGGGGCCGCTGCGTGGCGGCCTGGTGTCGATCCTCGGGCACCGGAACTTCCACGCGCCCCACAAGGTTCAGGTAGAGGCCTTGCGAACGATGTGCTCGTACGCCGCCGAGGGCCGACTGGAGGTCGAACTCGAGGTGCTGCCGCTTGAGCGGGCGGCCGAGGCGTGGCTGCTTCAGCAGCAGAGCCCGGGCCGCAAACTGGCTCTGGCTCCCTGAGCCACCGTCCCTCCGCCGCGTCGTCCTGCCGCCGCTCCGTCAATCGATCAGCAGCGAGGCACCGATCACTCCGCCGTTGTCACCCAGCGCCGCAACCTTGACCGCCGGCGGGTTCTCCGGGTTCAGCAGGTAGGCGCCCATGCCGTCGATGATCTCGGGGACCAGCGTGTCGGCAAAGCGCACTCCGAGTCCGCCACCGATCACCACCGCTTCAACGTCGAGCAGGTTCACGGCCGAGGCGATACCGGCCGAGAGCGCGGTCACAGCGCGGTGCAGCAGGTCCTCGGTCAGCTCATCGCCGTCTTCGAGTGCATGCCACCACACAGTGCTGCTGAGACTCTGCTTGTCCCGCTTCTTCATGATCTTGAACAGCGAGGTGCGGCGGCCCTTCTTGACCTCGCGACGGGCCTTGTCTTCCATCGACTTGCGGCCGGCGTAGGCCTCAACCGTGCCGTGAAGGCCGTTCAGCGCACGGGCGCCGCCACGGCGCACGAGCGTGTGGCCGATCTCGCCTGCGCGGCCGCGACCTTTCCAGGCCTTTCCGTCGAGGATTATCCCGCCGCCGACGCCGGTTCCCCAGAACACGCCGAGCAGGCTGTTGAAGCCGGCTCCGGCGCCGAGCAGGTACTCGGCATTGGTGCCGACCTGCACGTCGTTGCCGACCATTACGGGTGTGCCGAGTGCCTTGCTCAACTCGTCGCCCAGCGGGTAGCTGCCCTGCCAGTTGGGCAGGTTGCCGGCCCCGCTCAGAGTGCCGGCGCTGCTGTCCACCGAGCCCGGGGCGCCGATCCCGACGCCCTTCAGGTCCGAGGTATTCACGCCCGCCTCCGCAGCCGCGGATTGGATCGTCTCGACGATCACCCCGAGCACGTCGACCGGGCCGCCGCGATCCGGGGTGGGCCGCTTGCTGTAGGCGATCACTTCGTGGCCCGGGCCGATGATCGCCGCTGCGACCTTGGTTCCGCCGAGGTCGATCCCGCCGACCAGGCTGGCAACGACCGGTTGCGCCACTACCTTCGGACCGGCAGCCGCAGCAGCCACTGCCACTGCCTCCTCCTCAACCGCAGCCTCCTCCGCAGCTGATTCGACCGCGTGCTCTCCGGCCTCCTCGGCCGCATCCATCACAGGCTCCTCCACCACCTGCGGCACAGTCTCCTCGACCGCCTGCGGCACAGTCTCCTCGACCGCCTGCGGGGAAGGGGCGGTGGGTGCGGCTTCGGGTTCTGCTTCCGGAACTTCTGGTGAAACTGCCTTCTTACGCCTCAGCATCGCCTTCTCCATTGGTCGCCGACATGGCGGCAGGATAACCGCCTCTGGCAAGGTAGGGGTGTGAACGATCAGACCGGTTGGCGGATGTGGTGGCACAAGCGTCGCTGGTACGAGCGCAACCACCGCCCCCTGCGACGGTTCCTGCTCGACCGCGAAATGGCCCGCCGCGGCGCCTACGTCCGGCATCCGATCGAAGGTGAGGTGCTGGACTACCTGCAGTCCGGACGGCTCACAGTCGGCCAGGGCACACATTTCGAACCAGGCTGCTGGATCACGATGTCACCACAGGCGAAGGTGACGATCGGCGAGGGCTGCTTCCTGAACCGGGAGACGATGCTCGCCGCCGAGCGTGAGGTGACGATAGGCGACCACGTGATGTTCGCGAACGGCTGCTTCATCGGTGACGCCAGCCATCGCTTCGACGACCCCGACCTGCCGATTACCTGGCAGGGATTCACCACCAAGGGTCCGGTGAAGATCGGGTCGAACTGCTGGTTCGGGGTCCACTGCGTGGTCACCGGCGGGGTGACGATCGGAGACCGCTGCGTGATCGGCTCGAACTCGGTGGTCACTGGCGACCTGCCACCGGGAACGATCGCCGCCGGGGCCCCGGCCAGGGTGATCAGGGAGATCGAGTTCCGGCCCTCAGGGGCTCAGGGCAGTGGCTCCCAGTCCCAGGAGTAGTTCGACTCCAGGTCTTCGCGGTTGAGCCGCTGGCGCAGCCCCTCCAGTTCCGAGGGCTCAACGCTGTAGACGTGTTCCGGCCCCGGGAATGCTCCGGTCCGGACCTCTTCGGCATAAGCCGCGAGGCCGCGCTTCATCTCGCCGCGCACATCGGAGTACTGCTTGACGAACTTGGCCATCCTTCCGGCGTTAATGCCGGTCAGGTCGTGTAGGACCAGAACCTGCCCCGAGGTGGCGTTGCCGGCCCCGATGCCGATCGTCGGCGCCGTCAGCCGGTCGTTGATCATCTCGGCCACTGCCTGAGGCACCGCTTCGATCACGATCGAGAAGCAGCCGGCCTGATCGAGCGAAATTGCGTCCTCGGCGACCCGGATCGCCTTGTCGGCGGTGCGCCCCTGGGCCTTCAGCCCGCCGAGTGCGGTGGCGGTCTGCGGGGTCAGGCCGACATGGCCCATGACCGGTATGCCGGCGCCGATGATCGCCTTCGCGCGGTCGACCGACGCCCCGCCACCCTCAAGCTTCACCGCATCGCAGCCTGCCTCTTTGACCATGCGCTGGGCGCTGGCGATAGCCAGTTCGTTCGAGGCCTCGTATGAGCCGAACGGCAGGTCGCCGATCAGGAGAGGTGTCTTCAGCCCGCGCCGTACCGCCTTGGCCAGCATCGTCATCTCCTCCATGCCGACCGGCACGGTGCTGTCGTAGCCGAGCACGCAGTTGGCGGCGGAATCCCCGACCAGGACGATGTCGACACCGACTTCCTCGGCGACCTGGGCCGACGGGAAGTCGTAGGCCGTGACCATCACGATCGGCTCGCCCGCTTCCTTCATTTCTGCCAGGCGGGTCACGGTGACGGGTCTCTTCTCTTCGTCTGCCCTGCTTTCGGAACTCATTTTCTCCTCGCCTGCTTGTCGGGTTCGATCAGGATGTTGTCGATCAGTCTGGTTCCGTCCACATCAGCCGCGACGGCGACCAGAATCGCTTCGCTCGAATCGTCGCGCGCCGGGTCCAGGGTGCCCGGATAGCGCGCTTCGAAGTACTCGGGCTCGATCCCGGCCGCTTCGAGCCGCCGCCGTCCCGCGGTCAGGGCTCGTTCGAGACCCTGTTCGGGGTAAAGCGATTCCGTCTCCAGCAGCGCGGACCAGATCGCCGAGGCACGTTCCCGTGAAGGGGCGGAGAGGTAGGTGTTTCTCGAGCTCATCGCGAGACCGTCCCGTTCGCGCACCGTCGGCAGGATGACAATCCCGGTGCGGAAGTCGAGGTCTTCGGCCATCCGGGCGATCACGGTCGCCTGCTGGGCGTCCTTCTGCCCGAAGAACGCGAAGTCCGGATCGACCGCGTTGAGTAGCTTGGCGACGACCGTTGTAACCCCGGCGAAGTGCTCCGGACCGCGCCCGCCCTGGCCACCGCAGAGGACTTCGGTCAACCCTTCGACCTCGACCCTCGTCGCGAAACCCGCGGGATAGACGTTTTCCGGTGCCGGTGCGTAAACGATGTCCACGCCTGCGTTGCCGGCGATCGCGAAGTCCCGCTCTTCGTCGCGCGGATAACGGCTGAGGTCCTCGTCCGGCCGGAACTGGGCCGGGTTGACGAAAAGGCTCATGACCACCTGGTCGCAGCGCTCCCGCGCTGCCTCGATCAGCGAGATGTGGCCTTCATGCAGATATCCCATGGTCGGGACGAGGCCCACCACACTCGAGGTTTTGCGGAGCGAGTCCCGTACTTCGTGGATCTCCCCCGGCAGGCGCAGCACCTTCATCGCAGCACCTCCGGCGATTGCCTGGTGGCCATTGCTCTTGTCGCCGCCGTCAGTCCGTCGTAGAAGGGGGCGAGTTCGGGGCGCGCCTGCGCGATCGCTTCGCGGTGGCGACTGACAGTGGCCTCATCCCCGCGGGCGATCGGCCCGGTGAGGGCCTCGGGACCGTGCGCGATCCAGTTTTCCAGCGTGCGCCGCACCAGGGGAGCAAGCACCTCGCGCGGGTCTTCGACGCCGCTGTCCGCAAGCAGCACCGCGGCGTTCTGTTCGAGAGTCACCAGGAAGTTGGAGGCCATGCTGGCGGCGGCGTGGTAGAGGGGACGATCGGCTTCGTCGATCACGAACGGCTTCATCCCGAGGGCTTCGGCGAGACCGGCCGCAAGAGCTTCGGCACGGGCATCCGAACCGGCCACGGCCGCCGGCGCTCCGGTCAGGTCCGAACTGCCATCCGGGAGCGTCTGGAGAGGGTGGAGGGAGAAGCGGCCGTCGCTCGCTCCGGCTGCCCGAAGCGGCTCAAGCGTGGTAGCGCCGCTCGTATGTCCGATCAGTCGGGGGGAGGCACCACTCCGCCCGATCCCGGCCGCGGTGTCGGTGATCGCCCCATCCGGGACGCAGAGCAGGACGCAGGCACCGGAGAGAAGCGCCGGGTCGGGCGAGCGGCCGGTGAGTTCCACCTCGATACCGGCCCGCCGGGCAGCGGACGCGATCGAGCATCCGGCCCTGCCGGAACCGACGATTGTGAGCGCGCCTGGCGCGCTTCCTGTCTCATTCATGATGCCGTTCCAGTTCCCTTTCGGTGATACCAGACGGATTGCTTGGTTCGGACGGAGAGGCACACTGCCTGTTACCTGGTCCGTCCCCGCAGCACGGGTGACGGCCGTTGCCAATTATAGGCTGTCGCGATGGCGGATACGGCCGAGAGGCGCAGAGAAGAACTGGTTGCGTTGTTCCAGGAAGCCCGGGCCTGCGTTAAATGCGACCTGAGCCGGTCCCGGACGCAGGTCGTCTTCGGTGCGGGCAACTCTGACGCCGACCTGATGTTCGTGGGTGAGGCCCCGGGTGCGGAAGAGGACCGGCAGGGGCTCCCGTTCGTCGGTCGCTCTGGCACCCTGCTGACCCGGCTGCTCGAAGAGTTCGGCATTTCCAGAGACGAGGTTTTCATCACCAATGCGCTGAAGTGCCGGCCACCCGGGAACCGCGATCCGACGGCGACCGAGATCGAGACCTGCCGGCCGTGGCTGTCCGAGCAGATCCGGTTGATCGAGCCCCGGGTTGTGGCGACGCTCGGCAACTTCGCCACCAGGCTTCTCAGCGGTGACCCTGCCGGTATAACCCGCGTTCACGGCAAGGCGCAGGTTCACACGCTCGGCTCCCGGACCGTCTTCCTCTATCCGCTTTTTCACCCCGCTGCGGCGCTGCGTGCCACCGGCACGGCCGACCTGCTGCGCGAAGACCTCGCGGCTTTGCCCGCGCTGCTGGCCAAAGACCTGCCCGCGAGGCAGGAAGGGGACCACCGTTGAACGGCCCGGATGCCGAAAGGACCGGGGGAGTCGTCGGCCCCGGGCCGGAGGCAGTCGTATCGGTCAGTCCGGAGCAGACCGCCGGGATCGCATCCCGGCTGGCCGCTGACCTTGAGCCCGGCGACGTCGTTCTGCTCACCGGTGAGGTTGGAGCGGGCAAGTCCACTTTCACGCGGGCGGCGATGATGGCGCTCGGAGTGGAGGGCGCGATCCCGTCACCGACCTTCACCATCGGGCGGCTTTACGCCGGCCGGGGCGGCCTGCCGGTGGCCCACCTCGACCTTTACCGGATAGGTTCGATCGACGAGGAGGATCCGGGACTGCTGGTCGAGTACCTCGACCCCCGGGGGATCGTCTTCGCCGAGTGGCCGGGCGAAAGCTCCGGTGACCTGGTCAGACGGGCGAAGCGGAGCCGGACGGTTCTGATCGAACACATCGACCGCGACCGCCGCTCAATCCTGATCGGCTCGCCAACCCTGGTTGAAGCCGCTCGGCAGTGAAGCGACTGCACGGCCCGGCCAATGGTGGCCCGGACCCCAGGCGCGTTCGGGCCTGCCGGGCTACAGCCCGGACTCCAGCTGCTGCTGCTGCCAGGACGCTACGGGTTGACCTGGTCCACCTGCTGCCGGGCGTCTTCGAGCTGCTGCTGGGCCTGGTTGATCGCATCGTCGAGCTGTTGCTTCTGGTCGGCCGGCAGGTTCTTCAACTCTTCCTTCTGCTGTTCAAGCTGCTTCTTGGCATCCTCGACGGCCTGGTTCGCATCCGGGATCTGCTCGTTGACCGAGTTCTGAGCTTCGTCGACCGCGTTGTTCACCTGATCCTGGGCACTGTCGCAGGCGGCCAGCCCGGTGGAGACGACTACAGCTGCGGCGGCCGTTGCGGCAACCGTCCTGATCTTCCGGTTCATCGAAACTCCTTCGTTGGTGCGAGAATGGTCACTGTGGTGTACGCCGACGATTCCTCCGCCCGCAGGGGCCTCGCAATCGCCTCGATGAGCCGAGTGTATCCGGGGGCTCTTAATTGAGGCTGATCGGTTTCGACTGCGCCACCGATGACGTCGTCGTGGCGGCCTGCGCCGGGGACGAGGTGGTTTTCGAGCGGACGGTCCCGCCGGGTGACGACGGCCGACCGGTGCACAGCGGCTCCCTGCTGGCCGGGGTCACTTCGGCGGTCGAAGCACTCGGCGGCTGGCAGAGCGTTGACCGGATCGCCGTCGGCCTCGGTCCCGGGACCTTCACCGGCCTCCGGATCGCGGCCTCGACTGCGTCCGGCCTTGCGCTGTCGACGGGGGTTCCGGTGGTCGGGGTCTCCACCCTCGAAGCGATGGCGCTCAGCCTTGGTGCCGTGAAGGGCGTGAGGTTCCCGGTCCTTGACGCCAGGCGTGGCGAGGTGTTCGTCGCCGCCTGGGACAGCGCCGGAAGCCTGATCCTGCCGCCGGCAGCGCTGCCACCGGAGGCTGCGATCGAGTCGATCCTCGGGATCGGCGGTCCGGTAACGGTCGGCGGCCCGGGGGCGGTACGATTCGCCGGACTGTTCGCGGACGCCGGGATCAGCGTCGCGGAACCGGGATCGGAAAATGGCCGATTGGGCGGACCCGCGATATGCCGACTCGGTGCCGCCGCCTCAGACCCCGAGACCGGGCAGACCCCTCAACCGATCTACATCCGAGAACCCGATGCGAAACTCTGGCTTGAACGAGACGGTAACGCGCCCGCCCGGTAAACCGGGGCAGATTTCTGTGCCGCAGCGGGTTTCGGTGCGGGAACTCGCCTATGCCGACCTGCCCGAGGTTCTCTCGATCGAACGACGGTCTTTCACCGGACCGTGGTCACCAGGCATGTTTGTGGCCGAGATGTCGAAGGACTCGACCCTTGCGCTCGCCGCGGAGGTCGACGGCAGGGTGGTCGCGTACATCGTCATGTCGCGGTACGAAGAGGCCTGGCACCTGATGAACGTGGCGGTCGCCCCCGAGAACCGTCGCAACCACCTCGCGACGACGTTGATCCGCAAGGTACTCGGCCAGATCGGCCCGGACGCGCCTGTAACCCTGGAAGTGAGGCCGTCGAACCGGTCGGCAATTGCGCTGTATGAGGAGATCGGCTTCCGTTCATACGGCGCCCGCAAGGGTTACTACCCGGACAATGGCGAAGACGCCCTGATCATGTGGTGCGGGAACCCGGCGGCGGCCGGGGTCCCGGAGCAAGCCGGCGGCTGAGCCCGATGCCCCTGCTGGCGATCGAGACCTCCTGTGATGACACCTGCGCGGCGGTCGTGGAGGGCAACAGGATCCTCTCCAGCGTGATCTCCTCTCAGGGGATCCACGAACGCTACGGCGGGGTCGTGCCCGAGGTCGCGTCGCGGCACCACCTTGAGCTGATCCGCCCGGTAGTCGAGGACTCGCTCGAGCGCGCCGGGCTCGGCCTGGACGAGATCGAGGCGCTGGCGGTCACCGCAGGACCAGGACTGATCGGTGCGCTGCTGGTCGGCCTGAGCGCGGCCAAGGCGATCGCCGCACCGCGCCGGCTGCCGCTGATCCCGACCGACCACCTGCATGGCCACGTCGCCGCGAACTTCCTCGAACCCGATCCGCTTGAGCCGCCCTTCCTCTGTCTGATCGCCAGCGGCGGACACACGATGCTGGCCGCGGTGCGAGACCACGGCGGCTTCGAGATCCTCGGCGAGACTCTCGACGACGCGGCCGGCGAGGCGATCGACAAAGGCGCGAGAATGCTCGGACTCGGCTTCCCCGGCGGACCGGCCCTTCAGCAGCTGGCCACCGAGGGCGACCCGGATGCGTTCAGCTTCCCGGTGGCGATGTCCAGGGACCCCGGCCTCAACTTCAGCTTCAGCGGGCTGAAGACCGCGCTGTTCTACATCTGCCGGGATCTGGGCGAACAGGGTGTCACCCAGCGCAGGGCCGACCTGGCCGCCGGCTACCAGGCGGCAATCGTGGACCAGCTCGTGGCCAAGCTTGGCCGGGCGCTGGAGCTGGAGGACTGGCCGGCCGTGGCTCTCGGCGGAGGCGTCGCGGCGAACATCCCGCTCCGCGAGGCGGTCACCCGGCTTTGTGAACGGAAGGGGATGCGCCTCAAACTGGTGCCGATTGCGCTGTGCACCGACAACGCGGCGATGATCGGTGCCGCGGCCGCCCACACCGCGGCGATCCTCTGGCCCGGCTACCTCGAGTTCGACGCCTTCTCAACCGGACAGCGACGGTGAGCGGCGAGCCTGTACGGGTAACGGTTTACAGCCGTCCGGGCTGTCACCTCTGCGACGAGGCGCTCGTCCGGATTCACGCGATAGCTGCCGAGGGGGCCGAATTCGAGCTCGAAGTGATCGACATCGAGCACGACGACGACCTGATGAAGCGCTATCTCGAGCGCATCCCGGTGGTCAAGGCCGGGAGCGAAGTCGTAAGCGAACTGGTCTTCGACCCCTCACTGCTGCGCGCCCGGCTGGGAATCACCTGACGGCCTGCGGCCGAGTACGCTGAACGAACCGATGGCCACGACCTCTGGATCCGAGCAAAAAGGAGACTCCCTGCTGGTCGCCGAAGGCGAGCGACTTTCGCTGGGAGTGGCCGCGCGCCTGTCGCGCTACCTCCAGGTCCTCACCCAGGCCCGCAAGATGGGCCGGGAGACGATCTCCTCGCAGGAGCTCTCGGAATACACCCACATCAACCCGACCCAGATCCGCCGCGACCTGTCGGGCTTCGGCAAGTTCGGGAAACGCGGGGTCGGCTACCGGATCGAGTTCCTCGTCGACGAGATCCGCAAGATCCTGAGGACCGCAGGCCATCACAACATCGCGCTGTTCGGTGCGGGCAAGCTCGGCGAGGCGATCGCCAACTCGGACGTGTTCGCAGACCACGGCTTCGAGATCGTCGCCGTGTTCGACGTCGATCCCGACCGGATCGGGACCGGGCTCGGCTCGCTCACCGTCAGGGACTTCTCCGAGCTGAAGGATGCGGTGAAGGTGGACCAGATCGTGGTCGGCGTTCTGGCGGTGCCCTCGGCTGCGGCGCAATCGGTGACCGACGGCCTGGTCGAGGCCGGTGTGACCGTGATCTTCAACTACACCGAGCAGCTGCTTCAGGTGCCACCGGAGGTGAACGTCCACACTTCCAGCCCCGCTGCTGACCTGCTCTACGCCCTCTACTTCTACCTCTCCTGAAACTTGGCGAACTCGAACCTGCTTGACCTCGCTGCGGCTCGTGAAGTGTTCGAGTCCTCGCGCGATTTCACGATCGGCCTCGAGGAGGAGTTCGCGATCCTCGATCCGGCGACGCTCGATCTGGTCGATCGCTTCCCACAACTTCAGGCCGCCGCGCAGGACGACCCGGTTCTGGCCGACTCGGCCGCCGGCGAGCTGATCGCCTCCGAGGTCGAGATCCGGTCTGGCAGGTCCGAGTCGATGGCCGAGGCGGTCGAGCGGCAGGTTGAGCGCCGTCGGCACCTCTTCTCGCTGGCCGGGCGGATGCAGGTGTCGCTGGCGTCGATGGGAACCCACCCATGGGCCGACTACCTCGACCAGGAGATCATCGACACCCCTCACTACCAGCGGTTGAAGCGCGACCTGGGCTGGGTGGCCCAGCGAAACAACACCTGGAGCCTTCACGCCCACGTCGGGATTCAGGGGGCCGATCGGGCGATCGCGGTCTGTGACCGTCTGCGTGAGCAGCTGCCGCTGCTGCTCGCGGTTTCGTCGAACTCACCCTTCCTCGACAACCGCGACACCGGTCTTGCCTCGGTCCGTACCGAGATCTTCACCCGGACTTTCCCTCGTTGCGGCATCCCGGAGAGCTTCGGCACCTGGGACGAGTACGCCACCTTCGTGGACACACTGCGGCAGATGAACTCGATCGTCGAGTCAACTCAGCTCTGGTGGAGCGTGCGTCCGCATCACGCCTTCGGCACGGTCGAGGTCCGAATCTGCGACGCCCAGCCGACCGCGCGTGAATCGACCGCGCTCGCCGGCCTGATGGTCGCGGTGATCGCCCAGACGGCGCTGGATTTCGATTCCGGGCGGTGGAACAAGAAGCGCCCGTTGCGCGACCGTGAGATCGAAGAGAACCTGTGGCGGGCGATCCGGTACGGGACCGAAGGCCGGCTGATCGACTTCCGCGGAGGCCGTGAGGTCGAGACCTCACGAGCCCTTGACGAGATGCTCGCCTGGACCACCGAGGCCCGTGACGGCCTCGGCATCGGGGTGGACCTGCCTGATCTCAACGGCGCCCGCCGCGCCCGCGAAATGCTCGAGGCCGGGGGTACGATCGCCGAGGTCTACCGCCATTTCACTCTTGAAGCCGAGCGCAGTTTCGGTAATGGCGCCGCCGGGTAGCCGTTCTCCTCGGCGCCTCCCGGTGCCCGGGGTTCCAGCCACTAGAGTGGGGCTTCATGAGCGATAACCCGAGCGACCACGACATTCCTGAATCCGAGCAGCAGCGAAGCCCCGGGCCCGAAGGTGCCGAGCCGCAGCTGAGCGAAGCCGAGCGCGAGATGTACGAGCAGCAGATGCGCGAGGTCCGGGTCGAGGATCTGCTCACCCAGACGGTTGCCAGTGTGCTCAACCTGAGCGCCCGGCGGATCGTCAAAGAAGACGAAGTTGATCTCGAGCAGGCGCGTATCGGGATCGAAGCCGTGCGGGCGATCGTACCGCTGCTTCCAGACGAGGTCGGCGAGGCGGTCAGTGAGCCGCTCAGTCAGGTGCAGATGCTCTACGTCCAGAAGCGTGAAGAGTCGACAGGAGCGGGGGGCCCGGAATCGTCCGGGGAGAGCCCTGCCGCCGAAGCCGGCGGCCCGGCGGCTCCACCTGCCTCCGGCTCTGCCGGTCCCGCCGGAAGTCAGGCTGCTCCGGGTGGCTCCGGCCTCTGGACTCCCCGCGGATCCTGATCCGGCAGGGCTTTCGGTCCGCCGGGCCAATAGATGCCTCTGTACCGGGCGACAAGCAGTCCACCGTCCGTAATAAGGTTCCGGTCGCCACAAACCGGGTCCCAAACAGCGGAGGAATCACACTTTGACCGAATTTTTGACCGATCACGGCGTCCTTTTTGCGCTCATCTGCGCAGGGTTCGCCGTCGTATACGGAATAGTCGTCACCCAGCGCCTCCTGGCCAAGCCGCCAGGAAACGACCGGATGCAGGAGATCTCCGGGGCAATCCAGGAAGGTGCCGAGGCTTACCTGAAGCGCCAGTACCTGATCATCGCGGCGGTCGCCGTCCCGCTGATCATCCTGCTTGCATTCCTCCAGAACTGGCAGACCGCGGTCGGCTTCATCGTCGGCGCTGTGCTGTCCGGGGCTACCGGCTTCATCGGGATGAACGTCTCGGTCCGGGCCAACACCCGGGTGGCGGAGGCCGCCCGCGGCGGAGTCCCGCCGGCGCTTGACGTCGCCTTCAAGGGCGGCTCGGTCACCGGCATGCTGGTCGTCGGCCTCGCCCTGATCGGCGTTGCCGGCTACTTCGGCATCCTCACCGTCACCGGTGCGGTCGATAGCGACAAGGAAGCGATTGACGCGCTGATCGGCCTCGGCTTCGGTGGCTCTCTGATCTCGGTCTTCGCCCGACTGGGCGGCGGCATCTTCACCAAGGCAGCTGATGTCGGCGCCGACCTGGTCGGCAAAGTGGAAGCCGGCATCCCCGAGGACGATCCTCGCAACCCCGCCGTTATCGCCGACAACGTCGGCGACAACGTCGGCGACTGTGCCGGCATGGCGGCCGACCTGTTCGAGACCTACGCCGTCACCACGGTCGCGGTCATGCTGCTCGGGGTTCTCTACTTCGCTGACGGTTTCTCAACCGAACTGGCGATGTACCCGCTGGTCCTCGGCGGCGTGGCGATCATCGCCTCGATCATCGGCGCGCTGCTGGTCAAGACCAAGTCAGACAGCGTCGAAGGCGCTCTCTACCGTGGCCTGATCATCTCCGGCGTGCTTTCGATCGCCGCTTTCTACCCCGTCACCAAGTGGCTCATGGCGGATCCGCTGGCCAACGGCGTAAAAGAAGCGACCGGCGCCCTGACCAACGCAACGACCACCGACCTGTGGCTCTGCGCGGTAATCGGTATCGCCGTGACCGCATTGCTGTTCTTAATCACCGACTACTACACGTCGACCCGCTTCAAGCCGGTCAAGTCGATCGCCGAGGCGTCGCAGACCGGCCATGCGACAAACATCATCCAGGGGCTCGCGCAGGGCTTCCAGGCGACCGCCGCACCGGCGCTCGTCCTGGCCTTCGCCATCCTCGGGGCCAATGAACTCGCCGGTATCTACGGGATCGGCATCGCGGTTATGGCCCAGCTCTCGTTGACCGGCCTGATCGTCGCACTCGACGCATTCGGACCGATCACCGACAACGCCGGAGGTATCGCCGAGATGGCGGAGCTGCCGGAAAGCGTGCGCAACGTCACCGATCCGCTGGACGCGGTCGGCAATACCACCAAGGCCGTGACCAAGGGCTACGCCATCGGTTCGGCCGCCTTGGCCGCTCTGGTTCTGTTCGCGGCCTTCAAGGCCGAGTTGGAGCCTGAGGCCCCAAGCGGACTTGACGTGAACACGCTGTTCAACCTGGCCGGT
>Ga0209591_10000219_pt1 | contig 74897 bp, 65 predicted proteins | sample MAT01_FD_187207 | JGI IMG/M metagenome (GOLD analysis project Ga0209591, IMG submission 187207) | Freshwater microbial communities from Lake Fryxell liftoff mats and glacier meltwater in Antarctica - MAT-01 (SPAdes) (version 2) | ecosystem: Environmental > Aquatic > Freshwater > Ice > Liftoff...
TGTCGTCGCCGCGCTCAACGCCCTGGGGGTGAAGCCGCGCGACCTCATCGCCATCCTGTCGACGCTCGCCCAGTCCGGCGCCCTGCGGGCCCAGGTCGAAGTGCTGTGACCGCGACGCCCGTCATCGGCGCGCCCAAGCCCCCCGCCCTCCCCGAGGAGCGCAAGGCCGCCAAGCAGCTCGAGTCGTTCTTCCTGCGCCAGTTCCTCACCGAGGCCCGGCCCAAGAGCAGCATGCTGGACGGCGGCTTCGCCGGCGACACCTTCCGCGACATGCTCGACAGCGCGCTCGCCGACTCGATGGCCGCCAGTGGTGGTTTCGGCCTGACCAACACCTTCGAGACCGCGCTCGGTGGCACGCCCGAGGCGTCCAAGGCGATCCCGTCGTCGACGACGCAGGCGCTGGCCGCCGGGTTCCCGCTGGTCAGCGCGACGACGCGCGCGCCGATCGCGATCCCCGATCACGCCCACCTGCCCGGGGAGATGGTTCGTCCGGCGGTCGGACGCTTCAGCTCGCGGTTCGGTCAGCGCCTCGACCCCATCGACCACGTCCCCAAGGGCCACAACGGCCTCGACATCGCGGCCCGCGAAGGCACGCCGGTCGTCGCCGCCCTCGACGGCACCGTGAAGCGCGCCGGCCCGGCCGGCACCTACGGCAACCTCGTCGTCATCGAGCACCCCGACGGCAGCGAGACCCGGTACGCCCACTTGTCGACGATCTCGGTGAAACCCGGACAGCACCTCGTCGCCGGCCAGCCTTTGGGCGCGGTCGGCACCACCGGACGCTCGACGGGACCCCACCTGCACTTCGAGGTTCGGCGAGATGGTCGACCCGTGGATCCATGGCCACTCCTCTCGGATGCCGAAAATGCGGGTACCCCCTGAACTCCCCACGGAGACGGCCGATTCGATCCGGTGGAGGCATCATGCGTATCGAAACCATCTCCGGCCTGGCGATCACGACCCCGCGCGAGCGCCCGGCCGCCACGGCCGCGCCCAAGCCCCGTGATCCGGCCGCGGTGGTGTCGCTGGGCGAGAGCGCCACGGCTGCGGCCGCCGCCCCGGCCGACCCCGGCGTGACCACCCGCATCGCGCGGATCCGCGAGCTGCTCGACGGCGGCAACTACGTCGTCGATCTCGACAAGCTGTCCGAGCGCATCCTCGACGACGACGCCGCGCGGAGCACCCCGTGACCCCGCCCGACCTCGCCACCTCGCTCGCCGCCCTGCGCGCGCTGATGGCCGAGGAGCGGCGCGCGATCGCCAAGCTCGACATCGACGCGCTCGAACAGCTGATGCCCCGCAAGCACGAGCTGCTGGCGGCGCTCGCCGCGCTCCGCGACGCCCGCGATCTCGATCCCGCGCTCAAGCGGCTCATCGTGGCCGCGCGCATCGAGCTGGGCGCCAACGCGGCGCTGCTGTCGGCGGCGTCGGAGGCGGTGTCGGCGGCGCTCGGCCTCGAGCCGCCCACCGGCTACGGCCGCTCGGCGCGGGCCTTCGTCACCACGCGTCCGCTGCGCAGCATCATCGCCGGCTAGGAGCTCCCCATGGCCGATCTCCTCTCGCTCTTGTCGCTGGGTTCCGCGGGTCTGTCGGCGCAACACACCGGCGCGAGCGTCGCTGCCAACAACGCCGCCAACGTCAACACCGTCGGCTACTCGCGGCAGCGGGTCGATCTGCGCGCCGAGCTGGCCGCCCCCCTGGTCGGCGGCGTGCGCAGCGGCTCACCGCAGCGCCTCGAAGACCGCTTGCTGGCCCGTCGCGAACGCGACGCCGCCGGCGCCATCGGCGCGTCCAACGCCCGGGCCCCCGCGCTCGCCGACCTCGAGGCTCGCCTCGGCAACGCCGGCCCGCCCCTCGAAGATCGGCTGAGCGAGGTGTTCGCGAGCCTGCAGCGGGTCGCGGCCTCGCCCACCGATCCCCTGGTCCGCGACGCCGCGGTCACGTCGTTCGGCGAGCTGGCCGCCGGCCTGCGCGCGCGCGCCGCCGAGGTGGCCTCGGCTCGGAGCGACTCCGACGCCCGGATCGTCGACGGCGCCCGCGCCGCGACCAAGCTCGCCGCCGAGATCGCCAGCCTCAACAAGTCGATCGCGACGTCCGACGATCCGGTGCTGCGCGACCGCCGCGACCTCGCCGCCGGCAAGCTGGGCGAGCTGGTCGGCGGCAGCGGGCGCATCGACCCCGACGGCGCGATGCGCTGGGTGCTGTCCGACGGCGCGGTCGTCGTCGACGGCAAGCGCGCCGCCGCCATCACCGCCACCACCGATCCCGCGACGGGCCTGCACAAGGTCGAGATCGTCGACGGCACCAGCCGGCGCGACGTGACCAACACGCTGGCCGCCGGCAGCCTGAGCGGCGAGCTCGCGTTCCGCGACGTCGACAGCGTCGCCGCCGCCGCCAACCTCGATCAGCTGGCCTTCGATCTGGCCCAGGCCGCGAATGCCACGCACCAGGCCAATGCCGGTCTCGACGGCGTCACGGGCCGCAACCTGTTCACGCCGATTGGCACGGTCGCCGGCGCGGCCGCGTCGATCGCGCTCGATCCCGCGCTCGCCGCCGACTCCGAGCTCCTGGCCAGCGCGGCCCCGCCGCCGGCCGGACCGGGCACCAACGCCGGCGTGGTCGGCCTGCTCGCGCTGCGCACCGTCACCCTCACCAGCGGTGGCACGCTGAGCGACGCCGCGATCAACGTCCTGGGCGCGGTCGGCACCAGCGCCGCCGAGGCCGCCGCCGACGCCGCCCGCGACGCCGACATCAGCGACCACATCGCGGGCCTGCGCGACTCGCTGTCGGGCGTCGATCTCAACGAAGAGCTGGCCAAGCTCGTCCACTTCCAGCACGCCTCCGAGGCGATGACGAAGTTCTTGAGCACCATCGACGGCATGCTCAGCGATCTGCTCGCGCGGATCTGAAAGCCTTTATGCGCATCACCGGCAATCGAGTGCTCGACCTCGCCTCGCAGGCCACCAGCCGCGCGCAGGCCGACGTCGCCGACCGCTCGAACCAGCTCACGTCGGGCCTGCGGGTCAACAAGCCCTCCGACGATCCGCTGGCCTGGGCCCAGGCCCGGCGCGCCGCGGTCCATCACGCCACCAGCACCGGGCGTGGCGAGGGCCTCGCGCTGGGCCGCGGTCAGCTCGTCGACACCGAGCGCGCGCTCACCACGCTCGGCGACGTGTTCGCCGAGGGCAAGACGCTGGCGATCCAGGCCGCCAGCGCCGGCTACAGCGCCGACGATCGCGCCGCGCTCGGCAGCCAGGTCGAGGCGATGTACGCGACCGCGCTCGCGGCCGCCAACACCCGCACCAGCGCCGGCGAGTACGTCCTCGCTGGTGGCGCCAGCACCACGCAGCCCTTCGACGCCGCCGGCAACTACGGCGGTGACGCCGACACCCGCAGCCTCGAGCTCGACGAGCGCGGCGCCGCGCGGTCGACGATCGCCGGCTCGAGCCTGACCTCGGCCGAGGGCATCGACGTGTTGCCGACGCTGGCCCGCCTGCGCACCGCGCTCGCCGCGAACGATCTCACCGGGATCACCACGGCGATCGGCGAGCTCGACACCGCGCACCAGCAGATCACGCGCACCCGCGAGCACCTCGGCGGCATCCTGTCGGCGATCGACGATGCCGACGGGGCCCGGGGCGCGCTCGAGGAGACCTTGACCTCGCGCATCACCGATCTCGTTGAGGTCGATCTGGTCAGCGGCGCCAACCAGCTCGCCCGCAGCGCCAACGCGCTGACCGCGGCGCAGGCGGTGAGCGCGAAGCTCGCGTCGCTGCTCGCCCCGCGCTGATCGCGAATCAGCCCTTCACGAATTGCCAAGCGGGCGATTCAGCCCACTGAAGGCAACGCCACCAACTACCACCGCTGGCGGATGCCAGCCCCTCACGGAGCACACTCAGATGTCCATCTCGATCTTGACCAACACTGCCTCTCTCAACGCCCAGCGCAACCTGGCCGCCAGCTCGACGGCCCTCGCCGGCTCGATCGGTCGCCTGTCGTCCGGCATGCGCATCAACAGTTCGTCTGATGACGCCGCCGGCCTCGGCATCTCGGAGAACCTCAAAGCCGATCTCCGCGGCATGGCCCAGGCCCAGCGCAACGCCAACGACGGCGTGTCGATGTCGCAGGTCGCGGAAGGCTCGATGAACGAGATCCAGGGCATCGTGACGCGCATGCGCGAGCTCGGCGTCCAGTCGGCCAACGGCAGCCTCGGCTCGACCGAGCGCGGCTACATCCAGACCGAGTTCGGCCAGCTGCGCAACGAGATCAACCGCATCTCGGCGGTGTCGGAGTTCAACGGCCAGAAGCTGATCGACGGCTCGGCCTCGGCCGGCATCTCGTTCCAGGTCGGCATCCAGAACTCGGCCAACGACCGGATCGCGATGAGCATCACCAAGCTCACCACCTCGACCCTCGGCTCGACCTCGCTGCACCTGGCGTCAGCATCGCTGTCGACGGTGACCGGCGCCCGCAACTCGCTGGCCGCCTTCGACGCGGCGATCACCCAGCTGTCGAGCGCGCGCGCCAAGGTCGGCGCGGTCCAGAACCGCATGAACTCGACCATCGCGAACCTCTCGGTGACGCAGGAGAACCTGGCCGCCGCCAACAGCCGCATCCGCGACGTCGACGTGGCGGCCGAGTCCTCGCAGCTGACCAAGGCGCAGATCCTCAGCCAGGCCGGTCTGGCCGTGCTCTCGCAGGCCAACCAGATCCCGCAGTCGGCCCTCTCGCTCCTCCGCTAGTCGCCGTGACCAGGTAGCTCACCATGCCGATCACCTTCTCCGGACTCGCCTCGGGCCTCGACTCGGCCTCACTGGTCGATCAGCTCGTCGCCTCGGAGAAGGCGCGATCGAACGCGGTGCAGACCAAGGTCACGCAGCTCACGCGCCAGGGCAACATCGTCGACGATCTGGTGTCGCGTCTGAAGATCTTCGCCACCACCGCGAAGGGCTTCTCGGACGCCGCCGGGCTGCGTTCGGTCAAGACCGATCGCTCCGACACCACCCACGCCGCGATCGCGGCGTCGTCGACGGCCACCGATTCTTCCCACACGCTGCGCGTCACCTCGACGGCGCGCGGCCAGACCGTCGCCTCGCGCACCTTCGCCAGCGATGCCGCCGGGGTGCTGGGCGACGGCTCAGTTTCGATCGCGTCGGGCGCGGGCGCGCCGGTTCTGGTGTCATGGACCGCGGCGGACTCGCTCGCCGACGTCGCCCAGCGCATCAACGACTCGGGCAGCGCCGCCACCGCCGCGGTCCTGTTCGACGGCACCAACTACCGCTTGGTCACCACCTCGCGCGCCTCGGGCACCGCCGCCGCGCCGGTCTTCACCGACGCTGGCGATGGTCTCGGCCTCGCCGACCCCGGACACGTCACCCTGGCCGCCCGCGACGCGGTCTTCGATCTCGACGGCATCACCATCACCCGCGGCACCAACGTCGTGAGTGACGTGCTGCCCGGCGTGACCCTCACGCTGTCGACGGCGCACACCGCGAGCGAGCCCGACACCATGCTCACCGTCGCCACCGATCGCGACGCCACGCGGACCAAGGTGACGTCGCTCGTCGACGCCTGGAACACGATCGATCAGGGCCTCGACGGCCAGCTCACCTACACCGGCACCAAGAAAGGCAATGACACGCTTTTCGGTGACGCCACGCTGCGCGCGCTGCAAGGTGCGCTGGGCGGGATCGCGAGCAGCGAGCACGGCGGCAAGACGCTGGCCTCGATCGGCGTCTCGCTCGATCGCAGCGGCCGGCTCTCGCTGGACCAGACCAAGTTCGATGCCGCGCTCAGCGCCGACCCCAACGCGGTCGAGAAGCTGTTCGTCACCGGTGGCCTCGCCGCCAAGATGACCAGCCTCGTCGACACCTACACCCGATCGGGTGATGGCGTGTTGATCTCGAAGGGCACCGGGTACGACGCCCGCATCGCGAGCTACCAAAAAGACATCACGCGCATCGAGAACGCCGCCACCTCGCTCGGCGAACGCTTGACCAGGCAGTTCACCGCGCTGGAGAAGGCGATCTCGGCCATGAAGACGCAGTCCACCCAGCTCATGTCGGTCCTCGGCCTCTCGTGACCGAGCCCCGCGCCGGAGAAACCATGTTCGCTCGTGCCGCTTCGGCCTATCGCCAGATCGATCTCACCTCGGCCCCCAAGTCGGAGATCGTCGTGCGCCTCTTCACCCGCTGCCTCGACGACATCGCCGCCGCCCGCACCGCGATCGCCGCGAAGGACGTGCAGGCCAAGGCCAACGCCATCGATCACGCGAGCCGCATCGTCGTCGAGCTGCGCGCCGCGCTCGATCACCAGGCCGCCCCCGAGCTGGCCGCCAACCTCGACGCCTTGTACCGCTTCGTCGGCGATCAGCTGTCGATGGCGAACCTGAAGCTCGACGCCAAGCCGCTCGACGGCGCGACCCGCGTCATGACCGAGCTCGCCGACGCCTTCGCGACCGTGCGGCACCAGCCGTGACCCTCGACGTCGAGCGCGTGCTCGCGCAGCTCGAGGCGTTGATCGAGGCCACGCCGCTACCGCGCCTCGAGGCCGAGCCCGACGAGCTCATCGAGTCGTTCGCGGCGATGATGCCGATCCGCACGCCGCTCATCACGGCGTTGGCTGACACCGCGACCGGGGTCGAGGCCGACACCCGCATCCGCAAGCGCTGCCAGGATCTGGCGCTGCGCGACCAGGCCTGGGGCGACGCCCTGGGTCGGGCCCGCAACGTGGTCGGTGACCGGCTGACCGCGGTGCGCCGCGCCCGCGCGTACCGGTAGCGCGGCGCCGTGGCGCCTATATATAGGTGCGTCGCGCCGCTGGGCCCGCGCCGTCAGGACCGCCGACGGCGATTCCGACACCGGCCGCACGCTATTGTAACTGCTGGCTTCTGGACTGGCCCGACACTTGAAATAGATCCCGGCATGACCGCCGGCAACCCTCCCCTGACCTGGCCCTACGGCCGGCAGACCATCGGCGAGGCCGACGTCGCCGCGGTGGTCGAGGCGCTCCACGCCGACCTCCTGACCTGCGGCCCGCAGGTCGCGGCCTTCGAGGGCGAGCTGGCGGCCTGGCTCGGCGCGCCCCACGTGACCGTGTGCTCCAACGGGACCGCGGCGCTGCACCTGGCCTACGCGGCGCTCGGCCTCGGCGCCGGCGACGAGCTCATCACCACGCCGATCACGTTCTCGGCGACCGCGTCGGCGGCGTACCAGGTCGGCCTGACGGTCCGGTTTGCGGACGTCGACCCGATCACCGGCAACCTCGACCCGGCGTCGGTGGCGCGGCTCATCGGCCCTCGGACCCGGGCGATCGTGCCGGTGCACCTGGCCGGCCTGCCGGTCGACCTCGACGCCATCACCGCGCTGGCGCGCGACGCCGGCCTGCTGCTGATCGAGGATGCCTGCCACGCGCTCGGCGCGACCTACCACGGTCGGCGGGTCGCCAGCGGCTACGCCGACGCCGCGGTGCTGTCGTTCCACCCGGTCAAGCACATCACCACCGGCGAGGGCGGCGCGGTCGTCTTCGCGGACGCCGCCCACCAGCGCCGGGCCCAGCGCCTGCGTCACCACGGCATCGAGCGCGATCCGGCGGCGTGGTCGCAGCCGTCGCCCGGTCCCTGGTATCACGAGGTCGTCGAGCAGGGCTTCAACTACCGCCTTCCCGATCTGCTGTGCGCGCTGGGTCGCGCCCAGCTGGCGCGACTGGCCGACTTCTTGGGCGCGCGCGCCGCGATCGCCGCGACCTATCGCGCCGCCATCGCCGACCGCTTCGGCGCGGCCGCCGACGCCGCGGTGCGGCCACCCGCGCTCTTCGATGATCGGATGAGCGCCTATCACCTGTTCGCGGTCGCCATCGACTTCGCGGGTCGCCGCCTCGACCGCGGTCGCCTGATGAACGCGCTCGCCGCGCGCGGGGTGGGCACCCAGGTCCACTACATCCCCCTCACGCTGCAGCCCTTCCACCGCCAGCGCGCCGGGGCCCACGCCGCCGAGCCTCGGCCCGGCGCCGACGCCTACTACGCCCGCACGCTGAGCCTGCCCATGTACCCCGGCCTCGACGATCGCGGCGTTCACGCCGTGGTCGACGCCCTCGCCACCTGCATCACGGAGCTGTCCCGATGAACGCGACCTCTCTCTCTCGCAACCTCGCCGAGCACGCCCGCATCGTCGACGACAAGGTCGTCCTCATCACCGGCGGCACGGGCTCATTCGGCAAGGCCTTCGTGGACTGCCTGTTCAAGTACGCCTCTCCCAAGAAGGTCATTGTCTTCTCGCGTGACGAGCAGAAGCACTATCAGCTCGAGCGCACGGTCCGCGATCCCCGACTGCGATGCTTCGTGGGCGACATCCGCGACCGCGATCGCCTGCGCACCGCGCTGCGCGGCGTCGACCTCGTGGTCCACGCCGCCGCGATGAAGCACGTGCCGATCTGCGAGTACAACCCGATCGAGGCGGTGCAGACCAACGTCACCGGCGCCAAGAACCTGGCCGAGGCCGCGATCGAGGCGGGCGTCGAGCGCGTCATCGCGCTGTCGACCGACAAGGCGGTGGCGCCCGCGAACCTCTACGGCGCGACCAAGCTGTGCATGGAGAAGCTGCTCATCGCCGCCAACGCCTACGCCGGCGACCGCGCCACGCGGTTCTCGGTGGTGCGCTACGGCAACGTGATGGGCTCGGCCGGCAGCGTCATCCCGCTGTTCCTCGAGCAGCGCAGCCGCGGCAAGCTGACGATCACCGACGCGCGCATGACGCGGTTCTGGATCGGCATGCCCGACGCGATCGCGCTGGTGCTGCGCGGCCTGGCGCTCATGACCGGCGGCGAGATCTTCGTGCCCAAGCTGCCGACGACCGACATCGTGACCCTGGCCGAGGCGATGGCGCCCGGCGTGCCGCGCGAGACCGTCGGCATCCGCCCCGGCGAGAAGCTGCACGAGTGCCTGCTGTCGGTCGAGGAGGCCCGCCGCACCCGCGACGTCGGCGAGCTGCTGGTCATCTGGCCTGAGTTCGCGTTCCACGCCGGGGCGGCGGCCCCGACCGGCGCGCTGCTCCCCGAGGGCTACGCCTACTCGAGCGACGTCGCGGAGCCCCGGCTCGGGGTCGCCGAGACCCGCGACCTGCTGGCCGAGCCGGTGCCGGTGACGGCCCCGACGGTGATGGCCCCGACGGTGACGCCGGCCTTCGCGCCCCAGGCGCTCGTCGCATGAAATCGGCAATCATCCTGCGCGCCGACGCCGGACATCGGCTGGGCAGCGGTCACGTCATGCGGCTGGCGGCGTTGGCCGAAGCCGCGCGCGGCCGCGCGACGGTGATCGTGGGCGGCGAGCCCGACGCGATGCTGGCGGCGCTGGCGGTGCGCGGGCTCGATGCCGTGGCGTGCCCGGGGCCCAGCGGTGGCGCGATCGACCGCGACCATCTGCGGGCGTGCGCGCGCGATCGCGGCGCGGGCACCGTGGTCGTCGACGGACCGGCCTTCACCGCCGGCTACGTCGAGGGCTTGGCGGCCAGCGGCCTGGTGGTGGCGAGCCTCGACGATCTGGGCGCCGCGCCCCTGCCGACGGCGGTCGTCATCAATCACAACCTCGGCGCCGAGGCGCTGCTCGAACAGTACCCGGCGGCCACGCTGCGGCTGCTCGGTCGTCGCTATCACCTGCTGCGCGGCGAGTTCCGTCGGCTCAGCGCGGGCGGCTCGCCGCCTCGCAACGACGCCCGGCGCGTGCTGGTCACGATGGGCGGCAGCGATCCGGCTGGCGCGACGGCGCGGGTGATCGGCGCCATCGGCGGCACCCGGCTCGAGATCCTGGTCGTCCTCGGACCGGGCTTTCGCCGCGACCGCGCGCTCGACCAAGCCCTGACGATCGCCGACGCCCGCGGTCACGACGTCGCGGTCGCGGTCCAGCCGCCCGATCTACCGGCGCTCATGGCCAGCTGCGATGTCGCGGTCAGCGCCGCCGGCGGCACGCTCGCCGAGCTGGGCTACCTCGGTCGCCCCACCGTCGCGGTCGCGATCGCGCCCGATCAGATCGCCAACGCCCGCCGCCATGCCGCCGCCGAGCTCGCCATCGGCGGCCACACCATCGACGAGCTCGACGACACCCAGCTCGGCGACGCCATCGCCTCGCTGCTCGCCGACCTGCCGCTCCGCCGCCGCCTCCGCGACCGCGCCGCCGCTGCCCTCGACGGCCGCGGCGCCGACCGCGTGCTGGCCCGGCTGGTCGCGTAGCCGCGGCGGTTGATTCTCGCACCCTTCGCTACCGACGGCGGGAGGCGCTGGCGGCGACGCTCTTGATGGTGGCGATGAGCTCTTGCGGCTCGATGGGCTTGGCGATGTGGGCCTGATAGCCGGCGAGCATGGCGCGGGTGCGATCTTCGGAGCGGGCGAAGGCGGTGAGGGCGATCGCGGGGACCTGGCCGCTGTCGGACGCCAAGGCCCGCACGTCGCGCATGAACTGGTAGCCGTCGCGACCCGGCATGCCGATGTCGCTCACGATGACGTCGGGGTTGTGGAGCTGGACCGAGGCCAAGCCATCGACGGCCGAGCCGGCGGTGTCGACCTCGGCGCCGCAGTCGGTGAGCACCGCCTTGACCAGCTCGCGGGCGTCGGGCTCGTCGTCGACGACCAGGACCCGGAGGCCGGCGAGCGACCCGTCGGGTTCGCGGCTCGGCGGCGGGGGCGTCGCCGGATGCTCGACCAGATAGGCCGGCGTGTCGCGCACCGCGCGCAGCGGCAAGCGGACGGTGAACGTCGCGCCCTCGCCCTCGCCGGCGCTCTCGGCCTCGACCGTGCCGCCGTGCAGCTCGACCAGCTGGCGGACGATCGACAACCCCAGGCCCAGCCCGCCGTGGCTGCGCGTCGTCGACGCGTCGGCCTGGCGAAAGCGCTCGAACACGCTGGGCAGGAACTCGGCGCTGATGCCGGCCCCGTTGTCGTGGATGACGATCTCGAGATGGGAGCTCACGCGGTGCACGAGCACGTCGATCTTGCCGGCCTGGGGCGTGAACTTCACCGCGTTGGTGAGCAGGTTCCACACCACCTGCTGGAGCCGGTTGGGATCACCGAACTGCGTGCCGCCGTAGGGGTCGATGGTCTGGCGGATCACGATCGCCTTGGCGTCGGCCGACGGCCGCACCGACTCGATCGCGGCCTCGACGATCGCCGCCAGCTCGAGGCGCTGGACGTCGAGGCGGAGCTTGCCCGACACGATGCGGCTCATGTCGAGCAGGTCGTCGATGAGCTGGGCCTGGGCCCGTGCGTTGCGCGCGATGGTGTCGAGGCCGCGCCGGGTGTCGGGCTCGCCGACCCGCGACAGCAGCAGCTCGGTCCAGCCCAGGATCGCGTTGAGCGGCGTGCGCAGCTCGTGAGACAGCGTCGACAAGAACTCGTCCTTCATCAGGCTGACCCGCTCGATCTGCGCGCGCACGCCGCGCTCGCGCGCGAGCAGCTCGGCGCGCTCGTCGGCGACCCGGGTCGCGGCCTCGTACAGCCGGGCGTTGTCGATGGCGATGGAGGCCTGGGCCGCGAGCCCGATCAGCAGCCGCTCCGACCGCGCGGTGAACACGCCGGGCTCGCCGTGGCCAAACAGCAGCCCGCCGATGACCTCGCCCGAGCGCGACACCACCGACATCGCCAGGTAGCTGCGCACCGGCGGGTGGCCCGGCGGCAAGCCATGGAATGGCCCCAGCTGGCCGTAGCGGGGATCCTCGGTGACGTCGTCGAGGCGAATCACGCCCTCGCCAGCGAAGGTCGGCGCGAAGATCGGCGTGGTGCGCGGGGGCCCCAGCGGCGCGAACGCCTCCCGCGCCACCCCCGACAGCGTGTACAGCGTGAAGACGCTCTGATCGGTCGGGCTCTGGTAGAAGAACGCGCCGAGCTGCGCGCCGGTCATGAACGTGCCGGCGTCGGTGATCGTCTGCACCAGCTCCTCGAGGTCGAGGTTGGAGGCCAGCACCGCGCCGGTCTCGTTGAGCAGCTCGAGGATGCGGGTCTCCTCCTCGAGGGATTCCCGGGTCCGCGACAGCTCACGCTCGGCGCGCTGCCGAGCGTGGAGCAACCCGGGGATGTTCTGCAGCGAGGTGGTGCGGAGCTGCCGCTCGATCGGATCGTCGTCGTCGAGGTCGCTCATGGCGCCTCCGACTACCCCATCATTCGGCCCGCGACGCAATGCTGGTCGAGGCTCGTCGAGGCTCGTCACCCGTGGCGGGTCAAGGTGGCGCGAGCGGGACGTCGCGCTCGATCCAGATCGGCAGCGTCTTCTCGCGGCCCCCGACCCGGCCGGCGGTGCGCAGCCGGGCGATGTCGGCGTCGAGCACGGTGCGCGCCAGCCGGCGCAGCTCGGCGACGGTGTCAGCCGGCTTGTCGGCGAGGGCGATCGGCTTGCGGTAGTCGACCGACTTGCGGATCACGTCGGTCAGCGGCAGGGTCGCGGCGATCGGCGCCTGTAGCATCAGGTAGTCGGAGATCATGTCGGACATGCGCGCGAGCACCGCGTGATCCTTGTCCGAGGTGAGCATGTTGCCGACCAGCAGCACGCCGAAGCGGTTCAACACGTCGATGACCTGGGCCGCCAGCACCGGGTTGTCGTCGCGCAAGATCGCCACCGCGCGCTGGACCGGCCGGCCGTCGCCGTCGCCGGTGAGCAGGCTGTCGAGGAGGTTGCGCGACTCGGCGTCGTCGGGGAGCCGGCGCAGCACCCGCTGCACGCAGGCCTTGAGGAAGGTGTACGCGTTTTGCAGCGACGTCAGCTGCGGCGTCATCACCAGCAGCTTGAGGTCGGCGGCGATCACCAGATCGATCGTGTTGTAGGCCGTGCCGGCGCCGACGTCGACGACGACCACGTCGCCGCCCAGGTTGGCGATGGCCCGGAGCAGCCGGAGCTTCTGGCCGGCGTTGATGTTGGCCGCGCCCGGGCGCGCGCTGCCCGGCACGATGCGCAGGTTGGGCGCGTCGACCGCGATCGAGGCCTCGGCCAGGGTCTCGACCTCGTGATCGAGATAGCCGCCCAGCCCGGGGCCGGGCCGGGTCACGCCGAGCAGGGTGTGGAGGTTGGGCGAGCCCAGGTCGCCGTCGACGAGCGTGGTCTTGTAGCCGAGCCGCCCGAGCATCACGGCGAGGTTGAGCGCGATGAGGCTCTTGCCGACGCCGCCCTTGCCACCGGCGACCGCGACGACGCGGCCGGTGCGCTTGCGATCAACCGACACGATCCACCTCGGTGAGCGCGTCGCACACCCGCGCGGTGGTGCGCGCGGCGGCGCTCAGCAGGCGCGCGCTGGCGGCGAGGTAGCTCGCCTCGTCGCCCTCGCGACCGGCGGCGTCGAGGGCGTTGGCGATCTCGCGCTGGGCCAGCATCGCCACCAGATCGTGGCCGGCCAGCGCGGCCGACAGCGCCCGCTCGACCCGCGGCAGGCGCCGGGTCGAGGCCGGGTCGCGACGGGTCGCCAGCGTGGCGCCCAGCTGGGCCAGGCGACCGGCCCGCCGCAGCACCGACACCGTCGAGCGTCGCCAGCGAGCGGCGGCGGCGCGGCGAGCCTCGACGTCGATCGACGCCATCGCCTCGTCGAGCACCCGGGCCACCTCGACCGGCGCCTCGAGCCGCGCGAGCACCTCGGCGAGCGGCACGTGCATCATGCCCTCCTTGTACGAACCGCCCTCGGTGCAGTCGTAGAGCCGCACCGTGCCCGCGACGCGCTTGGCGGTCTCGACGAACCAGCGGTGGAACATGGCGAACATGAAGCTCGACGGCACCATGCCGCCGTGCCAGCCCGGCAGCTCGACGACCCGGTCGCGCGGCGTGCCGGGTCCGCCGCTCGCCTTCATGGCGCGGAAGCCCTCGCTCCAGCCGGCAACCGCGACCTTGCCGTCGTCGCCGACCACCGCGTGAGCGCCGCCGTCGCAGCTGGTGTCGACGTAGTACTTGCCGCCCGGGAACGACAGGTCGAGCCCGACCATCACGATCGGATCGCACTTCCAGCGCAGGCCGAGGGCGAGCGCGGTGGTCGCGACCGAGCCGCCACCTGGCACCTCGGCGCCGCCGCCCACGCCCTGGTAGAGCCAGCGATCGAGCGCGCCGTTGGAGGCCAGGCTGAGGTGGCGGGCCGCGCCCAGCTGGAACAGCGACGGATGCACGGTGACGCCGTTGACCATCGCGGCGACGCCGTCGAGATCGCCGGGCGCGAAGTGGTAGCGCACGTCTTGGGGATCGACGGTGACCACCAGATCGGGGACCACCCCGGCGGCCCGCAACGGCCGCAGCGAGTGCGAGAACCCGACGATGATCGCCTTGCCCTGCATCGCGCGCAGCTGCCCGACGTTGTGGGCCAGCGACGGACCGGGCGCGCAGATGATCATCGGCTTGCCGGCGAAGCGATCGCCGACCGCCTCGACCGACGGGCAGCGCGCGATGGCGTCGAGGTTGGCGGCGCCCTGGGCCAGCCAGGTCTCGGAGAACGCCGCGATCGTGTTGTGGTGGACCCGCAGGTCGCACAGCGCGGTGTGGACCGCGTCGGCGATCGCGCGCTGCTGCGGGTCGGCGGCGGTGCCGTCGAGGGCGCGGACCACCACCCGCTCGGGCGCGCACGGGAACATCAGGCGGACCGCGTGGCCGACCTCGTCGAGATCGGCGCACACCGTCGCCGATGGTGGATAGCTCGACGCCGACGGGTCGACCACCGCGAGCACGCGGGCCTGGCCCAGATCGGCGAGCATCGCGGCCACCGCCTCGAGCCCGGGGCCGACCACCACGACCAGATCACGCGACACGTCCCAGGTCGAGGGCAAAAGCTCGTCGGCCAGGCAGGCCACGCCGTAGGCCGAGCCGACCAGCACGCTGGCCGCCGGAAGCACCCGGGTCCGCCACTGGTCGGCGAGGGCCGCGGCCCACTTACCGCCGGCGACCAGCTGCTCGAGCGCGACGACGTCGATGCCGGCGCCGTCGGTGGGCAGGGGATGGCGAGCCAGCGCGGCGCGCAGCCGGCGGCTCTCGAAGGACGCGGCGATCGCGGCGATCACGTCGTCGCACGCGGCCGCGGCCGCCAGCGCGGCGCCGGCATGACCGAGCTCGGCCAGCAAGCTGGCGCAGATCGCGACCTGATCGTCGGCCGGCACCGCGGTGGTGGTCATGACTTCTCGAAGAGGTGGTAGGTGCAGTCGTCGTAGCCGTCGCTGGCGCCCAGCAGCCCGCGCCGGCGCAGCGCGAGGTCGGGGCAGCGCGCCGCGACCGCCGCGCCGTGGTCGCGCTTCCACAGCGCGTCGGCGTGGCCGCGGTAGCTGATGGCGACCTCGCTCGGGTGGTCGTACTCGATCACGACCAGCCAGCGCTTGGTGACCCGATACAGCTCGTCGATCGCGCGCGGCAGATCGTCGGGGCCGATGTGGATGAGCACGCCGCTGGTGAACGCCAGATCGAAGTGGCCGTCGGCGAAGGGCAGCGCGAACGCGGTGCCCGGCACGATCGTCAAGGCTGGGTCGGCCCGACGGGCGCGCTCGATGGCGTAGCGCTGCGGCTCGACGCCCCAGGCCTCGATGCCGCACCCGCGCAGGTAACGCAGGTTCCAGCCGACGTTGCAGCCGACCTCGACCGCGCGCTCGATGCCGAGGCCCTCGACCAGCCCGCGCCAGGTGGCGAGCCGCTGGGGATTCTCGACGTCGTTGCGGTCGGTGTAGCTGGCGCCGAACTCGGAGCGCCACAGCGCGAGCTGCGCGGTCTCGGCCGCGGTGGTCAGATCAGGGCTCATCATGATCGGGTCTCCAGAGGTAGCGGTGGGCGCCCGGCGCGAGCGGGGTGGGCAGGGAATTGTCGGGGGCCGGGACGAAACCGGCCGCCGCGAAGCAGGCGCGGCTCGCCACGTTCTCGTCGAGGATCTCGGCGACGATCACGCCGCGGTCGGCGCGACACGCGGCCTTGACCGCGGCGCAGCCGACCCCGTGGCCGCGCGCGCCGGGATCGATGACGATCGAGATGCGGCCGCGACCGTGGCGGCGGGTGCGCTCGATGCGGACCAGCCCGACCGGGCGGCCGTCGTGGAGCGCGATCGACAGCCGGGCCAGCGGATCGGCGAGGCGGCCGGCCAGCCAGCTGGCGTGGGTCGCGGCGTCGATGGGCCGGGGGTCCAGGGAGCGGGCCCGGACCGCGGCCTCGCCGTTCCAGGCCAGGATGCGGTCGCGGTCGCGCGCGACCACCGGCCGGAGCACGATCTCGCCGGTCGGGCAGCGGGCGCGCGCCGAGGCGGCCGTCACGCGAACAGCTCCCACGCCAGCGGCGTGCCGCGGCGGATCGACTGGCGCGCGCGCTTGCCGAGCACCTCGCCGAGCACCCGGGGCGGCAGTCCGAAACCCGGACGAATGGCGCGGACGTTGGCGCGGGTGAGCGGCTCGCCGTCGACGATGTCGGCCACCGCGTAGAGCGAGCGGCGGAACGCGCGGCTCGAGGCCTCGCTTTGGGGCCGGCGTGGGCTGCCGTCGCCGAGCGCGGCCCAGGCGATGGCGCAGCCGCGCACCACCTCGGCCATCTCGGCAGGCTCGAGGGAAAAGCCGGCATCGGGGCCGCCGTCGGCCCGGGCCAAGGTCAGGTGCTTTTCGATCACGCAGGCGCCGCGCGCGACCGCGGCGATCGCGACCGCGCTGCCCGGCGAGTGATCGGACAGGCCGACCAGGCCGAAGCGCGCGAGCGCGTCGAGGCGGCGCAGGTTGCAGTCCTCGGGCGCGACCGGATAGCCGGAGATGCAGTGCAAGACCACGACGTCGGCGGCGCCGGCGGCGCGGGCGGTGGCGACCGCGCGGTCGACCTCCTCGTCGGTCGACATGCCGGTCGAGATGATGAGCGGCTTGCCGGTGGCGGCCGCGGCGGCGACCAGCTCGAGATCGCCCAGCTCGAACGACGCGATCTTGTAGACCGGCGCGTCGAGGGTGGCGAGCGCGGTGACCGCGGCCGGATCGAAGGGCGTCGAGAACACCGACAGCCCGCGCGCGCGGCCCCGGGCGAACAGCGCCTCGTGCCAGGCCCACGGCGTCGCCGCCTCGGCGTAGAGCTCGTAGAGTCGACGGCCGGCCCAGGGACCGTCGTCGATGTCGAAGCCCGCGCCCCCGACGTCGAGCGTCATGGCGTCGGGCGTGAAGGTCTGGAGCTTGATCGCGTCGCAGCCCACGTCGGCGGCGGCGTCGACGATCGCGAGCGCGCGCTCGAGGCTGCCGAGGTGGTTGGCCGACAGCTCGGCGACGATCCAGGGTCGGACCCCGGGCCCGATGGTGCGGCCGTCGATGACCAGCGCGCCGCTCATCACTGCACCACGAACTCGGTGAAGACGATGCGGCGGACCCGGCCCTCGCCGATGACCTTGCCGATGCGCTCGGCCAGCTCGGTGCGGATGTGGTCCTTGCTGGCGGCGCCCAGGGTCTCGGCGACGTGCAGGCCCGACAGGTAGCCGAGCACGTCGTCGTGGATGATCAGCTTGTTCTTCTCGAAGATCTTCACGTCGCCGCCTTCGCGCACCTCGGCCTGGACGGTGATCTTGAGATAGCGAGGGCTGCCCGGCTCGTCGAGGTTCACCACGAACGGGTCGAGCGCGACCAGCTCGCCCTTGAGCTCGCGGCTGGTCGGCCCCGACTCGGCATGGGCGGCCTCGACGTGCGGCACCGGGTGCGCGCCCAGGGTCTTGACCAGGATGAACGCCGACAGTGCGAGGTTGGCGGCCAGCAGCCCGAGCACGACCTTGGGCGGCTTGGGCGCGGGCGGGCCGGCGACTTTTTCGGGGGCGGGGTCTTCGTCGTCGTCGCTCATGCCATCCTCAACAGCAAGGGACGTGCCCGGCCAAGGGGGCGCGCCGACGAGGGTCGGGCGCCGGCCGTCGTCAAACCTGGCGTGCGAACAGGGCGAGGATCGGGGCCATCGCGGCGCTGCTGGCGTGGTAGCGAGCCTCGACGTCGAGCAGGTAGGCGCCGGCCTCGTCGCGCGCGACCACGGTGATGCCGGGGTGGTCGACCTCGAGGGCCTCCACCAGCCGCTGGCGGCGCACCACCGTCATGCGCTCGCGCACGACCGCGGTGATCTCGCGGTGATGGGCGACGGCAGCGGCGACCTCGACGCGCAGCATCTCGGGCGAGAACGGCTTCGACATGAACCGAAACACCTCGGCGATGTTGATGCCGTCGATCGCGGTGTCCAGCGTGCTGCGGCCGGTGAGCATGATGCGCACCGTCTCGGGCTGCAGGGCGCGCGCGCGCACCGCCAGCTCGATGCCGGTCATCTCGGGCATCTCGTAGTCCGACACCAGCACCGCGACCTGCTGCGTGGTGAGCACGGCCAAGGCGCCGCGCGGCGAGTCGGCCTTGAGCACGCGGTAACCGTCGAGCTTGAGGATGCGGGTCACCGCCGCCAACAGCTCGGGATCGTCGTCGACGCACAGCACGGTCGGCGGCGCGCCGGGCGCGATGGTGGTCATGGCGCCAACCACTTTCGCCAGCCGCGGGCCGACATCGCCTGCTCGACCTCGGCCAGGGCGGCGTCGAGGGCCACCATCGAGGGAAAGCGCTGCTCGGGCTTCTTGGCGAGGCAGCGCTCGACGACGCGCCGGAGCTCGGCCGGGGCCGGCCCGTCGGCCAGCATCAGCGCGGGGATGGGAGCTTTCAGATGCAGCAAGCACACCTCGCGGACGGTCTTCGCCTCGAAGGGCGGTTTGCCGGACAACATCTCGTAGAGCACCGCGCCCAACGAGTACTGGTCGCTCTCCTCGAGCGCGCCCAGGCCGCGGATCAGCTCGGGCGCGATGTACGACGGCGTGCCGAACACGTACTGCGACGGCTCGGCGTCGAGGCGCGACGGGTCGTCGCGCAGCTGGGCCAGGCCGAAGTCGACCAGCTTGGCGGCCGGGCCGACCAGCAGCACGTTCGAGGGACTGATATCGGCATGGATCACGCCGACGCCGTGGGCGGCGCTCAGGGCCGACGCCAGCTGGCGCGCGATCGCGATCGCGGTGCGCGGATCCATCGGGTGGCCGCCGATCTCGTCGCCCAGGCTCTGGCCGGCGATCAGCTCCATCACCAGATAGGGCCGACCGTCGGCGAGGTGGCCGAAGTCGAACACGTCGATGATGTGGGGGTGCTTGATGCGCGCGGCGGCGCGGGCCTCGCGCAGGAAGCCGGTCACCGCCTCGGCGTCGGCGCTCATGACGTTGGTGCTGAGCACCTTGAGCGCGAAGCTGCGGCCGAGCACCGCGTGGGTGACCCGGAACACCTCGCCCATGCCACCCGCGCCCAGGCGATCGGCGATGCGGTAGTTGCCGACGACGGTGCCGGGCACCAACGCGACCGGCGCGGTCGGGCCCGGCACCGCGCGCGGGCCGCGCCGCTTGATCTGCACCTCGGCGCGCAGCGCGCGACCAGGGCGGGTGGTCACGACGATCTCGGCGCTCGCCGTCGGACCGCGCACCATGCAGTGGCCGGTGGCGGCGCGGCGACCGACCAGGTCGATCTCGGCGATGATGGCGAGGCGCGCGACCACCGCGGCGCCGAGCGAGCCGTCGAGCGACGTGCTGGCGACGACGGCGCCACCCCGCTCCATGGTCACGTCGTAGTGGTCCTCGGCGGGTCGGGGCTCGAGCCAGATCTGGTCGACGTCGCTGGCGATCGCGGCATCGAGCAAGACGTCGCAGACCGACGCCGGCAGGAAGGCCGCCTGGTAAGGCAGCGGGGATGGGGACAGAAGCTGGGCTGCGAGATCCATGGTGGCCTCCCCTGCTGCTTCGGCCGACGTCGGGTCGCGTGAAGCCCCGCCAGGCTTGACGGGCGCGCCCGGCCGGCGCGGTCCGCGGCAGCGCCAGACCAGCGACCTCACAGGCCGCGCGGTTGGCATGCCGGTCGCAACGCCCGGACTCGTGCGATCCGAAGAATCCTCGACTGCGCTGGTGCTCGAACCCGAACGGCCGACCGCGGCCGGCAGCTCTGCCTCGCTGATCCCCCCGGTGCCACCCGGGGTGCGCGTGCTGGTCGCCGATGACGACGCTCGTATCCGGCGCGCGGTGGCCAGCTCGCTCATCCAGCAGGGCTTCGAGGTCCGCGTCGTCGACGACGGCCAGCCCGCCATCGAGCTGGGCGAGCGCACGCCCTTCGATCTCGCGGTCATCGATCTCGGCATGCCGACCAGCGGCCTCGAGGTCGTGCGCCGGCTCAAGGAGCTGTACGGCCCGGCGATCCACATCGAGATCCTCAGCGGCAACGACGACCCCGCGACCCGGCTCAAGGCCTTCGACGCCGGCGCCGACGGCTTCATGACCAAGCCGATCTCGATCCACGAGCTGCGGCGGCGCCTGGCCGCGTCGGCGCGCAGCCAGCAGGCCTACATCGCGGCTCGACAGTCGCGCGAGCAAGCCGACCGGCTGCTGGCCTGGGGCACCGAGGCCGCCGCGCTGCTCGCTCACGATCTCAACAACGGCCTCGCGGTCGCGCTGTCGAACATGACGTACCTCTCGCAGGTGCTCACCGTCGGCGAGGACGAGGCCCAGGCCCTGGGCTCGATCTTGCGCGCGCTGCGCCGGATGTCGGGCCTGGTCGCCAACTTCGTCGATATCGCGCGCTTCGAGGACGACGCGCTGTCGCCACGGCCGAGCCCGGTCCACGTGCGCGACATGCTGCTCGAGGTGATGGCGCTGCACGCGCCCACGATCAGCCGCCAGATCCGCCACACCGTGTCGTGCGATCCCGAGCTGACCGCGAGCTTCGACGAGGCGCTCATCACGCGCGTGCTCCACAACCTCGTCGGCAACGCGCTCCGCTACTGCAAGGCCGGCGGGTTGGTGCGGCTGTCGGCGGTCGCGGCCCCGGCCGGTCCGGTCGAGCCGGCCGGCATCGAGCTGTCGGTCTTCAACACCGGCCCTCAGGTCCCGCTGACGCTGGTGCCCAAGCTCTTTGGCAAGTACGCCCAGGGCAAAGATGGCCAGCGCGGCCTCGGCCTCTACTTCTGTCGGCTCGCGTGCGAAGCCCACGGCGGCCGGGTCCGTCACGAGGCCACCGACGAAGGGCCGGTGTTCGTGTTGCGGCTGCCGCTCGTCGTCGCACCCGCGTGAGGTGCGTGAGGTGGAAAGCCTGGTTTGGTGAGGCGCGGATACCTCAGCGCCACCCCAACTCGTCGCGCGAGCGAAGATGGGTTGTGCGAGGGTCGATCCCGTCGTGACCGAGGCAGCGGTAGAAGAGAGCTCGGACCGGACCACGCGTGTCCTGGTCATCGACGATGAGCCGGCCATGGCCCGCGTCGTCGCCCACGCCTTGGGCAAGAGCTGCACGGTCCGCCACGTCGGCGAGCCCGACCAGATCCGCGGGCTCGCCCAGAGCTCGCTGCCCGACGAGCACGACGTGATCGTGCTCGACGTCGGGCTCGATCGGCTGAGCGGCCTCGACGTGCTCGCGCAGCTGAAGGCCGCGGGCTGCCAGACCGCGATCGTCATGTTGACCGGCGACTGCTCGTCGTCGACGGCGACCGCGGCGCTGCGCGGCGGCGCATTCCACTACCTCAACAAGCCGATCGATCTGCCGGCGCTGGTCGAGGTGGTCGAGCTCGCCGCGCGCCAGACCCGGCTCACCCGTCAGCTGGCGCGCACCGACGGCGGCGACCTCGACGTCACCCGTGGCATCGTCGGCTCGAGCCTGTCGATGACCCGGCTGCGCGCCCGCATCGCGCAGCTCGGCCGCGCCGACGTGAGCGTGCTCATCGCCGGCGAGAGCGGCACCGGCAAGGAGCTGGTCGCGCGCGCGCTGCACGAGGCGTCGAGCCGGCGCGCCCACCAGTTCGTCGCGCTCAACTGTGGCGCGATCGCGAGCGACCTCATCGACAGCGAGCTGTTCGGCCACGCCAAGGGCGCGTTCACCGGCGCGATCGCGGCCCGGCCCGGCGTCTTCGTCGAGGCCGACGGCGGCACCCTGTTCCTCGACGAGATCGGCGACATGCCGACCCCGGTGCAGTCGCGGCTGCTCCGCGTGCTGCAAGAGGGCGAGGTCCGCGCGGTCGGCGCCGACGGGGTGCAGCGCGTCGACGTGCGCGTCATCGCGGCGACCCACGTCGACCTCGCGCACGACGTGCAGTGCGGCAAGTTCCGCAGCGACCTCTACTTCCGTCTCAACGTGGTGCAGCTCGAGGTGCCGCCGCTGCGCGAGCACCTCGACGATCTGCCCGAGCTGATCGCGGCCTTGCTGCGTCGCCACGCCGGGACCGCGCCGCCAGTGGCCAGCGAGGCCCTCGAGGCGATGATGAGCTACCCGTGGCCCGGCAACGTGCGCGAGCTCGAGAACGCGCTGCGCCACGCCCTCGCGATGCGCAGCCACGACGAGCTCGACCTGGCCTCGCTGCCGCCGGCGGTGGCGGCGAGCCTCCGAACGCCACGGCTCGCGTCGGGAACCACGGGGCCGATCGAGCCGCTCAGCGAGGCCAAGCGACGGGCGGCCAACGAGTTCGAGCGCGACTACCTGGTTCGCCTGCTCGACCAGGCCCGCGGCAGCATCACGGCGGCGGCGCGAGCGGCCGGGATCGACCGGACCAACTTCCGGCGGTTGCTACAGCGGCACGGCATCGAGAAGGACTCGAGCTCGCAAGGCTAGGTGAGGCACGGAGCCTGGCGCTACCGCCAGCGCCTCACGCGTAGCGGCGCAGCTTCTCGACGAGCGTGGTGCGGTTGAGGCCGAGCAGCGCGGCCGCCTCGGTGCGGTTGCCGTGGGCGCGCTCGAGGGCCTGCCGGATGAGGCGGCGCTCCAGCCCGTCGAGGGCGGTGCGGAGGTCGAGGGTGTCCTCGTCGTGGTCGTTGGCGGCGGCCGCGGTCGCGACCGGCAGCTCGGTCACCGCGGCGATCGACGCGATCGCGAGCGCGGGCTGCTTCGAGCCGAGGCGCAGGTCCGAGGCCGACAGCGTCGGGCCGTCGCACAGCACGACCGCGCGCTCGATGACGTGGTTGAGCTCGCGGACGTTGCCGGGCCACAGGTACATCTTGAGCGCGGTGCGGGCCGAGGCGTCGAGGTCGACCATGCGAGCCCCGCGCTTGGCGACGCGGCGGATGGCGGCCTCGGCGAGGAGGACGATGTCCTCGCCGCGCGCGCGCAGCGGCGGCAGCTCCACCGGCAGCACCGAGAGCCGGAAGAACAGGTCGGCGCGGAAGGTGCCGCGCGCGACCATGTCCTCGAGGTCGCGGTTGGTCGCGGCGACCACACGGACGTCGACCGCGACGTCGTTGTCGGCGCCGACCGGGCACACCGTGCGCTGCTCGAGGGCGCGCAGGAGCTTGGCCTGGGCCGCCACCGGCAGCTCGCCGATCTCGTCGAGGAACAGGGTGCCGCCGTGGGCCGCGGCGAACCGACCCAGGCGCTTGTCCGACGCGCCGGTGAAGGCGCCGCGGACATGACCGAACAGCTCGCTCTCGATCAGGTGCTCGGGAATCGCGGCGCAGTTGACCGTGATGAACGGGCCGTCGGCGACCGGCGACGCGTCGTGGACCGCGCGGGCGAACAGCTCCTTGCCGGTCCCGGTCTCGCCGGTGAGCAGCACCGTCGAGCCGCACAGCGAGACCCGGCGGATCATGTCGAGCGCGCGGCGCAACGGCGCCGACTCGCCGAGGATCGGGTTCGCACACACATCACGCCAGGTACGCAGGTCTTGGTCAGCCACGGACCAAACGCTTTGCGAGGATCGTTCCAAGTCCCGCTACCCGCCGCTCCGCTCCGCTACCCGCCGCGTGTCAAGTAAACGACCAGGAGGTACGCCTCCTCACGGTGGTCCTCGGGGTAGAACGGTACCCACGGTGCTGCCGGCACCCGGTGGGACCTACCCGATACCCGAGCAGTCACGCTGGGGTAGCGGCGTCTCCCGGCAGGTAGGCGGTGCGCAGCGCGAGCTCGATCGTGTGGATCAGTTGCTCGTCGTCCCACGGCTTGTGGAAGAAGCGGTGGACCGCACCTTCATTGAGCGCGCGGACCGCCACCTTCACATCCGTGTTGCCGGTGATGAGGACGCGAGCCACGCCGGGATAGATGACGCGGATCATCTGCAAGAGCTCCAGCCCGTCGGGCGCACCGTCGGTGCCGAGGTCGAAGTCGCTGACCACCGCGTCGAAGCGGTGCTTCTTCATCTCGGCGAGGGCCTGCTGCATCGACGCCACGGCCGTCACCTGGAAGGTGTGCAGCGTGCGCCGCAAAGCGGAGCGGATGTCCGGGTCGTCATCACACACGAGGATCTGGCGGTCCATGTTGGCTCCGAGGCGCGACAGCACCTCGGGATTTCCATTCGGCCGAGCAGAGCGCGCGTGTAGGGCGTGCGACACCCGCGATCGGGGCCCGCCAGGGGCCAGCGAGAGCCCAGCGAGAGCCCAGCGAGAGGCCAGCGCCGGCGCCTGGGAGGCAGGTCGGGTAGCGCGTGGCTCGCGCTGACAGCGCCGCCGTCAAGCCTGTCACATCAGGCAGCTTGATCATGCGAATGCGCGATGGCGTACAGGTGAAGGGCGTGGCACCGCACGTGCAATCGGTCCGCTCGTGCTCACCCTCAGCGCCCAGCGAGTGGACGACGCCCCGACCTCGTATGCGGTCACGCTCCCGCTCGGGCCGTACGGGACGCCAGCGGCCCGCCACCTCGGCGGGGTCCCCGCGCAGGTCGGCCCCTACCGCGTGCTCGAGCTGCTCGCGCGCGGTGGCATGGGTGGCGTCTACTTGGGCGAGCACAGCACGACCGGCACGCGGGTCGCGCTCAAGCTCCTCGACCCGCGCTGGTCGGCGCGCGCCAACATCGTCGAGCGCATGCTCGGCGAGCGCGAGGTGACCCGCAAGGTCCACCACACCGGCCTGGTCCGCATCCTGGGCGGCGCGCGCACCACCGGCGGCGTGGCCTACCTCGCCATGGAGCTGCTCGATGGCGAGGACCTCGGCGCCCTCACCGAGCGCGGCCGCATCGAGCTGGGCGCCGCCGCCGCCATCGGCGCGCAGATCGCCGACGCGGTCGCGGCCATGCACGAGGCCCAGATCGTCCACTGCGATCTCAAGCCCCAGAACGTCCTGGTCGAGTACCGCCACGGCCTGGCCGGGTGGACCCGCATCAAGGTGCTCGACTTCGGCGTGGCCCGCATCGGCGGGCGCAGCTCCGAGCCCGAGGTCGCCGGCACGCCTTGCTACATGGCGCCCGAGCAGTGGCGCGGCTACGCCGAGCCGCGCTCCGACGTGTACGGCCTGGGCTGCTTGCTCTTCGAGCTGCTCACCGGCGAGGTGCCCTTCGACGGCACGCTGTCGCAGGTCATGACCGCGCACTGCGAGGACGCCCCGCCGTCGATCAGCGCACGCCAGTGGGTGCCCGAGGGCCTCGAGCAGCTGGTCATGCACATGCTGGCCAAGCGCGCCGCGGCCCGGCCCCGCATGGTCGACGTCGCCCGCCAGCTCACCGAGATCGCGTTCCAGCACCCGCCCGGCGCGCGCACCGGCCCGATCCGGACCCTGCGCACCGAGCCGTACGTCACCGGCTCGACTGATTAGCCGCTTCGCGTACAGTCCCCGGCGCGATGCCGGCCCCGACCCTCGACCCCGATCTCCGCGCGCTCCTCGATCGCTATGGCTTCGACGAGGACCGGCTGTCCTCGGCAGCCGCCGCGCTGGTCGACGGCAGCCCGCGCCCTGGCAACGCCGTCACCGGCCGCGTCGAGCACGTCGGCGCCGACGAGGTCGTGGGGCTGCCGGCCGTCGGCACGCCCGCGCGCGCCGAGCTCCACGCGCTGGGGGCGCGGGCCCTCGCGGCCGGCCAGGTCGGCGTGGTGTTCCTGGCCGGCGGCATGGCGACCCGGTTCGGCGGCGTCGTGAAGGCGGTCGTGCCGGTCGCCGAGCAGCGCTCGTTTCTCGAGCTCAAGCTGGCCGACAGCCGCAACGTCGCGGCCAGCGCCGGCGCCCCCGTGCCGGTGTGGTTGCTGACCAGCTTCGCCACCCACGACACCCTGGTCGCCTACGTCGCCGGCCTGCCGGTCACGCCGGCCACGCCGATCGAGTGCGTGCCGCAGTACGTGTCGCTGCGCCTGGGCGCCGATGGCCAGCTGTTCCGCGACCCCACCGGCGCGGTGTCGCCCTACGCGCCCGGCCACGGCGATCTCACGTTCGCGCTGCGTCGCTCGGGCGCGCTGGCCCGCTTCCGCGCCGCCGGCGGCAAGTACCTCCACATGTCGAACGTCGACAACCTGGCCGCCACCCTCGACCCCGCCGTGATCGGCGCTCACCTCGCGTCGGGCCGCGCGCTCACCGCCGAGGTCGTGCGCAAGGAGCCCGGCGATCGCGGCGGCGCGCCGGTCCGGGTCGACGGCGTCCCCCAGATCCTCGAGTCGTTCCGGTTTCCTGCCGATTTCGATCAGGACGCCGTCCCGGTCTTCAACACCAACACGTTCGTCCTCGACGTCGAGGCCATCGACCGCGACTTCGAGCTCACCTACTTCCACGTCGCCAAGCAGGTCGACGGCCACACCGCCATCCAGTACGAGCGCCTGGTCGGCGAGCTCACCGCCCACCTGCCCACCCAGTTCCTCGAGGTCGCCCGCGCCGGTCTCGACGGCCGCTTCCAGCCCGTCAAAGATCCCGACGAGCTCGGCGCCCGCCGCCCCGACATCGAAGCCATCCTCCGCGCCCGCCACATGCTCTGACGGTGACCAATCGACCACGCGACTGCGCGGCTGAGCGGCCATGTCGAAGGTCAGGGCACGCGCCCGGCGCGCTCCACGTTCGCGTCCTTGGTGCGGCGCGCGGCGCGGCATCGATTGGCCCAGCCGTTGCCCAGCCACGCGGAGGTGACGAAGGCCCCGGCGATGAGCGCGCTGGCGACCGCGCTCACCACCAACGGACCACGGTACGACTCGAGCTCCGGGGCGCCCGCCGAGCGGGCCATTTGCACCGTGCCCGCAACTCCGCCAACGGCCAGCAACGAGTCCAAGAGTGGCCAGCCCTTCACCGCCGTGCACCGAGGCTCCTCCAGATGCTGCGGCCCATACCCATGCGGCACGCGCTCCATCATCACGAACGAACAACCCGCCGTCGAAGACGCCGACAGCGCGACCAAGACCGCAGCGATCAGCGACGCAGACAGTTTCAATGGGCAGCAAGACCACATAAACGACCTCGGCGTATCAATTGAAGTTTGTGCTGATTCGAAGCCGCGCTTCGAGGCGAAGCTCGCCCGCAAGGGCGATGGCAAGGAGGCGACACAGCGCTCCGCTTCGTGTTCATTCAGAATCCCGTTCTGTCGATCCTACACCTAGGCTTGGCGAACCATTCTCGGCCTCCAGCACGCTCACGCAGCCAGCCCTCGAGCTCCGCGACCTCGCGAGGAGGCTCGGCGGTTGCAAGCGTCGAGAGCGAATAGTGGAGCGGGGACATGACCAAGATGGATCGAGCTTACAGGCGAGATCGGTGACCGACCGTCCGATCCGGACAGCATGACGGCGGCGCCTCAGGCTATCGTCGAACAGTGCCGCGAGCTCTTGATCCGTTGCTCTCGCCGGCGCAGCTCTGCGCCTGGAGATCGCTCGAATCCGACGACGACCTCCCGCCACGGCGGCCGGGCACCTACGCGTGGTACTTTGATCGCGCCGCCTTGCCGGCGATCGTTCCGATCGGTGGTGCTCATCCGACCGACGGCAGGTGGGTCCTGCTCTACGTCGGCATCGCTCCCGCCAAGCCGTCGCCGAACAAGGTGCCCAGCCGCAAGACCTTGCGCAGTCGGCTCCGGTTCCACTTCCGCGGCAACGCCCGCGGCTCCACGTTGCGGCTCACGCTGGGCTGCCTGCTCGGCATCGAGCTCGTGCGAGTCGGCTCCGGCGATCGCTTGACGTTCGGCGACAGCGAATCGGTGCTCTCGGCCTGGATGGCTGACCATGCCCGGGTCTGCTGGGTCGAGGGCGAACGCCCCTGGGAGCTCGAGGACCACGCGATCGAGCAGCTCGACTTGCCGCTCAACCTCGCCGGCAACCAACGCCATCCCTTCCACGGCACGCTGTCGGCGCTCCGCCGCGACGCGAAGGCCCGGGCGTTACGCTGACCGGCGCGTTGCCGGGATCATGGTGCCGACCACGTCGAGCCTCGCCTCCAACAGCGGCATGGCGAGCTCGATCTCGGACTGGCCGTCCCTGAGCAACGTCCGCAGGTACGCCGACATCGAGAACCAGTGGAGCTGCGCAAACGGCCCTGCGGCAGCCATGGCGAACCAGGGCTCCAGCGTTCCGTTCGGGTGGAGGAGATCCCAGACGCACGCAATCGGCTCGACGACATCACCACTCACGGCGGGTGCGCGCATCTGCACCAGCACCTTCCGCAGCTGTTCCTCGATGGGAAAGCGCTCGACCTGATGCCAGTACCGCGCCCACATCTTGACGGCGCGCGACGCGAGCGTGGCCTCGTCAGCGTCGACCGCGAGCGCCCCACCGGCGCCGATCGTGCCGCCGGTCGCGCCCGAGACCTTTCAGGCTGATGCGTCCGAGGATGTCGTCGACAAAGTCCACCGCCTGGTCCTCACCTGGCTTGATGGTTCGCCCCAGCGCCTGCTCGATGTGGACCCCGCCCGCGCCCTGCACCATGTTGGGCTTCCCTGGCCGCCCAGCGTCTTGCGCCAGCTCCAGCTGTCGCTTTCGGAGCGGTAGTAGCTCCAAGAAGCGCTCCTGGGCAGCCCGGCGGGCTTGCTCCTCGCGCGCGGCCTGGGTCCATGGCAGCCGCCGCATGATTGCATTCCATGCGCCACGCAGACCGCCGCCCAGCCTCCGGAAGGTGGCGGGCAGCTCGCGCAGGAACTGGGGCAAGTTGCGGAGGAACCGAGGAAGTGCGCGGAGGAAGGCGGGGAGGCGCGCGAGCAGCGAGACGATGCCCACGACCAGCTCGGGGAGGCCGGTGATCAGCAGCGCGAAGTTCACGATCGACAACGTCGCGACGACGATCTGCGCGACGCGTCCTTTCCAGCCGAACCAGCCGCCGCCGCCGGGGACGCCGCCGGAATCGCCGGTGGGTGAGCCCTCGCGTGAGGAGAAGTTCGTGGTCGCGCTGACGTCGTTGAGGACGTCCCAGGCGGTGGCGCGCCGGACGTCCGCCCCGGGCGGCGGAACCTCGCGCGGGTCGTGACCCATCGTGGATGTGCCCTGGCGAGGAGCGTCCGACGCGCCGCGCGAGTCACCGCGGCCGATGACCTCGCCTGCCGACCCGCCGAGTCCGGCCCCGCGGTTACCGCCGGCTCCGACCAGTGGGCCCTGCTCGAGGGATGTACCGTTACCGCCGGTCGCGTGTCCGCGCGACCACGGGGTACCGCCGACGAGGCCGTCGGCTTGACCACCCCGCACACCGCCGAAGCCGCCGGAGATGGCGTCGATGTCGGCGGGACCAGTGCCGCTCAGCGCAGGACCGGGGCCAGTGCCGGTACCGACGCGAGCTCTGGTCCCGGTGGCGGACCCTCGCCCGGCGCCGTTGCCAGTACCGGCCTTGCTGCCGCCGCCGCCCCGGTCGCGTTCCTTGCTCTTGTCCGCGCCGGTTCCATCACCCTCGCCCTTGCCGGATGCGGCCTGGGCCTCGGTCGTGTCGTCGACAGCGTCGGGAGCGTCGTCTTGCTTGGTGCCCTCGGTCTCAGCGGACTCCGACGCCGTGGTCTGCGACGTCCCTCCGCCGAGGTGGGCCGGATTCTCGGTTGGTAGCAGGACCTCGACGTGCTGGCCGCGTGCCGCGGCCGCCTCGGCGCGAGCTGGCACCCAGCTCTGGCGGTACTGCTCGGTCGGAAGAATCGCTGACGCGATCGCGGTGCTGCTCGGATCGAGGTTCGGGACCAGCGCGTAGCCACCGGTGAGGAACCGTGCCTGATCGTCGGACGAGAGGCTGTTGAACCGACTCACCTGCTGGTCGGAGCGGTGGCTGCGGTACCAGGCATCACGGCGGCCGCTGGGCCCTGGCTCACCTGATCGACGAGGCCGCCCAGACTCGACGAGGTGGCGCTCGACGTCTCAGCGTGGACGCGGGCTGCCGTAGCGACCCGTGCTGGCCGTGAACGTGGCGCGGACGGCGGCCCTGCGCGCCAGGAGGCGGCGGGGGAGGTCCGACAGCGGACGCGCGCGCCACGCGCGTGACCCGACGGCGCCACGCCGCGGACGCGGGCACATGACTGCGACCGCGTCTGGTTGCCGACGTTGCCAACGGGTCCGTCGAACAGCACGCGGTGGGCAAGCGGCTGCACGTCAGGCCGGCTCGAGTAGCTGAAGGCCTGCGCCCTCCGGCGGACGCGGACGCGGCTCGAAAGCTCCCCGCCCGCGACGCTAGCGAGCCGTCGAGCCGGGCGGCTCGCTGGTGTCCCACCAGCCCAGCTCGAAGGCTTCCCAGACCGCGGGCTGGGTGGGCTGGTCGTGGCAGATGTCAGCCAGGGCGACCTCCTCGGGAGAGGTCGGAGAGGCGCGGTGGGGCTCGGCGCTGGTGTCGAGGTGCCAGGTCGCCAGGGTGGCCCGGAGCTCTTTGACCAGCGTTGACTCGCTCATGCACGAGAACGTTGCAACGGGGAGGCCAGCGCGACGCGCCTCAGCAGGGCCGTCACCGGCCCTTAGCCCCGCGGCCGTGTAGCCCTCGCGCCCGCCGTGCGAGTCGGTGACAGCTTGGCCGGCGGCATCGCCAGCGCGCGCGCGAATCCTGGGGGCGCAGGCGAGGTTCACCGCGCGCCGCGGGTCGAGCGATCTTCGCAGGCCGCGCGAACGCTCGGCTCGCTCGGCACCGGCGCGCCTGCCAAGCTGCGCGCATGACCAGCCACGCCGATCTGATCCGGGCCTACCTGGGCGCCTACGACCAGCACGATCGAGCCCAGCTCGAGGCCGTGCTCGCCGACGACTTCCGCTTCGACAGCCCGCGCGCCGAGGGCCTCGATCGCGCCAGCTACTTCACGCAGTGCTGGCCGGTCCACGCGCAGCAACGCTCGGTCACGATCGAGCGCATCGTCGACGATGGCGACACCTCGGCCTACGTCACGTACCGAATCATCACCAACGACGCGCGCAGCCTCCACAACACCGACCACGTCCGCTTCGCCAGCGGCAAGATCATCGCGATCGAGGGGTTCTTCGGGCAGGACCGCGGCGCCGACGGCCAGCTCCGCAAGTAACCCGCGCGATCGGGCACAATGCGCCGATGAAGCCAGGCCACCGCGTGGTCGTCGCCGAGCTGGGCGACACTCCTCTCGACGCCATCGAGCGTCATGCGTCGCTCGCGCCGATGGACGCGCCCGACACCGCCACCTTGGGCCCGCGCGATGTCGTGATCGCCGTCGAGAGCGCGCAGGTCGGCTGGGTCGACCTCATCATGGCGAGCGGGCAGTACCAGCACGTCCCCAAGCCGCCCTACACGCCCGGCCTCGAGTACGCCGGGACCGTGGCGTGGGTCGGCGCCGACGTCAGCCACGTCGCGGTCGGCGATCGCGTGCTCAACGACGGCCTCCTGTCGGGGCCGCGCTCGCTGGGCGCCTACCAGCGCTGGGGCGGCTTCGCGTCGTACGCGGTCGCGCCCGCCGAGGCGGTGCTGCCCATCCCCGGCACGCTCACCTGCGACGAGGCGTGCAGCCTCCTGGGCAACTACGAGACCGCGTATCACTGCCTGGTCACGCGCGGTCGGGTGCAGGCCGGCGAGACCGTGTTGATCCACGGCGCCGCCGGGGCCACCGGCCTGGCCGCGGTGCAGGTCGCCAAGCTCTTGGGCGCGACCGTGATCGCGACCGGGCGCTCCCTCGACAAGCTCGCGATCGTCGCGGCCCAGGGCGCCGATCATGTCGTCGCCCTCGACGGCACGCCGCTGCGCGAGCGAGTCAAGGCGCTCACCGGCGGCCGCGGCGTCGACGTGGTCTACGACGGCGTGGGCGGCGAGCTGTCGATCGAGAGCCTGCGCTGCGTGGCGTTCGGCGCGCGCTACCTGATCGTCGGCTGGGCCGCGACGCCCTTCGTCGCCGCCGGCAAAGGGGGCCGCGGCGCGCCCAACGCCAACCAGCTGCCGACCAACCTGATCATGATGAAGGGCCTCGACGTGCTGGGCTGCCCGACCGTGATCTCGACGGTGAACGACCCGAGCTTGCGACCGCCGCGCCTCGCCCAGATCTTGTCGTGGGCGGCCGACGGCACGGTGCGGCCCCACGTCTCGCATCGCTTCGCGCTGGCCGAGTTTCGCGCCGCGCTCCTGGCCAAGTGGCAGGGCGCGGTGATCGGCAGCTGCGTCGTGCATCCGTGATCCGGGGCGCCCTCATCGCGATCTTCCGCATCGTGATGAGGCTGTACTTCCGGCGGGTCGAGCGGCTGGGGCCGCCGCCCGAGGCCGACGTGCGCGGGCGAGTCTTCGTCGCCAACCACAACAACGCGCTCATCGATCCGATCGTCGTGCTCACCCAGGCGGCGTGTCCGATCGCGCCGATCGCCAAGGCGACGTTGTGGAACGTCCCGGGCCTGGGCTGGTTGATGGATCGCGCCGGCGCGGTGCCGATCATCCGGCGCCAGGACGAGCCCGCCAAGGACGCCGCGTCCAACGCCGGGACCTTCGCCCGCATCGCGAGCCACCTGGCCGGCGGCGGCAACGTGCTCATCTTTCCCGAGGGCATCAGCCACAGCCAGCCCCACCTGACGCCGCTGCGCACCGGCGCCGCGCGCATGCTGCTGGCCGCCGCCGCCCACGGTGGCGTCGCGCCCAGCTTTCAGGCGGTCGCCCTCGAGTTCGAGGCCGGCGACACCTTCCGCTCGCGCTGCCTGTTGGTGTGGGGCCCGGTCCACACCGTCGCCGAGTTGCCCGGCTTCGACGACGAAGCCCGGGTCCAGGCCGCAACCGTCGCGATGACCGCCGATCTGGACGCGCTGTTGGTCGAGGCCGACACCGTCGACGAGCGGCGCCTGATCGGCCAGGTCGCCGAGCTGTTGGCCAACGACGCTGGCGACGACTCGCTGGCGGCGTGGAGCGAGGTCGGGCGCCAGGTCGAGGAGGCCGCGAAGCTGTTGCGGGGCCGGGCCGACCGCGAGGTCGCCGCGGCGGCGCGGGCGGTGACGTCGTACTACGCCGCGCTCGATCGACGAGGCGCCCGCGATGCCCAGCTGGCCCGCGGTCGCCGACCGTCGACGCGAGTGCATCCGGTGCGCTGGCTGCGGCGGGGCTTGCTGGCGCCGCTCGCGCTGGCCGGCGTGCTCTTGTACTGGGTGCCGTACCGGTTGCCGCGCCGGGTGGCGCGCAAGACCGAGCGCGACACGGTCTCGACGATCAAGCTCGGCGTCGGGCTCGCGGTGTTTCCGCTGTGGGCCGTGGCGCTCACGGTCGGCGCGTGGCTGGTCCTGTCGACCGCGCTCGCCGCCGCGGCGTCTGCCGTGGTGTGGCTCTCGCCGTTCGCCGCGCTCCGCTGGCTCGACTGGCGCGACCTGCGCGATCGCAACCTGTCCGACGACGAGGTCACCGCGCTGGGCGCCGCGCGCGCCGAGGCGGTCGCGGCGGTGGCCCGGGCCCGGGCCCAGCTCGCGGCGTAGCGCGGGCGACCACGCCGACCGCGCCGACCGCACCGACCGCGCCGACCGCACCGACCGCGGCGACAACGCCGACAACGCCGACAGCTGCGACCGCGCCGACAACGCGCTCGCCAGCGCGCCGATCCCGCGTAGCATCGCGCCATGCGTCGCGCGCTCGTGCTCCTCCTCGCCCTCGCCGCCTGCGGCGACGACTCCTCCCGCGATCCGCCGGTCCGCGAGCTGGCCGGCTGCGACGGCGCCAAGCTGCTCAGCAAGCCGGCCGCGCCCGACGCGCCCGGACCCTGGCCGGTCGGCGCGCGCACCGTCAGCGTCGGCCGCCTCGGCAAGGTCGAGATCTGGTACCCCGCCACCCGCGGCAGCGACGCCGGGCAGACCAAGACCCGCTACGACATCCGCGAGTCGCTCAACGCCTCGCAGCGCGCCAGCATCCCCGACGCCGACAACCCGTGGCAGCCCTGCGACTGCTACCGCGACCTGCCGTTGGACGGCGAGCACGGTCCCTACCCGGCCGTGGTGTTCGTCCACGGCACCGCCGCTTTCCGCCACCAGTCGCTCGCGATCGTGACCCACTGGGCCAGCCGCGGGTTCATCGTCGTCGCCGCCGATCATCCCGGGCTGCTCCTGGGGGACATCCTCACCATGTTCTGCCCCGACACCCCGACCGGCGCGCTCGATCTCGAGGGCGACGTCGCGGCCTTGGTCGCGGCCCTGGGCGCCCCGACGGGCGAGCTCGGCTTCCTCGCCGGGCACGTCGACGCCACCCGCCTCGCCGTCGCCGGTCACTCGGCCGGGGCCGGCACCGCGGCCGCCGCCAGCGCCCTGCCCGGCGTGCGCGTGGTCATCAGCCTGGCCGGCAACCGCGCCGTCGCCGACGGGCCCGCGCTCGAGGAGGTGCTGTTCCTCGCCGGCGACAACGACACGATCGTGCAGGCCTCGGCCGCGCACACCGCGTGGGCCGCCTCGGTCGGACCCAGCCACTACCTCAGCATCATCGGCGCCGGGCACCTCGCGTTCTCCGACCTGTGCGAGACCAAGAACGTCGCCGGCAAGAACATGTTGCAGATCGGCGAGCAGTACCAGCTGTGCGGCGTGGCGTCGGCCGGCGCGCTGTTCGACTGCAACCCGGCCTACATCGCGGGCCCGGTCGGCTGGGACATCGTCAACTTCGCCTCGACGACGATCCTCGAGCGCACGCTCCAGTGCAGCGCCACCGCGCCCGGGGTCGACCGCGTCGTCGACGCTCACCCGATGGCGCACAACTACGAAGCTGCGCCGTAGCGAGGCATGGCGACGTCCGCCCCCGACCGGGTCGTCCACGTCATCGGTGGCGGCACGATCAATCATGTGCGCAGCCACCTGGCCCTGACCGCCGCGTCGTATGGCGGCACGGCCCGCGCGCTCCACGCGATGTTCGACCAGCTCGGCGTTCACGCGCGACTGCATCTGACCAAGATGGCGAGCAGCGGCCTCTCCGCCGTCGAGACCAACGCCGACCTGAAGGCGCTCACGCTGGGCCTGCTCGAGGAGCCGTCGTGCGCGGCCATCGTCTTCACCGCGGCGGTCGCGGACTTCGAGGGCCAGATCGACGACCTGCCCTCGGGCGAGTATCAACAGCGGCTCGAGTCCCGCACCGCTGCGCCGCTGTCGCTCACCCTGATCCCCAGCGAGAAGATCGTGCCGCTCATCAAGGCGGCCCGGCCCGACGTGCTGCTGGCCACCTTCAAGACCACCACCTCGGCCAGCGAGGCCGAGCAGCTCGCGCGAGGCCGCGCGCAGCAGCAGTACGCGCGCGCCGACTTCGTGCTGGCCAACGACACCGGCACGCGCCAGAACCTGCTGCTGGGCGGCGGCGGCGCGGTCCTCGCCAGCACCACGCACCGCGAGCGGGTCTTGCGAATGCTCGTCGGCGCCATCCTCGAGCGGCTCGCGTGAAGCACGTCTTCGTCGACGGGGCCGCCGGTACGACCGGGCTGACGCTCCTGGAGCTGTTGGCGCCGATGGAGGCCCGCGGCGAGCTCCGGCTCGTCCCCATCGAGCACCGACGAGATCCGGCGCAACGCCTGCGGGCCCACGCGGCGGCCGACCTCGGGATCCTGTGTCTGCCCGACGACGCCGCCCGCGAGACCATGGCGCTGCTCGACGGCCGCGGCGGCCGCGTCCTCGACGCGTCGTCGGCCCATCGCACCACCGAGGGCTGGACCTACGGCTTCGCCGAACTAACGGCGGACCAGCCGGCCCGGATCGCCACCGCGCAGCGAGTCTCCAACCCTGGCTGCTACGCCACCGCCGCCCTGGCGCTGATCCGCCCGCTGCGCGACGCCGAGCTCGTCGCGGCCGACCAGCTCCTCACCATCGTGGGGGTCTCGGGCTACACCGGTGGCGGCAGCCGGTTGATCGCCCGGCACCAAGCCGGCGGCGCGGACTTCGCCTTGGCCAACGTCTTGGGCGCCTATTCGCTCGGCGCTCGCCACAAGCACGTCGCCGAGATCCAGCGCTACGGGCGCCTCGACGTCGAGCCGGTGTTCCTGCCTCACGTCGTGAACGTGCCGCGCGGCCTGATGGTGAGCATCGTGCTGCGCGACCTCGACGTCGCGGCGGTCCAGGAGGCGTACCAACGAGCCTACCTCCGCGACGGCTCGAAGGTGCGGATCGTGCCGCGCGTCGACGGCCTCAAGCGGCTCGACTTCGGTCGGTTCGTGGCGCTCAACCAGCCCAACAGCGTCGCGCCGCCGCAAGACGACGTCGAGCTCCACGTCACCGGCTGGGACCAGGACGGCGCGAGACAGGTGACCGTGCATGCGCTGCTCGACAACCTCGGCAAGGGCGCCGCGACCCAGGCGATCCAGAACCTGCGCCTGATGCTGGGCATGTCGCCCTGACCAGCCCGGCCCCGCCGCCGCAGCGCCGCGCGCCGACCACGGATCGCCTGGCGCCCAAGGGATCGAACGCGGGGCTGATTTGCGGCCCGCAGCGGCTTCCGCCACCGTCGCTGCCGGGCTAAACATGGGCCCTCGGCGCGTGTCGGTTTACCGACGGTGACGCCGCCTCTGGGAGCCGATGATGTCCGACCCCGCCAACGCCAACGCTAGCAGCCCGCCGCCCGCCAACGCCAACATCACGCCGATCGCCATCGAACAGGAGATGCGCTCCTCGTTCATGGACTACGCGATGTCCGTGATCGTGGCGCGCGCGCTGCCCGACGCCCGCGACGGGATGAAGCCCGTCCACCGCCGCATCCTGTTCGCCCAGAAGGGCTTGAACAACGTCTGGAACCGCCCGTACCTCAAGTGCGCGCGCGTGGTCGGCGACGTCATCGGCAAGTACCACCCGCACGGTGACGCGTCGGTCTACGACGCCCTGGTCCGCATGGCCCAGGACTTCTCGATGCGCTACATGCTCGTCGACGGCCAGGGCAACTTCGGCTCGGTCGACGGCGATCCGCCGGCGGCCATGCGCTACACCGAGTGCCGCATGGCCAAGCTGGCCAGCGAGCTGCTCGCCGATCTCGACAAGGAGACCGTCGAGTGGCAGCCCAACTACGATGACAAGGAGCTCGAGCCGACGGTCCTGCCGGCCAAGGTCCCCAACCTGCTGCTCAACGGCGCCACCGGCATCGCGGTCGGCATGGCGACCTCGATCCCGCCCCACAACCTGACCGAGATCGTGACCGGCGCGCTCGCCCTCATCGAGAAGCCCAATCTTCCCGACGAAGAGCTGTTCCGCATGGTCACCGGGCCCGACTTTCCGACCGGCGGCATCATCCAGGGCCGCATGGGCATCTTGTCGGCGTTCAAGACCGGGCGCGGCTCGGTGGTGGTGCGGGGCCGGGCCCACGTCGAGGAGATCCGCAAGGACCGGCAGGCGATCATCGTCGACGAGCTGCCGTTCATGGTCAACAAGGCGCGCTGGATCGAGAACTGCGCCGGGATGGTCCGCGACAAGCGCCTCGAGGGCATCAGCGACATCCGCGACGAGAGCGACCGCACCGGCATGCGCGTGGTGTTCGAGATCAAGCGCGACGGCAACGAGCAGGTCATCCTCAACAACCTGTACAAGGCGACCGCGCTCCAGAGCTCGTTCGCCGTCAACATGCTGGCGATCGTCGACGGTCGGCCGGTGCTGCTCACGCTGCGCCGCGCGCTCCTGGTCTTCATCGATCACCGCCGCGACGTGGTCACCCGCCGCACCCTGTTCGATCTGCGCGAGGCCAAGGCCCGCCGCGAGATCGTCGAGGGCCTCGGCCTCGCCGTCATCAACATCGATCGCATCATCGAGATCATCCGCGGCAGCAAGGACACCGACATCGCCAAGGAGCGCCTCATCGCCGAGCGCCTCGGCGGCATGGACGGTTTCCTCGAGCGGGCCGGCCGCCCGCCGGCCGAGGTCGAGGCCGCGCGCGTCGCCGGCTTCATCAACCTCACGCCGCGCCAGGCCCAGGCCATCCTCGACATGCGCCTCGGTCGCCTCACCGGCCTCGAGCGCGAGAAGCTCGAGGGCGAGTACCGCGAGCTGTGGGCGCTCACCGACTACCTCGAGGGCCTCCTGTCCGACGACAAGAAGCTCATGCAGGTCATCATCGACGAGCTGACCGCCATCCGCGAGGAGTTCGGCGACGAGCGCCGCACCATGATCGTCGACGCCGAGGGCGAGATCCTCACCGAGGCGCTCATCGACCAAGAAGACATGGTCGTGACCCGGACCCGCCTCGGCTACGTCAAGCGCACGCCGCTGCGCGAGTACCAGGCCCAAGGCCGCGGCGGACGCGGGATCACCGGCGCGGCCCAAGGCGGCGACGACGACTTCGTCACCGACATGTTCGCGGCGTCGACGCACGATCACCTGCTGCTGTTCACGTCGAAGGGCCGCGCCTACCACAAGAAGGTCTTCGAGCTGCCCGAGGGCAGCCGCACGTCGAAGGGCAAGCCCTTCGTCAACGTCGTCGAGCTACAGCAGGACGAAGAGGTGGTCTCGATGCTCCCGCTCAAGGAGTTCTCCGAGGACCGCTTCGTCTTCCTGGCGACCCGCAACGGCACCGCCAAGAAGACCGCGCTGTCGCAGTTCGAGAAGATCCGCGCCAACGGCCTCAAGGCCATCTCGCTCGACGACGACGATCGCCTGGTGTCGGTCGCGATCACCTCGCGCGAGCACGACGTGCTGCTCACCTCGGCCAAGGGCCTGGCGGTGCGCTTCCGCGACGACAAGGTGCGGCCGATGGGTCGCGAGGCCGGTGGCGTGCGCGGCATGAAGCTGTCGGCCAACGACGTGTTGGTCGGCATGGTCGTCTTCGAGCGCGGCAGCGAGGCCACGCTCATCACCGTGTGCGCGAAGGGCTACGGCAAGCGCACCTCGCTCGGCGACTACCCGACCAAGAACCGCGGCGGCAAGGGCGTCATCACGATCAAGACCACCAGCCGCAACGGCCTGGTCGCCGCGGTGCGCATCGTGTCGGCCGACGATCACCTCATCCTCATCAGCGACAAGGGCAAGATCATCCGCCTGCGGGTCAAGGACATCCCGACCCAGGGCCGCGCCACCCAGGGCGTGCGGGTGATGCGCCTCGACGACGGCGAGAGCGTCGCCGCGATCGAGCGGCTGGCCGACCCCGCCGAGGAGACCAGCATCGAGGAGGGCGCGCCCATCGAGGCCGTCGACGATCCCGAGGCGGTCGCCGCTGATCCCGCCGAGCTCGAGGGCGAAGGCGACGACGAGGGCGACGACGGCGACGACGATGCCGACGACGGCGATGACGAAGGCGAGGCGTCGTGACCGTCCGTCCCACGCCGCGCTCGGCCGAGATCTTCGCGCGCGCCCAGGCCGTGATCCCGGGCGGCGTCAACTCGCCGGTGCGCGCGTGCCGTCAGGTCGGCGTCGAGCCGCTGTTCATCGCGCGCGGCGAACGCGGTCGCGTCATCGACGTCGACGGCCACGAGTACATCGATCTGATCGGCTCGTGGGGCCCGCTCATCCTCGGCCACGCCCACCCCGAGGTGCTCGAGGCCATCGCCTTTGCGATGGCGCGCGGCACCAGCTTCGGCGCGCCCACCGTGCTCGAGGTCGAGTTCGCCGAGGCGGTGCGCGCCGCGGTGCCGTCGATGGAGAAGGTGCGCGCGGTGTCGTCGGGCACCGAGGCGACCATGAGCGCGCTCCGGCTCGCCCGCGGCGCCACCGGTCGCAAGATCATCATCAAGATCGACGGCGCTTATCACGGCCACTCCGATGCGCTGCTGGTGGCCGCGGGCTCGGGCGCCGCGACGCTCGGCATCCCCGGCTCGGCCGGCGTCACGCCCGGCGCCGCGGCCGACACGCTGACCGTGCCCCACAACGATCTGGCGGCGATCGCGGCGATCCTGGAGGCGCGGCCCCACGAGGTCGCGGCGGTCATCGTCGAGGGCATCCCCGGCAACATGGGCTGCGTGCCGCCGGCGCCCGGTTACCTCGCCGGCCTGCGCGAGCTGACCACCCGCCACGGCGTCGTCTTCATCATGGACGAGGTCATGACCGGCTTTCGCGTCGCGTACGGCGGCGCCCAGGCCCTGTACGGCGTCACCCCCGACCTGACCTGCGTCGGCAAGATCGTCGGCGGCGGCCTGCCCGCGGCGGCCTTCGGTGGCCGCGCCGACCTGATGGATCACCTGGCGCCGCTCGGGCCGGTCTATCAGGCTGGCACGCTCAGCGGCAACCCGGTCGCGATGGCGGCCGGCCTCAAGACGATGGAGCTGTTGCGGCGGCCCGGCGTGTACGAGCGGCTCGAGTCGCTATCGGCGCGGCTGGCGATCGGGCTGCTCGGCGCGGCCCGCGCCGCCGGCGTGCCCGCGACCGTCGAGCGGGTCGGCTCGATGCTGACCCTGTTCTTCGCGCCCGGCCCCATCACCGACTACGCCTCGGCGCGCACCTGCGACCTGGCGCGCTTCGGCGGGTTCTTCCGGGGCATGCGCGAGCGCGGCGTGTCGCTGCCGCCGTCCCAGTTCGAGGCGATGTTCGTGTCGCTGGCGCACTCCGACGACGACATCGACGAGGTCGTCACCGCGGCCACCGACACCTTGCGCAGCGCGACCTGACGCGATGCGAGGCGGGCCAGGTTACGCGCCGCGGCGGGGATCGCTCCAAGCTGGCCGCAATTGCGGTTGACCCCGTCGCAGAGCGCGTGCTAAACGCAGCCCGCTTCGAAGATTCCTATGGGACTTCACGAAGATAGCCATCGACACCGCGACGACCATCCGCAGCCTGAAGCGCCGGTGGTTCCTCGACTCACGCCTGTCGTCGAGCGTCGGATCCCGGCCGGTCGCAGCACCGCGGCGCCCTACGCGGCCCACACGCGCTCCTATTATCGGAGCCTGTCGTCCAGCTCGGTCGGGCTCGAGTTCTCGGTCTCCATCATCCTCACGCTCTTCGCGGGGATGTGGCTCGACACCCGCTACGGCACCGGCCCCTGGCTGATGATCGCCGGCGTCATCCTCGGCTTCGCGGTCGGCATGCGCGGGGTGTGGCGCCATGTCGCTGCGGCGGATCGCGCCGCGCTGGAATCGGAGGGCTGACATGGAGGGCCAAGCCATCCTTCGCATCGAGCGCCTGAACTACTTGTTCGGCGGCATCGCGGTCATCGTCGCGGCCCTCACCGCCACCCGCTCGCAGGCGCTCGGCGTCGCGGTCGGCGTCGCGCTCACCTGCCTCAACTTCTTCATCCTGCGCAAGATCGTGTTCCGCTGGACCGCGGCGGTGAAGGCCAACGACGAAAAGGGCGGCAACCGCATCTACCTCATCCTGCCCAAGATGGTCGGGATGATGGGCGCGGTCGTCCTGGTCGTCATGTTCTTGCCGATCAACGCGGTCGGCTTCGTCATCGGCTACTCGATCTTCATCGCGTCCATCGTGGTCGGCACCGTTTACGACCTCATGCTGTCTCCCTCCGTCGACGCCGAAGTTGCCCCTGCGACTCCGAGTGACGACAACCCGACGAGCTCCCATGGGTGAACACGGTACTTGGTTCGATTTCCTCAACCGCTTCTCGTGGTGGCAGACCCTCAACGAGAAGGCGCAGCACGCGCTAGGTCGTGAGAAGCCGGTCGCGCTGCTGTTCCAGGCATCGCACTTCACCCTCACGCACGTCCTCATCACGCTGGTGCTCATCGCGTTCGTGGTCTACGGCGCGTTGCAGTTCCGAAACGGGCTCGCGAGCAGCGACGGTGGCCTGGTCCCGCCGCGCCGCATGAGCGTCCGCAACTTCTTCGAGCTGATGGCGGAGATGGTCTACGGCATGGTCGAGGGCGCGATGGGCGAGAAGAACGCCCGCGCCTACTTCCCGATCATCGGCGCGTTCTGGCTGTTCATCCTGTTTGGCAACCTGATCGGCCTGGTGCCCGGGTTCGTGTCGGCGACCGACACCGTCAAGACCAACCTCGCCCTCGCCGGCCTGGTCTTCATCGTCACCCACGTGATGGGCATCCGCGAGCACGGCCTCGCGTACTTCAAGCACTTCCTGGGCCCGGTGTGGTGGCTCGCGCCGCTCATCCTGCTCATCGAGCTGGTCAGCCACTTCGTGCGGCCCATCTCGCTGACTCTCCGCCTCATGGGCAACATGGCGGCCGACCACAAGGTCGTCTTCACCTTCTTCACGCTGGCCCCGCTCCTCATCCCTATTCCCTTCATGCTCCTCGGCCTGCTGGTGTGTGTGGTCCAGGCGATCGTGTTTTGCACGCTCGCGATGGTCTACTTCTCCATGGCTGTCGAGCACGAGGAGCACTGACCCCGTCTTCGTTTGCGCCGGGTCTTTACCGGCGCTGTCGATTGAGATACGCGTATCGCGCTTCGCGCGCACCGAACCCCGCAGTTCAGGAGACTCCCATGGCTAACCGCACCAAGAAGAACATCGTCTCGCTCCTCACGTTCCTCGCCGTCCTCTGCGTCTACAGCGTGGCCTTCGCGCAGTCGAGCGCCAAGGACGAAGCCATTGGTAGCCAGGGCGGCATCATGGTGTTCGGCGCCGCCCTCGGCCTCGGCATCGCCGCTGTCGGTGGTGCCCTCGCCCAGGGTCGCGCGGCCGCCGCCGCCCTCGACGGCATCGCCCGCAACCCCGGCGCGGCCGACAAGATCCGCGGCCCGATGATTCTCGGCCTCGCCCTCATCGAGTCGCTCGTCATCTACTCGCTCGTCATCGCGTTCCTCATCGTCGCGAAGTTCTAGTCGCTCGCGCGCGAACCGCTGCTCGACGCGAGGCGCCCTTCGGGGCGTCTCGTTTCGTTTTCGGCCGTCCCCTGACGGGACGGCGCGTTTCGTTTTCGGCCGTCCCCTGACGGGACGGCGCGTTTGGTTTTCGGCCGTCCCCTGACGGGACGGCGCGTTTCATTTTCGCCCGTCCCCTCCCGGGGCTGCGCGTTTGGTTTTCGGGAACTTGCGACCGTACCGTCGGCGTGGGAGGCTGGCGCCCGATGTCGGAAGAGCCTGCGGACGCCGCGCCGCCAGCCGAGGTCGGCAGCAAGTCTACGCTCGAGATCCTCGCGGAGATCGACATCTTCTCGGGCCTGCCGCCGGTGCACCTGCGCCGCGTCGTCGACATCGGCCTCGAAGAGCAGTACCGCACCGGCGCCACCGTCTTCTCCGAGGGCGAGGCCGGCGACAAGTTCTATCAGATCCTCGAGGGCGCGGTCCGCATCAGCCGGTTCGTGCCCGGCATGGGCGAGGAGGCGCTGGCGGTGTTGCGACCCGGCGCGTACTTCGGCGAGATGTCGCTCATCGACGATGCGCCCCGCTCGGCGACCGCGGTGTGCCACGAGAAGTGCCGGCTGTTCGTCGTGAACCGGCGCGACCTCGAGGACCTGCTGTTCGTCGATCGCGACCTCGCCTACGAGCTGCTGTGGAACTTCGTCCGCACGCTGTCGCGTCGCCTGCGCGCGACCAACGACAAGATGACGTTCCTGGCGACCACGTCGAAGTTTTGATGCGGGCGGCGATCGTCGCGACGCTGGGCTGTGCGCTGACGGTGGCCGTCGGCGCCGACCCCCTGCCGGCAGGGCGGGTCTCGCTGGTCGTCGGGATCAAGTCGGGCACCGGCTCGCTATCGAGCTCGATCGGCAACGGCTACGGGTTCGGCTTCGAGGCCAGCTACGCGCCGATGTCGCGCAACCAGCGCGTGGGTTGGGGCGTCAGCTGGGCGACGACGTGGTCGCGGTACGGCGCGGGCAGCGCGCGCATCGCCGACGAGATGTCGATCCTCGAGATGGACGCCGGGGTGCGGCTGCGAGTCGCGCTCGGCGTGAAGACGCGCCAGGTGCTGTTTCTGGGCGGCGGCGGCGCGCTGGTCCGCAGCAACGAGCCGATCTTCGTCGGGGACGACCGCTCGCGGATCGGCCCGTGGGGCAGCGCCGGCATCGAAGGCCGCGCGCCGATCGCCAACGATCTGCTGGTCGGCGTCGCGGTGCGCTACGGCTACATCCGCGACGGAGATGGCGTGCTGAGCGTGATGATCTCGGCAGGCGTGGGCAAGTGACTCAGGTGGCGACGAGGTCGGCCATCGTGACCAGCTCGTAGCCGTCGTCCTGCAGGCGCGCGATGATGGTCGGCAGCGCCGCGAGCGTGGCGGCCTCGCCCTCGTGGAACAGGATGACCTCGCCCGGCGACACCGCCGCGGGCCGGCAGCGCTCGACGAGGGCGTCGGCGGTGAGGCCGTCGTGATCGAGGCTGTCGAGAGACCACAGCGCGACCACGTAGCCGAGCGCGAGCTGGGTCGAGACGTCGACCGGGCCGATCGTGCCGTGGGGCGGACGCACCCACTGCCCGTGCGGCATCGGCACCGCGCGCGCCATGCTGGCCAGCTCGCGGCGCAGCGCGCGCGGTCCCAGCTCGGTGAAGCGCACGTGGTTGTAGCCGTGACCGGCGAGCTGATGCCCGCCGCGCAGGTACTCGCCGACCCGCTCGGGCTCGCGCTCCATCCACGAGCCCATCACGAAGAACGTGGCCGCCACCCCGAGGCGACCGAGCAGCTCGAGCGTCTCGGTGGTGAGCGAGTGCGGTCCGTCGTCGAAGGTCAGCGCGACGCGGCGGGGCTCGCTCGGGCCGCGCCAGATCAGGCGGCCTCCGGTCGCTCGCTGCAACACCGGCCGCGCGGCCTGTTTGGCGAGCGAACGCAAGGTCATCGCCAGTGGTTACCCGCTCGGTGTGTCTCACACAAGCGTTGTCGCGGGTACAATCTGGGACGTGCTCGCGCCGAGGACGATCATGGTTTTCCTCGCGCGACCGGCGGCCTTGCGCAGCGCGGATCGCCACGCCGCCGGACGGGCCCTGCTCGCTGACGACGAGCGCGAGCGGCTGGACCGCTTTCGCTTCGAGCGTGACCGCGAGGTGGCGCTGGCGTCGCGCGTGCTGCAGCGGCGCGCGCTGTCGCGCTGCACCGAGATCGCGCCCGCCGCGTGGCGCTTCGCCGCCGACGACACCGGCCGACCGCGCGTCATCACGCCTGAGCACGTGACGCTGGCGTGGAACGTGGCGAACACGCTGGGCCTGGTCGCGTGCGCGATCACCCGCGAGGGCGAGTTGGGCCTCGACGTCGAGCCAGCGCGCCCCGACGCGCCACCCGAGATCGTCGCGAGCCACTTCGCGCCGAGCGAGCGCGCGGCGCTCGCGGCGGTGCCAGCGCCGGCGCGCCCGCGGCGCTTCGTCGAGCTGTGGACGCTCAAGGAGGCCTACCTCAAGGCCCGCAGCGTCGGGCTGTCGTTGCCGCTCGATCAGCTCGCGTTCGATCCGAGCACCACCCCGCCCGGCTTCACGATCGACGCCAGGCTCGACGACGATCCCGCGACGTGGCAGGTCGCGCAGTGGTGGCCCACGCCGGCGCACTGCCTGGCGATCGCGCATCGCGGCGCAGGGAGCGGCGACCCGCCGGCGCCGCTCGCGGTCGACGTGCAGTGGCTCGACGACGAGCTCTAGCGGAACCTGCGGTCGACCCAGACTGCGATGGTGTCGAGCAGCTCGGTCTGCTGCGCGCGCTCGGTGAACAGGTGGTTGGCGTCGGGGAAGTACGCGTGGGTCAGACGACCGCGCAGCGCGGGCGCGTACTCGAAGAGCTGATCGACGTGGTTGTAGCGCTCGCCGAGCCCGCCCGAGTAGATCGCCAGGATCTTCACGTCGCGCGCGAGCAGGGCCTCGAGCTGCTGACGGTAGCCCGCGAGCGGCGGCGTCTCCCGGCCCTCCGACGGTGGCGCGGCGGCGCGGTGACGACGCGCGGCGATCCGCTCGCCGAGCTCGCGCCGTCCGACGGCGAGGCCCCACGCCAGCGCACCGCGCAGGCCGCGCTGGGCGACCTGATGCGCGGCCTTGCGCAGCCGCGCCCGGGTGGTGCGGTAGCTCGGTGGATCGAGGATGACCAGGCCGGCGACCCGCGGATCGCTCGCCGCGGTGGCCAGCGCGTTGTCGGCGCCCGAGCACAGCCCGACCAGGACGAAGCGCGCGGCGCCGGTCTGCGCGGTCAGCTCGTCCATCGCGACCTGGGTGTCGGCGACCGCGCTCTCGCGAAACGAGCGGGTCCCGGCGACCGCGAGGCTGTCGCCGATGCCGGCGAGATCGAGGCGCAGGCCGGCAAACCCGAGCGCGGCGAGGCGGCGTGTCAAGCGGACGTGCAGCCGATGGGGACCGACCCGATGCAACACGCCGGCGTTGAGCACGACCACCGCCGGACGCTCGCTGCCGGAGGCCTCGGGGCGGCTGAGGATGCCGACCAGGTTCTGGGCCGGCCCCAGGCGCAGCGCGCGCTCGCGGAATTCTGCGATCGCATCTCGACCGTGCACGTCACGCGTTGCTGGCATCGACGGCGAGACTGTAGTCTCCTTTCCGTTGGTCGCAAAAGTCCATTACTTCGGGGATGGCGAGCGATCGATGCTTGGAACCCTGCACAACCCGCAGCGGTTGCGCCCGCGCAGCGCCGCCGTGCTGCTGTGCAACCCGTTCGGCGAAGAGGCCGCGCGCGCCCACCGCATCTATCGCGTGCTCGCCACCCAGCTCGAGCGCGCCGGCTACCCGTCGCTGCGCTTTGACTACTCGGGCACCGGCGACTCGCTGGGCGACGCCGAGGACACCTCGGTCGCGCGCTGGCTCGAGGATGTCGGCGCCGCCGGCGACGAGCTGCGCACCGCGAGCGGCGCCAAGCGCCTCGTCGTGGTCGGGCTGCGGCTCGGCGCGACCCTGGCCGCGCTCGCCACCAGCCGTGGCACGCTGCGCCCGCGTCACCTGCTGCTGTGGGACCCCGTCGTCGACGGCGCGGCCTATCTGCGCGAGCTGGCTACCGCGCATCGCGGCTACATGCGCAGCGAGCTGGTGGGCTGGGTCGATCGCCTGGAGGTCTCCGACCAGGGCTTCCCCAGCGAGGCGTTCGGCGCGGCGATCCCACCGCGCCTGCGGGACGAGCTCGCGGCGATCGACCTCGCCGCCGAGTCGCTGCGCGCCGAGCTGATCACGGTGATCCGGACCCACGACGGCGCCGGCCTCGATCGACTGCAAGCGCGGCTGGCGTCGAGCCCGACCGCGCGCTGGCTCGCGCTCCCCAACAGCGCCGCGTGGAACTCGGACGACGCGCTCAACGCGTCGACCGTGCCGATGGACATCGTCAACGCCCTGGTCGCGCGCATCGAGGAGACCGTTCCATGACCGCCCTCGACGTCGGACCCGCAGACCTGTTCGAGGCGATCGTCGAGGCGCCGGCCGCCGCCGAGGCCGGCCTCGTCGACACGCTCATGATCGCGATCGAGGCCGCCGATCTCGCCGCCACCGAGGCGCTGGCCGCCGCGCTCGCGCTGCCGGTGGACACCATCTGGCTCGGCGGGTGGGCGCTGGTGCTGGTCCGACTGGTCGGCGCCACGCGGGCGCGGCTCGGGTGGACCGCGCGCGATGGCGTCGCGGCCGAGCTCACGATCGCGGTGCCGGCTGACGGCGACGCCGCGAGCTGGCTACGCGGCCTGGTCGGCGCGGTGTCCGAGCCCGGGCCGGCGGCGCACACGCGCTGGCTCGCCCGCGACGGCGGCGTCGTCCGCGACGATGATCGCGCGCTCAGCTGGCAGGCGGTGACCGGCGGGCTGCAGGCCCGCTTCACGTCGACGCGCGTCGAGCGCGCCACCGTCGAGCGGCTCGGCGCGGCGATCGCCACCGTCGTCCACCAGCTGGTGCAGCCGGGCGCCCGCCTCGAGCAGCTCGCGGCGCTCACCGCGGCCGAGCACGCGCAGGTCGTGCGCGAGTGGAACCGTACCGAGGTCCGCTACCGACCCGAGGCCACGGTGCACGGGCTCTTCTACGAGCAGGCCAGCGCGGCGCCCGAGCGCATCGCGCTGCGCTGGGACGGCGGCCTGCTGACCTATGCCGAGCTCGACCGCGCCGCCGACGAGCTGGCCGAGCGGCTGATCGCCACCGGCGTCGACGCCGACGTACCGGTCGCGCTGATCCTCGAGCGCTCGCCCGAGGCGGTGATCGCCGCGCTCGCGGTCCTCAAGGCCGGCGGCGCGTACCTGCCGCTCGATCCCGACTATCCGGTCGAGCGCCTGGCCTTCGCGATCCACGACGCCGACGCCCGCGTGCTGATCACGCGCCGGGCTCGCCACGCGGTGGTTGGCGCGCTCGCGATGCGCACGCTGTTCGTCGACGACCTGCTGCCGCTCGCCGCCGGCGCCCCGGCGTCGCCACCCACCGCGCGGCCCGAGCGCGCCGGGCCCGCCACGCGCGCCTACGTCATGTACACGTCGGGCTCGACCGGCACGCCCAAGGGTGTGCAGATCGAGCACCGCGCGATCATCCGCCTGGTCGGCAAGGTCGACTACGTGCGGCTGGGGCCCGACACCGGGTTCCTGCACGCCGCGCCGCTCGGCTTCGACGCGTCGACGCTCGAGCTGTGGGGCCCGCTGCTCCACGGCGGCACCGTCGTGGTCTACCGCGATCCGGTGCCGACCGGCCCCGGCCTGGCCCGCGCCATCGCGACCCACGGCGTGACCCACGCCTGGCTCACCGCCGCGCTGTTCAACTCGATCGTCGACGACGATGCCACGCGGCTGCGCGGCCTGCGCCAGCTGTACACCGGCGGTGAAGCGCTGTCGCCCAGTCACGTCCGGCGCGCTCTCGCCGCGCTGCCCGACACCGAGCTGCACAACGGCTACGGCCCGACCGAGTGTACGACCTTCACGACGACCTACCCGATCCCGCGCGACCTACCGGCCGACGTGCGCGCGATCCCGATCGGTCGGCCCATCGCCGACACCCAGTGCTACGTGCTCAACCGCGCGGGCCAGCCGGTGCCGATCGGCTTCGTCGGCGAGCTGTACGTCGGCGGCCTCGGCGTGGCCCGCGGCTACCTGGCCCGACCCGAGCTCGACGCCGAGCGCTTCGTCGACGATCCCTTCGGCGGCGGCGGCAAGCTCTACCGCACCGGCGATCGGGTGCGCTGGCGGGCCGATGGCGCCCTCGACTTCGTCGGGCGCGTCGACAACCAGGTCAAGCTCCGCGGCTTCCGCATCGAGCTGGGTGAGATCGAGGTGCGGCTCGCCGAGCTGCCCGAGGTCGTGGCCTGCGCGGTCGTGGTCCGCGACGACGGCCCCACCGGCAAGCGCCTGGTCGGGTACGTGGTGCCGCGCGGCGAGGCGCCGCTCGCGCCGCCCGCCTTGCGCGCCGCGCTCGCCCGCAGCTTGCCCGAGTTCATGGTGCCGACGACCTGGGTCGCGCTCGCCGCCTTGCCGGTGACCGCCAACGGCAAGCTCGATCGCCACGCGCTGCCGGCACCGGGCTCGGATCGGCCCGAGCTCGCGCAGCCGTTTCGCGCGCCCGCCACCGCCGCCGAGGCGACGATCTGCGGCGTCTTCGCCGAGGTGCTCGGGCTCGATCGGGTCGGCGCCCTCGACGGCTTCTTCGAGCTGGGCGGCAACTCGCTCTTGACCTTGCGGGTGCTGACGCGGCTGCGCGACGCCGGCCTGCCCGAGCTGTCGCCCGCGAGCTTCTTCGCGTCGCCGACGCCGGCCGGGCTGGGCCGCGCCCTCGCCGAGCGCGCCGGCGATGCCGCGCCGTCGTCGTCGCCGTCGTCGCGACCGTCGACGTCGAAGCGCCACCCGCGCCGGCCCACCGACGCCCGCGAGCCCATCGCGATCATCGGTATGGCCGGCCGCTTCCCGGGCGCCGCCGACGTCGAGGCGTTCTGGCAGAACCTGTGCGCCGGCACCGAGTCGATCACCTACTTCCGACCCGACCAGCTCGACCCCAGCCTACCAGCCGCGCTGCGCGCCGACCCGGCCTACGTCCCGGCCCGCGGCATCCTCGACGACGTCGAGCTGTTCGACGCCGGCTTCTTCGGCATCTCGCCGCTCGAGGCCTCGCTCATCGACCCCCAACACCGCCACTTCCTCGAGACGTCGTGGCACGCGCTCGAGCACGCGGGATATGTGCCAGAATCATCTCCTGGCCCCATAGGCATCTTTGGTGGCATGTACAACGCCACCTACTTCCAGCGCCACCTGCTGCCGCGCCCCGACGTCACCGGCCGCCTCGGCGAGCTCCAGGTGATGCTCGGCAACGAAAAGGACTACGTCACCAGCCGGGTCGCCCACAAGCTCGGGCTCACCGGCCCCGCGGTCGCGATCCACACCGCGTGCTCGACCTCGCTGGTCGCGACCGCGATGGCGATGGACAGCCTGCGCAGCGGCGGGTGCGACCTCGCGCTCGCGGGCGGCGTCGCGATCACGTGCCCGCCCAAGAGCGGCTACCTGTTCCAGGAAGGCTCGATGGCGTCGCCCGACGGCCACACCCGCACCTTCGATGCGTCCGCCGCTGGCACCGTGTTCTCCGACGGCGTCGCGGTCGTGGTGCTGCGCCGCCTCGCCGACGCGCTGGCCGCCGGCGATCCGATCTACGCGGTGCTGCTGGGCGCCGCGGTCAACAACGACGGCAGCGAGCGGGCCAGCTTCACCGCGCCTAGCCCCGAGGGTCAGGCCGCCGTCATCGCCGCCGCCCACGACGACGCCGGCATCGACGCCCGCTCGCTCGCGTACGTCGAGGCCCACGGCACCGGCACCCCGCTGGGCGACCCCATCGAGATCGAGGGGCTGACCCGCGCGTTCCGTCGCCACACCGACGATCGCGGCTTCTGCGCGATCGGCTCGCTCAAGAGCAACGTCGGCCACATGGTCATCGCCGCCGGCGCGGCCAGCCTGATCAAGGCGTCGCTGGCGCTGGCCCGGCGCACCATCCCGCCGTCGATCGGCTTCACCACGCCCAACCCCACGATCGACTTCGCGCGCTCGCCGTTCCGTGTGCAGGCCGCGCTCACCGCGTGGCCCGAGAGCGTCGGGCCCCGTCGAGCCGCGGTCAGCGCCTTCGGTTTCGGCGGCACCAACTGCCACGTCGTCCTCGAGGAGGCGCCGCCACTACGCCCGACCACGCCGCCGGTGCGCCCGACCGAGCTGCTGCTGCTGTCGGCCCGCAGCGCACCCGCGCTCGCCGAGGCCAGCGCCAACCTGGCCCGCTCGCTGGCGAGCAGCGACCTCGCCCTCGCCGACGTCGCGCACACGCTACAGGTCGGTCGGCGCGGCTTCACCCAGCGTCGCTTCGTGGTCGCCACCGACCTGGCCGACGCGGCGCGCCTGCTGGCGACGCCCGAGCCCAGCCGAGCCGGCGCCCGCGAGCTAGGCGCCGAGCTGCCCGACCTCGGGTTCTTGTGCCCGGGTCAGGGCTCGCAGTACGCCAAGATGGGCCAGGGCCTGCACGCCAGCGAGCCGGCCTTCCGCGCCGCCTACGACGAGTGCTGCCAGCTCATCGGTGAGCACACCGGCGACGATCCCCGCACCCGCTTCTGGTCCGACGATCCCCAAGCGCTGGTCGCGACCAGCGTCACGCAGCCCGCGATCTTCGCGCTCGAGTACGCGCTGGCGCGGCTGTGGATGAGCTGGGGCGTGCAGCCGACCGCGCTCATCGGCCACTCGGTCGGCGAGCTGGTGTGCGCGGCGCTGGCCGAGGTCATGGCGCTCGCCGACGCCGTCGGGCTCGTCGTCGAGCGCGGTCGCCGCATGCAGGCGCTGCCGGCCGGCAGCATGCTGTCGGTGCGGTTGCCAGCCGCCGAGCTGCGCGCGCTGCTGCCCGACGGCCTCGAGCTCGCCGCCGAGAACGCGCCCAGCCTGTCGGTAGCGTCGGGCCCGACCGAGCTGGTCGCCGCGCTCGAGGCCACGCTGACCACGCGCGGGATCGTCGCGCGCCGGCTGGTGACGTCGCACGCGTTCCACTCGCCGATGATGGACTCGGTGATCGAGCCGATGGCCGCGCGCCTGGCGACCATCCGCCTGGCCGCGCCCAAGATCCCGATCTTGTCGACGGTCACCGCCGACTGGCTCACGCCCGCGCTGGCGACCAGCCCGCGCTACTGGGCCGAGCACTTGCGTCGGCCCGTGAAGTTCGCGCCCGCGGTCGGTAAGCTCCTCGAGGACCAGCGTCGGGTGCTGATCGAGATCGGGCCGCGCGCGACCCTGTCGGCGCTGGCGCGGCAGGCCGCACCGGGCAAGCGTGCGCTGCCGGTCGCGATCCCCAGCCTCGCCGACCGCGCCGACCGCGAGGGCGAGGCGGTCACCGCGGCGCTCGGTCAGCTGTGGACCTTGGGCGCCACCATCGACTGGGCCGGCTATCGCGGCGACGAGCACCGTCGTCGCGTCGCGCTGCCGATGTATCCGTTCCAGCGCACCCGTCACTGGGTCGACGCGCCCGCGGCCGTCACCGCGCCGGTCGTGATCGCGGCCCCGCCGCTCGCGGCGCTTGCACCGACGCTCGAGCCCCCCATGCCGCAACCCATCCCTGCTGTCGTCCACCCTGCGGCGCGCCGCGAACGTCTGCTCCGCTCGGTCCGCGAGCTGGTCGAGGAGGTGTCGGGTGCCGAGGTCGCCGACGTCGATCCCGAGCAGCCGTGGCTCGAGCTCGGGCTCGACTCGCTGACGCTCACCCAGCTGGCGCTGTCGGTGCAGCGCGCCCACGCCATCAAGGTGACCTTCCGCCAGGTCATGGAGAGCTTCCCGTCGATGGCGAGCCTCGCCGCGATGCTCGACGCCCAGCTTCCGCCCGACCCGGCGCCGGTCGCCGCCGCGCCGCCGCCCACGACCACGACCGCGCCGGCGATGGCGATGGCGATCAGCGTCCCGACCGGCGCACCGGCGTACCTGCGGCAGGTGATCGATCAGCAGCTCGCGATCATGGCGCAGCAGCTCGCGGTGCTGGCCGGGCAACCCGCGGCCGCCTTCGCCTTCGCCGCACCGGCGACCTCGGCAGCCACCGCGCCGCCCGCCCTTGCGCCCGCGCCGCTTGCGCTCGCGATCGCGCCGTCACGCAACGAGGACGAGCCGCCGGCCGGCGCGATCAGCTACGACGTCAAGAAGGCCTTCGGCGCGATCGCCCGGATCCACACCGCGGTCGATGAGCTGTCGCCCCAGCAGCGCGCGCGCCTCGACGACCTGATCGCGCGCTACACCGCCCGCACCGCCAAGTCGAAGGCCTACACCGCCACCCATCGCGGCCACATGGCCGACCCTCGCGTCGTCAACGGCTTCCGTCCGCTCGCCAAGGAGCTGACCTACCAGCTGGTGATCGAGCGCTCGCGCGGCAGCCGCATGTGGGACCTCGACGGCAACCAGTACGTCGACGTGCTTTCGGGTTTCGGCATGAGCCTGTTTGGCTGGCAGCCCGACTTCCTGCGCCAGGCCATCCACGATCAGGTCGAGCGCGGCTACGAGATCGGGCCCCAGCACGTGCTGGCGGGCGAGGTCGCCGAGCTGTTCTGCAAGCTCACCCACGCCGACCGCGCCGCGTTCTGCAACACCGGCTCGGAGGCGGTCATGGGCGCGATGCGCATCGCGCGCACCGTCACCGGCCGCAGCACGATCGCGATCTTCACCGGCGCGTACCACGGCATCTTCGACGAGGTCATCGTCCGCGGCACCCGCAAGCTCAAGAGCATCCCGGCCGCGCCGGGCATCATGCCGTCGGCCTCCGCCAACGTGCTCGTGCTCGACTACGGCACGCCCGAGTCGATGGCGATCCTGCGCGAGCGCGCCCACGAGTTGGCCGCGATCCTCGTCGAGCCGGTGCAGTCGCGCCGCCCCGACTTCCAGCCGGTCGAGTTCTTGCGCGAGCTGCGCGAGCTCACCACCGCGTCGGGCTCGCTGCTCATCTTCGACGAGGTCGTCACCGGTTTTCGCGCCCACCCGCGCGGCATCCAGGGCCTGTTCGGCATCGAGGCCGACCTGGCGACGTACGGCAAGGTGGTCGGCGGCGGCTTCTCGATCGGCGTCATCGCCGGCAAGCGCGAGTTCATGGACGCCCTCGACGGCGGCCACTGGGACTACGGCGACGCCTCGATCCCGACCGTCGGGGTCACCTACTTCGCCGGCACCTTCGTGCGCCACCCGCTCGCGCTGGCCGCCGCCAAGGCCGCGCTCCAGCACCTGCTCGACGCCGGGCCCGCGCTGCAGGAGCGGCTCACCGCGCGCACCGCCGCGATGGTCGCCGAAATCAACGCCGCCATGGTCGAGCTGGGGGCGCCCTTCAAGCTCAACAGCTTTGCGTCGCTGTGGCGCAACGTCTTCACCGAGGACCTGCCCTACGGCGATCTGATCTACGCGATGCTGCGCGACCGCGGCCTCCACATCCTCGACAACTTCCCGTGTTTTCTGACCACGGCCCACACCGACGAGGATCTCGCGACCATCGTCGCCGCTTACCAGGCCGCGGCGAGCGAGATGCAGGCCAGCGGCTTCTTCCCGCCGGCGGTGGCCCGCCCGACCATCGTCGTCGACGGTGCCGCGCGCGCGGTGCCCTCGACCGAGCCCCAGCGCGAGGTGTGGCTCGCCGACCGGCTCGGCCCCGAGGCCTCGCTCGCCTACAACGAGTCGGTGTCGCTGCACCTGCGCGGCGAGCTCGACGTCGGCGCGCTCCGACACGCGGTGCGCGAGCTGCCCCGTCGTCACGACGCGCTGCGCAGCCGCTTCGCCGCCGACGGCCTCACGCTGCTGGTCCCGGCCGAGGCGCCCGAGCTCGCGGTGGCGGTCGTCGATCTCAGCGGCGCGCCCGACCCCGCGGCCGCGTTGGCCGCCCTCGCCGAGCGCCATGTCACCGAGCCCTTCGAGCTCGAGCGCGGCCCGCTGGTGCGCGCCGAGCTGGTGCGGCTCGACGCCGATCATCACGTCCTGGTCTTCACCGGCCACCACATCGTCCTCGACGGCTGGTCGTACTGGGTGATCGTCAAGGACCTGGCCGCGCTCTACGGCCTCGCGATCGGCGCGCGGGCCGCGCCGCTGCCACCGGCGCCCAGCTTCGCGGACTACGCGGCGGCCACCGCGGCGGCCGCGGACTCGCCCGACGTGCGCGCCAACGAGCGCTGGTGGATCGACCGCTTCGTCGACGGGGTGCCCACGCTCGACCTACCCCTCGATCGGGCCCGCCCCAGCCTGCGCACCACCCGCGCCGGCCGCGAAGATCACGTGCTGCCGGCCGAGCTGGTCGCGCGGGTGAAGAAGCTCGGCGCCGGGCTGGGCGCCAGCCTGTTCGCGACCCTGCTCGCCGGGTGGAACACGCTCTTGCACCGCCTCACCGGCCAGGACGATCTGGTCGTCGGCATCCCGGCCGCCGGTCAGAACGTCGCGACCGAGCTCAACGGCCTGGTCGGCCACGCCGTGAACATGCTGCCGCTGCGCGCGCGTCCGGCGCGCGGACAGTCGTTCGCCGATCAGGTCAAGGCGACCCGCGGCGTGATGCTCGACGCCTACGATCATCAGGACGTCACGTTTGGCCGCGTGCTGCAGATGCTGCCGCTCGGCCGCGACCCCAGCCGGCTGCCGCTCATCAGCGTCATCTTCAACATCGACCAGGCCCTCACCGGCGAGGGCCACGCCCTGCCGGGCCTCGCCCTCGAGCTGGCCTCCAACCCGCGCCGCTTCGAGACCTTCGAGCTGTTCGTCAACGCCGTCGACGGCGGCGGCGCCGGCATGCGCCTCGAGTGTCAGTACAACGCCGACCTGTTCGAGGCGGCGACCGTGCGGCGCTGGCTGGCCGCCTTCGAGGTGCTGCTGCGCGGCGCGGTGGCCGATCCCACGCAACCGCTCGGCCGCCTGCCGATCCTGTCCGCCGAGGACCGCGCCGCGCTCGCGGCTGGCAACGCCACCGAGGCCAGCTTCCCACGCGACACCCGCGTCGAGGCGCTGGTCGCCGCGACCGCGCGCCGCCAGCCCGACGCGATCGCGGTGCGGGCCGGCGACCACACGCTGACCTATGGCGTCCTGGTCGAGCGCGCCGCCGCGATCAGCGCCGCGCTGCGCGCCGCCGGCGTCAGCCCCGGCGATCGGGTCGGCCTCCTGGTCGAGCGCGACCAGCACTTGGTGCCCGCGCTCCTCGGCGTGCTCGGCGCCGGCGCGGCCTACGTGCCGCTCGACCCCGGCTTCCCGGCCGATCGGCTCGGGTTCATGATCGGCGACGCCGCGATCGGCGTACTGGCCACGACCGCGGCCGTCGCGGCCCGCAACGCCGCGCTGGTCGGCAGGGCGCGGGTCGTGCTCGTCGACGAGGTCGAGCCGGCCGCCGCGCCCGCCGCCGCCGGCGTCGCCGAGGACGCCGCCTACGTCATCTACACGTCGGGCTCGACCGGCACCCCCAAGGGCGTCCAGGTCCCTCACCGCGCCGTCGTCAACTTCCTCACCAGCATGGCGCACGCGCCCGGCCTGGCGGCCAGCGACCGGCTCGCCGCGGTCACCACGCTGTCGTTCGACATCGCCGTGCTCGAGCTGCTCTTGCCGCTGGTGGTCGGCGCCGAGGTCGTGTTGGTGACTCGCGACGAGGCGATGGACGGCGCCGCCTTGCGCGCGCTCCTCGAGCGGACCGGCACCACCGTCATGCAAGCGACGCCCGCGACCTGGCGCCTGCTGCTCACCGCCGGCTGGCCCGGCGATCGCAACCTGCGCGCGCTGTGCGGCGGCGAGGCCCTCGATCGCGAGCTGGCGGCGGCGCTGCTGCCCAAGGTCGGCGCGCTGTGGAACCTCTACGGCCCGACCGAGACCACGGTGTGGTCCACCGCGCACCGCGTCGAGCGCACCGACCGCGCGATCGCGATCGGCCGGCCCATCGCCAACACCACGGTCGAGGTGCTCGACGAGGATCGCCAGCCGGTGCCGGTCGGCGTCGTCGGTGAGCTCTACATCGGCGGCGACGGCGTCAGCTTGGGCTATCTCGATCGGCCCGCGCTCACCAGCGAGCGCTTCGTCGCCGATCCCAGCCGGGTCGCGCCCGGCGCGCGGCGGTACCGCACCGGCGACCTCGGCCGCTGGCACGACGGCGTCCTCGAGTGTCTCGGCCGCACCGACTTCCAGGTCAAGGTGCGCGGCTATCGCATCGAGCTCGGCGAGATCGAGGTCGCGCTGGCCCGGCATCCCGCGATCGCCCAGGCCGCGGTGGTGACCCGCGAGGAGCGGGCCGGCGACGTGCGCCTGGTCGCGTACGTGGTCGCGCGCGAGCAGGTGCCGCCCGACGAGGCGCTGCGCGAGCACCTCGCGCGCACGCTCCCCGAGTACATGGTGCCGCAGCGCTTCGTCGCGCTGGCCGCGCTGCCGCTGACGCCCAACGGCAAGGTCGATCGCCAGGCGCTGCCCGCGCCGACCGGCCCGTCGACCGCCGGCGTCGGCCCCGCGGTCGCGCCCCGCACCGCCACCGAGGCGCGGGTCGCGCGCGCCTTCATGGACGCGCTCGCGCTGCCCCGGCTGAGCATCCACGACGACTTCTTCGCGCTCGGTGGCCACTCGCTCCTGGTCGCGCAGATGACCGCGCGGCTCGGTCGCGAGCTCGCGCGCGCGGTGCCGATGCGGGCCGCCTTCGAGCACGCCACCGTCGCCAAGCTGGCCGCGTGGATCGACGGTCAGCGCGCCGAGGGCGGCGCTCCGCCGCGGGTGCCCCGCCGCACCGACGCCGGACCGGCGCCGCTGTCGCTCATGCAGCAGCGGGTCTGGTACCTCGAGCAGCTCCAGCTCGGCAAGACCGTCTTCAACGTCCCGTCGGCGCACCGGCTGCGCGGCGACCTCGACGTCGACGCGCTGGGTCGGGCCTTCGCCGAGCTGGTGCGACGGCAGGCCGTGCTGCGGACCGTCATCGGCACCGTCGGTGACGCGCCGGCCCAGCTGCTCCTCGAGGACGTCGACCCCGCGATCCCGCTCGAGGATCTGTCGCAGCTGCCGCCCGACCAGCGCGCGGCCACGCTGGCCCGTCGACTCGCCGACGAGATCGGCGTGCCCTTCGAGCTGGCCCACGGCCCGCTGTTCCGGGTCCGGCTGTTCCGCCTCACGCCCGACGAGCACGTCCTGTTCTTCATGGCCCACCACGCCATCTGGGACGGCTGGTCGTTCGACCTGTTCTACGAGGAGATGTCCGAGCTGTACGCCGACTATCGCGCCGGCCGCGCGCCGACCCGGCCCGAGCCCGCGGTGTCGTACGCCGACTTCGCGGCGTGGCATCGCGACTGGCTCACCGGTCCCGAGCTGACCCGCCAGCTCGAGCACTGGCGCGGCAAGCTCGCGGGCGCGCCCGACGCCCTCGACCTGCCCGCCGATCTGCCGCGTCCGCCCACGATGAGCGGCGACGGCGCCACCGAGTGGCTGGCGCTGCCAGCCCCGACCACCGAGGCCTTGCGCGCGGTCGGCCTGCGCGAGGGCGCGACCTTGTTCATGACGCTGCTCGGGGCGTGGACGCTCTTGCTGCACCAGCTCACCCGCCAGCGCGAGCTCATCGTCGGTACGCCGGTGCGCGGCCGCAACCTGCCCGAGCTCGAGCAGGTGATGGGCTTCTTCGTGAACGCCCTGCCGCTGCGGCTCGCCGTCGATCCCGAGCGCAGCTTCCTCGAGCTGTTGCGCGACGTGCGCCGCGAGACCGTCGAGGCCTTCGGCGCCCAGGACGTGCCCTTCGAGCATCTGGTCCGCGTCCTCGACGTGCGTCGCGACCAGTCGCGCTTCCCGATCTATCAGGCGTTCTTCTCGTACCAGGACGCCCGCCAGCGTCCGCCGCGCTGGGGCAACCTCGCGCACCACAACCTGCCGGTGTTCCAGGCCTCGGCCGCGCAGGATCTCGCGCTGTGGTTCCTCGACAACGTCGACGGCGTGGTCGGCGGGCTCAACTACAACACCGACGTCGTCGCGCCCGAGACGGCCACGCTCTTGCAGCAGCGCTTCCTCGCGCTGGTCGACGCGATCGCGCGCGATCCGGCGCGCCCGGTGCGCGAGCTGCTGGCCCTCCCCGCCGACGAGCGCGCGCAGCTGGTGGCGTGGAACGACACCGCGCGGCCGCGGCCCGAGGCGGCCACGCTCGACGCCTACCTGGCGCCGGCCTTCGCGACCCACGCCGATCGGATCGCGGTCCACCACGCCGGCGTCGACGTCACCTACCGCGAGCTGGCTGGTCAGCGCGACCGCATCGCCGCGACCCTGGCGGCGCGCGGCCTCGGCCGCGGCGACGTCGTGGCGCTGCACCTCGAGCGCTCGCCCGCGATGCTGGCCGCGCTGCTCGGCGTCGGCGCAACCGGCGCGACCTACCTGCCCCTCGATCCCGGCTTTCCGGCCGAGCGCCTCGCCTTCATGCTGGCCGACAGCGGGGCCCGGCTGATCATCGCCGACGGCGACGTCGGGCACCTCGGCCCGACCCCCACGCTGGACCTGGCGCGCGACCTCGTCGACGGGCCCGCGCCCACCAGCGCCGCGCTCGCCAGCGACGCCGCGTACCTCATCTACACCTCGGGCTCGACCGGTCGGCCCAAGGGCGTGCGGGTCCCGCACCGCGCGGTCGTGAACTTCCTGGCCAGCATGCAGCGCGCGCCCGGCCTCGCCGCGGGCGACCGGCTGTGCGCGGTCACCACCCTGTCGTTCGACATCGCCGTGCTCGAGCTGCTGCTGCCGCTCGCGGTAGGTGCCGAAATCATCCTCGCCAGCCGCGACCAGGCCACCGATGGCCACGCGCTGCGCACGCTGGTCGAGCAGCAGCGCGCCACCGCGATGCAGGCCACGCCGGCGACCTGGCGCATGCTGGTCGAGGCGGGCTGGCCCGGCGGCGAGCACTTCACCGCGCTGTGCGGTGGCGAGGCGCTGCCGCCCGAGCTGGCCGAGGCCCTGCTCGAGCGGGTCGGCGCGCTGTGGAACCTGTACGGCCCGACCGAGACCACGGTGTGGTCGACCTGCGGCCGCATCGAGGCCGGCCAGGGCGGCATCACGATCGGCCGGCCCATCGACAACACCCAGGTCTGGATCCTCGACGAGCGCGGCGAGCTGGTGCCGGTCGGGGTGCCCGGCGAGATCTTCCTCGGCGGGGCCGGCGTCGCGCTCGGCTATCACGCGCGGCCCGAGCTCACCGCCGAGCGCTTCGTCCCCGATCCGTTCATGCCGGGCGCCCGGCTCTACCGCACCGGCGATCTCGGCCGCTGGCGCGGCGACGGCCAGCTCCAGCACCTCGGGCGCACCGACTTCCAGGTCAAGGTGCGCGGCTACCGCATCGAGCTGGGCGAGATCGAGGTCGCCTTGGTGCAGCACCCGGCGATCGCGCAGGCGGTCGTCGTCGCGCAGCCCGGCCCGGGCGGCGAGCAGCGCTTGGTCGCGTACGTCGTCGCCGCCGGCGCGCTGCCCGACAGCGCGGCGCTCCGCGAGCACCTGCGAGGCGCGCTGCCCGACTACATGGTCCCGTCGCGGTTCATCGGGCTACCCGCGCTGCCGCTCACCCCCAACGGCAAGCTCGATCGCCGCGCGCTGCCGGCCCCCGACCCCAGCGCCGTCGAGGTCGCGGCGTCGTTCACCGCGCCGCGCACGGCCAGCGAGCAGCTGGTCGCCGCGGTGTGGCGCGAGCTGCTCGGCGTCGAGCACATCGCGGTGCTCGACAACTTCCTCGATCTCGGCGGCCACTCGCTCCTGATCATGCAAGCCCTCGCCAAGCTCGAGGCCCGCACCGGCAAGCGCATCAGCCCGCGCACGTTCATCTTCCAGACCCTCGAGCAGATCGCGCGCGACTACGACGGCGCGCCGCCCGAGCCCTCGCCGACCCAGCCCGGCGCGGGCGGCAGCGGCGGCGCGGGCCGGCCCGGCAGCGGCAGCGGCAAGGACAAGGACAAGCCGACCTCGCGGCTCGGTCGCCTCTGGTCGGCGCTCAAGTCGTGACCCGCCGCCGTCGCGACCCCACGCTCGAACGGTCGCGCGGCGACGCCGCGGTCGCCCGCGGACTCGATCCCCTGCGAGTCGCGACGCGCATGCGCAAGCTCGGCCTCGCGCTCCTCGCCGTGCTCGCGGTCGGCTGTCGGCGCGAGCGCACCGTGGGTGATCGGCCCAGCCAGCCCACGCTCACGCTGGCGCCCGATCCGCACGCGCCCACCACCGGTCGCCGCGTCGTCGCCGCCGGGCAGATCGGCCAGCCCTGGCACAGCGGCGCCTGGTCGCCGGCGTCGATCACGCTGCCCGCCGTCGAGACCGGCGACGTCATCGTCGTGCTCGGCGCGTCCTGGGGCGACCTCGCCGCGGGCTCGAGCACCGCGCCCACCGACGATCGCGGCACCTTGCGACCCATCGTCGACCAGGGCCCGTCAGTGGTCGGCCGCACCAAGCCGCCGGTGTTCGCCCAGCTCTACGTCGAGCTCGACCCCGGGCCCGGCGCGCACACCATCACGCCGCCCTACCTGGGCGGCCCGGCCGGCGACGGCACGCTCTACGTCGCGCAGCTGCGCGGCCTCACCGACCGCCGCGTCGTCGCGGTCGGCTCGACCTGGGTCCGCGGCACCGCGCTCGCCGAGGTCTTCGTCTCGCTCTACGGCGTCGCGCAACCCGGCGATCTGGTCCTCGCGCTGGCCGGCTACGACAACACCGCGCCCCACCCGCGCGCCGGCTGGAGTCACCCGCCGGCCGGCTGGCTCGCCCTCGGCGTCGAGGAGGACGCCACGAACAACGTCCCCTCCACCCTGTCGTGGCGGGTCGCGCCCGCCCTGGGCGCCCAGCCCGTCACCTGGACCTGGACCGACCCCACCGTGAACGTCGCCACCGCCCTCGTCGCGGCGCTCCGGTAGCCGGGTCGCCCGAAATTTTACAGCGTAAAATAAAAGCCGCTGTACGCGTCGATGTCCCGGCCCCGCGTGAACGGGATCTCGCAGTGCTGCTCGCGATTCTGCCAGTCGTCGACGAGCCGGTAGCCCAGCGCCGTCATCCCGCCCACCAGCGCGTCGCGGTTGAAGATGCGGTACGGATGGAATGCTCGCCCCGTCGACTGCACCGTCACGAACGCCGCGCCGTCGTACACCGGCAGCTTGTTCACGATCACGTGGCGCGGGAGCCGGCCGATGCGCGGCAGCATCGTCGCGAGGTCCTCGTCGAGGTACTGCAGCGAGCCACCCGCGAAGAACACGTCGCAGCCCCGGGCCTCCGCCACGTCGCTGGTGAACCCGAGCCCCGGGCTCGGCCGCTCACGGGCCAGCTCGGCGCCGACCTTGACGATCGCCGGCACGTCCTCGACCAACCAACGCAGCCCGGGCTGGTAGTTCAGGTAGGTGCGCCAGCCGTGATACGCGACCCCGACATGGCCGCCGAAATCAAACACGAACGAGGCCGGCTTGGCGTCGAGGATCGCGCGAAGCCAGAACAGCACCGCGTAGTCGCTCTGGCAGGCCTTGTCCATGCGCAGGCGATAAAGCCCCGCCATCGTGGCGTGGTCGTAGCCGACGAGCGCGCCCGGCGCGATCGCGGCCTCGGCCTCCGCGAAGCTGGCGTACACGCCGCGAAACCGATTGGCCGGCCGCTGCGCGAAGCTGCGTGCGTAGTCGGCCGCGAGCAGCTGCCCCAGCAGCGGCAATCGCCAGGCGTTCTTCTGGAGACGCTTGCCGACGTCGATGAGGCCCACGTTGCGCATGGTAGCGCACCGCGCGCCCGCCTCAACCGCGCTTGAGCGCCTTGCGCAAGAGCTGCAAGAAGTCGCGCGCGATGGGCCGCGCCAGCACCAGCGCGCCGAGGACGTAGGCCACTGCGCCGACGATGATCTCGACCGGCAGCAAGAACTTGGGCGCGTCGAGCTCGACCGCGATCATCGCAGCCCGCGCGCCCAGCACCGCCGCCACCATCACGCCGCAGGCCAGGACCGGCCGCAGGAAGGCCGTCGCCATCGCCGCACCCGAGATGTGGTCGGTGCGCACCACGAACACGGTCGTGACCAGCGCCTGCACGCCGAAGGCGATGCCCACCGCCGACGCGGTCCACACCGGCCCCAGCGACGAGAACGCGACGATGCAGCCGAACAGGAGCACCAGCTTCAACAGCTCGAGGAGCATCATCGGCCGGGTCCGCGAGTAGCTGGCCAGGTACGCGCTGGTGCCCCACGTCATCGGCCGCACCACCGACAGCACCGACAGCACCGTGAGCAGCGGCGCCACGCCCTGCCACTCGTCGTTGAGCAGGAGCCGGATGAGCGTGGGCGCGACCACGCCGAGCCCGACCGCCAGCGGAAACACCGCCAGCGCCATCAGCCCGGTCGAGCGCACCAGCGCCTGCTTGCGCTCGTGGTCGCGCATCCCCGTCATCGCCGGCAGGAGCACGCCCGACATCTGCTCGCCCACCTGCACCGCCGGGATGTCGGCGAGGTTGTACGCCATGTTGTAGAACCCCACGACCTTGGGGCCGAAGTACGCGCCGAACGCCAGGTTGTCCCAGTAGCGAGTCGCGAAGTTGAAGATCTGCGCGAAGCCGAGCGGCAGGCCGAACTTGAGGATCTCCTCGACGCGCGCCCACCGCCACGGCGTCTTGCGAAACCAGCCCAGGCCGGTCGCCCGCAAGATGAGCGCGGTCGCGACCGTCGACTGCACGAGGTTGCCGATCACGATCGCCTGGCCGCCCAGCGTCGTCGTCGCGGCCAGCGTCACCGCGGTCAGCGTGAACGCCAGCTCGCCGCTGCCGTTGGCGATCGCGAGCTCGCGGAACCGCATCTCGCGGGCGAGGATCTTGTCGGCCACCGCGCCGACGCGCCGGATCAAGACCGACAGCGCGAGTCCGGGCAGGAACGCGGCGAGGTGCGGCGCCTTGAAGATCGGCGCCCACAGCGCGCCCGTGAACGCGATCGCGCACAGCCCGATCACGCCGAACGCCAGGTTCACCACCGCCGCGTGATAGGTCTCCTCGTCGCCCTTGGGCCCGTGGACGACCATGTACTGGTTGAAGCCCCAGTGCGACAGCCAGTTCGTGGTCTGCGCGATGACCGCCGCGGCCGACACCTCGCCGATCACGTCGGGCGCGAGGAGCCGCGTCATGTAGAGCGTGCCGATGAGGCCGATCACGCGCGCAGCGCTGCTCGCGCCCACACTCCAGATCGCGCCACGCGCGGCGCGCTTACCTACGGACACGGGTGCCGGCAGCCATCGAGCGCCGTATCATACGGGGCCATGACCGGATCGCGCATCCACGTCGCAGCTTCGTCATTCGATCCCTGGCAGATCCAGACGCTCACGCACGCGCTCGCCGACCACCCGCTGTTGCAGCTCGACGCGCTGGTCGAGCTCGGCAAGCGCCAGCAAGCTCGCAAGCTGGTGCGCACCCACAGCGGCCAGGCCAGCGCCGGCACCAGCTTTGCCGACGCGCCCAACCTGCATCCCAACGTGAGGTCGGCCGCGGACACCCTGGCCGGCATCGCCAGCGCGAACGCGTGGATGTCGCTGCTCAACGTGCAGGCCGATCCGATCTACCGCCAGCTCGTCGACGACCTCCTCGACGAGGTCCGGCCCGTCGTCGACGCCCACGATCCCGGCATGGGCTACCGCGCCGGCTGGATCTTCGTCAGCTCACCGGGCGCGGTGACGCCGTTCCACATCGATCACGAGCACAACTTCATCATGCAGATCCGCGGGACCAAGCGGCTGTACGTCTGGGATCACCGCGATCGGGTCGCGGTCCCCGAGCGCGGGCAGGAGCTGTTCCACGACCAGCACTCGCGCGAGGGCGTGGTGTGGAGCGAGGCGCTGCGCCCGCGAGCCCGCGTGCTCGAGCTGGCGCCCGGCCTCGGCGGCTACATGCCGTCGACGACGCCGCACCTGGTCGAGAACGGCGACCGCCCGTCGATCACGATCAGCTTCACGTACTACACCGACGCCACCCGGCAGCGCGAGCTGCTCTATCGCGGCAACGCCCGCCTGCGCCGCCTCGGCCTCAGGCCGCGCCCGGTTGGCGAATCGCCGCGTGCCGACGCCGTCAAGCACGCCGTCCTGTCCGGCTATGCAACCGCGCGCGGCGCGATCCGGCGCGCGATGGGCCGCGGCGTGCGCGACAACCATCAGCCCTACGCGCCCGCGTAGCGCGCTATCGGGTGTGTGCGAGTAGCCAACCGTACACGTCATTGCCATTCGCGCCCGAGTAGGTGTCATTCCAGGCTCGCCCCTCGTGGCCGACGCCGGGCAGCATGGTCAGCACCGCGTCGGCGCGCGGCGGCTGCGGGCACGCGATCAGGCTCGTGATCGGCAAGCGCGAGAAGTCCGGCAGCGTGCCACCGTTGGTATCGGCGTCGCCATGCAGCGCCCAGATCGGCATTCGGCCCAGCGTACACATCCGCGTGTTCCACGCTCCGCGCCAGTCGCCCGAAATGCCGACCACCGCCGCCACGTCGGACGTGAGCACGTTGGCCTGCAGGTAGCTCGCGATGCCGATGGCGCCGCACGACAGGCCGGTCAGGTAGATCCGCGTCGAGTCGACGTTGTAGTGGGCGCGGGCCCAGGTCAGGAACGCCGCGATGCTGGCCGCGTTGGGACAACTCGACGGCTGCTGCGGTGACAGCACGATGAACGGCCGCGACTCCGGCCACGCGTCGCGGTTGATGAAGCGAGGCGGGCCGTTGTTGAGCACCACCGGCAACGCGCCGAGGCTGCCGTCGCCGTTCTCGCCCAGGCCGTGAAAGAAGATCAGCAGTGGCTTGCCGGGGCCACTGGCCGCGTAGCCCGGAGGCAGATATTCGTAGAAGCCTTGCGGCGAGCTCAGGTAGCCAGTCGCGCGCGCGGTCTGGTGATCGGACGCCGCAAACGGGGCGGCGTCGATGGCGATGGCATCGATCACCCGCGCGTCGGTGGCGGCGTCGAGCACCGGGGCGTCGACCAGCGCGGCGTCGACCAGCGCGGCGTCGACCTCCGGCCCGTCGGCCGTGACGCCGTCGATCGGTTGGCCGTCGACGAGCACCGCCGCGTCGATCGGGATGTACTCGTCGGAACCGCCACACGCCGCGACCGCGACCACGACCAGCAAGATGGCAAGCATGCGCATCCGGCGATGGTACGCCGGTTCGCCGCGGTTCAGCGGGTCCACAGACCGGAGCGGCCGCCGCGCTTGGCCTCGAGCTGGATCGGCCCGATGACCATGCCGCGATCGATCGCCTTGCCCATGTCGTAGATGGTCAGCGCGGCGGCGGCGACCGCGGTCAGCGCCTCCATCTCGATGCCGGTGCGATCGAAGGCGCGCACGGCCACCGTGATCACGACACGATCGTCGAGGACGTCGAGCTCGACGTCGACGCCCGTGACGCGGACCGGGTGACACAGCGGGATCAGCAGGTGGGCCTGCTTGGTCGCGCTGATCGCCGCGATGCGCGCGACCGCGAGCGCGTCGCCCTTGCCGAGCGCGCCCTCACGCAGCTTGTCGGCGGTCGACACCGCCATGCGGATCTCGCCCGACGCGATCGCCTCGCGCGCGGTCTCGGGCTTGGCGCCGACCTCGACCATGCGGGCCGCGCCGCGATCGTCGACGTGGGTGAGCGTGGCGCTGCTCGGCGCCTTCGGCGGCTTCGCCGCGGGCGGCTTCGCCTTCGGCTGCTTCGCCGACGACTGCTTGGCCGCCGAGGACGGCTGCTTGGCGCGGGTCACTCGACCGTGACGCTCTTCGCCAGGTTGCGCGGCTGGTCGATGTCCGTGCCTTTGAAATCGGCGACATAGTAGGCGAGCAGCTGCAGCGGCACCACCGACAAGATCGGCTGGAGCTCGATCGCCACGTCGGGGATGAGCACCACCTCGTCGGCGACGCTGCCGATGTCGCTGTCGCCGCGACTCGCGATCGCGAGGATCTTGCCCTGGCGGGCGCGCACCTCGGACAGGTTCGACACCACCTTGTCGTAGTTGGGCCCGCGCGGCGCCAGCACCACGACCGGCAGGTGCTCGTCGATGAGCGCGATCGGACCGTGCTTCATCTCGCCGGCGGCGTAGCCCTCGGCGTGGATGTACGAGATCTCCTTGAGCTTGAGCGCGCCCTCGAGGGCGATCGGGTACTGCGCGCCGCGGCCCAGGAACAGAAAGCCCGTGGACTGGCCGTAGCGACGCGCCAGCACCTGGAGCTGCGACGAGTGATCGACCACGTCTTTCATGCGCGCCGGCAGCTGCACCAGCTCGGCCAGCAGGGCCCGCGCGCGCTCGGCGCTGAGCTTGCCGTTGCGGCGGCCCAGGTAGATCCCGAACAGCACCATCGAGACCAGCTGCGTCGTGAACGCCTTCGTCGAGGCCACGCCGATCTCGGGACCGGCATGCGTGTAAAATGCGTAGTCGGCGAGGCGCGGGATCGACGACTCGAGCACGTTCGAGATCGCCAGGACCTTGGCGCCCTTGCTCTTGGCCTCGCGCACCGCGGCCATGGTGTCGGCGGTCTCGCCCGACTGGCTCACCGCGACCACCAGGTCGCCGGGACCGACGATGGGGTCGCGGTAGCGGAACTCCGACGCCAGCTCGACCTCGACCGGGATGCGGGCCAGCGCCTCGATGAGGAACTCGCCCACCAGCGACGCGTGATACGACGTGCCGCAGGCGATGAAGATGATGCGCTTCACCGCCGCGACGTCGAGCTTGACGTCGTCGAAGTTCACGTCGTCGCGCTCGAGATCGAGGCGGCCGACCAGCGTGTCGGTCATCGCGCGCGGCTGCTCGTGGATCTCCTTGAGCATGTAGTGCTTGTAGCCGCCCTTTTCGGCCTGCTGCGCCGACCACGTGATGGTCTTGGGCTCGCGGGTCCGGGGCTTGCCGTCGAAGTCGGTGATCGCGACGCTCGACGGCGTCACGGTCACGATCTCGCCCTCCTCGATGAACAGGATGCGGCGGGTCTCCGACAGGATCGCGGTCACGTCGGACGCGATATAGTTCTCGCCGTCACCGAGGCCAACCACCATCGGCGACGCGTTCTTGGCGGCGACCAGCGTCGTCGGATCCTTGTCGTCCATGACGACGAAGGCGTAGGCGCCGTGGACCTTGGCGAGCGCGTTGCGCACCGCGGTCGTGAGGTCGGTGGCGCCGGCCTTCATCGCGCGATCGATGAGGTGCGCGAAGAGCTCGGTGTCGGTCTCCGAGCTGATCTTCGCGCCCGCCGCCTGCAGCTCCTGCCGGAGCGCGAGGTGGTTCTCGATGATGCCGTTGTGGATGACGCTGATCGTCCCGACCTTGTGCGGGTGCGCGTTCTCGTCGGAGGGGCGGCCATGGGTCGCCCACCGGGTGTGGCCGATGCCGATGGTGCCCGGCGCCGGCTCCTGCAGCAGCTTGGCCTCGAGGTTCGCCAGCTTGCCGCGGCAGCGCACCACGCGGCTCGCGCCGTCGGACCACACCGAGACGCCCGCCGAGTCATAGCCGCGGTATTCGAGCCGGCGCAGGCCACCGACGAGGATCGGCGTCGCCTGCCGCGAGCCCACGTATCCAACGATGCCGCACATCTGGGCTACTCCACGTCGTCGATGGCGGGCGCGTCGACCGCGTCGGTGTCGGTGTCCTCGTCCTCGTCCGCCGGCGCGAAGTCTTCCGCGTCGGGCTCCTGGAACGCGTACACCGGCGAGCTCACCGGCAGCTTGCCTGCCGGCTTCGGTCCACACCCGGCCGAGCCGAGCAGGAAGGTCGCGAGCGCGAGGACGAACGTGCGGGACATGAGCCGTTGCATCGCGCGACGCTATCACGCCCCCCACAGCCGTTGCGCGCCCACCGCCCCGCCCGCACGCCCCTACGCCCGCGCGCCCCCCCCGCCCGCACGCCCCTACGCACAGGCCCCGCGGCCCCCGCGGCCCCCGCATGCCTGCCCCGCGGCCTGCCCCGCGCCTGCCGCGGCTGCCCCACCTGCCGCGCCGCGCGGTCCCTCGTCCCGAGGCCTCACCGTGCCTGCCGGCTGCCCCCGCATGCCCCCGCATCCCCCGCATCCCCGGCCCGCCACGCCCCGCCGCTTGCCCCGTGCCTGCCGGCTGCCCCGCCTGCCGCGCCGCGCTGTCCCTCGTCCCGAGGCCTCACCGTGCCTGCCGGCTGCCCCGCCTGCCGCGCCGCGCTGTCCCGTTCGACGATTTTTCCACCCACCACCTTGACGCCCGTTCCCCGGTTCGCTAAAAGCCTCCCCGTACGCGGGAGTAACTCAGTGGTAGAGTGCAACCTTGCCAAGGTTGACGTCGAGAGTTCGAATCTCTTCTCCCGCTCCATAGTTAGCTGATCGGTTGGAAAGTTCCCCACCACTTTCCCCACCACTTGAGGGGTTCGAGGTCGAGGGAGCCGGCGAGAGCGCCGCCAGGCCAGGGTTTGTTTTTCCGGCCTCGCTGGCGGCGCGCCTGGCCTTGGCCTGGGCTCGCTTCTCGCGGGCCTGGTCTAGGCTGATCACGTTGCTGCCGCTGGCAACGCTCGACATCTGCGACAGCGCGGCGCGCACCTCGTTGCTGCGCGCGGTGGAGTAGTGCATCTGCATCTCCACCGTGGCGTGCCCAGAGATCGCCCGGGTGACCGCATCGTGGATGCCGAGGGACCGGGCCAGGTCCTGGTACGTGCGCCGCATGCCGCGCGGCGTGAAGTTGAACGGCAGCTTGATCGCCGCTGCCACGTTGCCGAACGGCTTGTCGAGGCACGAGCGCGACCGATAGCCGCCCGTCACAGACGGGAAGAGCAGATCGCTCATCCGCATCTTTGACGGCAAGAGCACGTTGTCGACGTGCCACCTGAGTACGTCCAGCATCTCCCGGGGAAGGGCGAGCCGCTGGTGCAGGTCGGTCTTGGTCGTCTCCATCACCTCGGCGCCGATCGTGTGCGAGCGGCGGATCACCAGGATCCCATCCGTCCACTTGATGTCGGCGCTCGGTCCTTCGCGCCGCAGCGGGCGCAGCGTGGACGGACGCAACCCGGTCGTGATGCCAACGAAGGTGAAGGCGTAGTGCTCCGGGTGAAGCTCGCGCATCTTCCCGAGGAAGTGCGGCACCACGTCGGGCGCGAGCGAGTTTGGTTCTTCCTCCGTGTACGTCGAGTGCTCGCGGGTATCGAACGGATCGACGCCTCGGAGTGGATCGCGGATATCGAAGTCGTCCACCGCTTCGTCGGTGATCTGCTGGAGCACGCCGAGGATCGTGTTGGCCGTCGTCGGCGCCATCTCGTCGCGCTTGATCAGCGCCGCGATCTTCGCCTGCCATGCCTTGATGTCCATCGGCCGAAGCTGGTCCACGTAGAAGTCACCGAACGCAGGTACGAGGTGGTTTTCTAGGATGCCCTTCCACTTCAACCGCCCCGCGGCCGATTTGATCTTGCCCAGGTCCGTCTTGCGCGCGAACACCTGTTGCGCGAAGGCGTGGAACTGCGGCACCACGGGCGACGTGTCGACCGCGCCAGCCTTGATCTTGTCCACCTCGGTTTGCAGGATGACGAGCGCGGCCTTTGCCGTCGCGACGTCCGCCAGCTCGCGATTGACCTCCCGCATCTTCCCCGTGCGCGGATCGATGACGCGCGCGCGGACGTGAAACCCGCCACGACGGCGGCGCCACACGCCGGGCAGCTCGGGCGCAGCCGAAACAACATCCTTCCAGCGTTCGATCCATTTGCCACCAGCCACGGCGCGCGCTTCGCCACGCTCGGGCGCGTTCGCGTTCGATGGTTCCCCAATGATGATCATCATGCTCGTTTGCTCCTGCAAACAAAGCCCCGCCCTCGGCATCCACGCCGACGGAGTTGTTGCGAGCACCCCCACCGATACGGAGGCGCCGAGAACGGGAAAAAACGTGTGCTAGGTCGTCTGCTGTGAATGGGCTCCGTAAGGGCTAGGGTGCTCGCACCCCTAACGTGCCACGTCCTCGGGGGGCGCGGCAACGCCACCGCCGCCGTACTTCGCCAACTCGCGGATCCGCGCGATCGACGCGGCGGCAGGGCTCGGCGGGCAACGACGGCGCGCGACGCTTTCCCGAGCCGGTGATGCCACCGGCTCGCCGCGCATCCATCGATCGATGTCGTCGAGCGAGTAGACGAACGATCGACCGCGCCGACCGCACGGCGCGACGTTCCGGCGGATCGTCCATGGCGACGTGTGCGCGTACTGCGCCGCGGTTCGCGCCGTCATGAAACGCGGCCACGGGTGAACCGGCGCGGTCACTGCTTCCCCCGGCGAATCGCAGGACGCGCCCGCGACGGGGTGCGCGGCGCCTGGCGCGGCGGCGGCGCGACGAACGCGATCCGCAGGCCGCGCGGGTCCGGCGCGGTCGTCGCAGGCGCGGCCTTGCCATCGTCCTTCGGCAGCGCGGCTGTGAGCTTGGCGATCAAAAGGTCGAGGGCCTGCCCGGGGTCGATGCCGGCGAGCGGGTGCGGCGTCGGCGTGCCCGTCACCGCGAGCGGCTTGCCAGGCTCGGCGTCGAGGGCAGTCAAGATCGTGCGGCATGCCTGGGCGCCGTGGGTCTTCTGCTCGGCGGTCGCGCCGTCGGCGACAGCCGAGCGGATCGCTTCGATCATCTCGTCCATGGGGTGCTCCTTCGGTGGGATCAAAACGGGACGTCCTCGGGCTGGCCGAGGATGTTGTCGCGAGGTCGGAGGCGGCGAATCAGCCGCGCCTCTTCGTCGAGGGCGTCGCTGGCATCGGTGACGCGGACCGCGACCTCGACGCGGTTGCGATCGAAGGTGAGCCCGGGATCGTGACCTTCGGCGTACTGGCCTCGCCAGTAGCCTTTGGAGCGTCGCCATTGCTGGAAGTGGCGCGTCAGGGTTTCGTAGAGCTTGCCGGTCTGGCTCTGCCCGACGTAGACCACCACCGGCTTGCCCGCGCTGCTGCGCTCGCGGATCACGTAGACGCCGGACGAGCCTTTGTGCTCTCGCAGCCAGTCGGGGTAGCGCTCGCTCGACGAGCCGATCGGGCGATACGTCAGACCGCGACCGTTGCGCGCTGGCGACGCCCAGCTTGCGATCGTGCGGCGCGACCACGCCGCGAGATACGGGGCCGCGTTCGTCACCCCGCTCCGGTCGCCGCGCCACAGCTCGAAGTGCAGGTGCATCAAGCGTCGCTTGTCGGTCGGGTCAAAGCCGACGACGCCGATTGGTTGCCCCGCGGCGACCCTCGTGCCCACCACGACGGCGACAGACGAGAGGTGTGTGTAGTACGTGACCCAACCGCCGGCGTGGCGGAGCTTCACCGTCCCGCCGCGGGGCGTCTTCTCCGCGAAGGTCACCACGCCCGGACCTGCGGCGAGCGCCGGCACGTCGTCGGGCATGAAGTAGCCCGCCGTCCCGTGCGGCGTTCCGGGCGGGTACCACTCGATGAGATCGGCGCGCGTTCGGCGCCGATACATGAGGTCGGAGCCCAGGTGCAGCCGCCGCGAACCGTCGGAGTTGTAGCGGCGCGAGGCCCAGCCGTCCGAGATCTCTGCGGCGCGAGTCCCGAGGGTCGGCACCGGGAACACCCACGCCGCGGGATCGGTCGGCGCCGTTGCCGCAGCGATCACCGCGCCGCCATCGACGATCGCCGACGCATGCGCGCGACCGCGACCCAGGGCGCGACCGATCAGCGCCACAGCAGCGGCGCCACCGACGCCGAGCGCCACGATCGGGAGCGCGCTGTCAGGCACGAGGATCACGCACCCTTCCGCGCCGCGGTGATCAGCGGCGGCACGACCACGACGGCGGCGGCGATACCGCCTGCCACGAGCAGGACGCGCTTCCACGGGATGTCGCCGAACGGTCCGCCCTCGCGCGGGATCTCGGGCTCGGGACTCGACGGGGTTCCACCCAGGGACTCGAACTGGGTCCGCCATGCCTTGGTCTTGCTGCGGAAGTCGAGCGCCTGATCGTAGGTGCCGCGCCACATGCGATCGGACCAGTCCGCGTGCTCGGCGTAGAAGGTTTGCCACGAGCGCTCGAACTCGCCCCACGAGTGGACGAACGCGCCCTGATAGGTCTTCCACTGCCGATCGGTCGCCGACGGTGGGGGCGCCATCCAGGAGTAGACGGTGGCCCACTCGGCGACCGGGTCGCTGTCCTTGCCGACGCCCGGATCGCGCCCGCGTTCGGTCTTGAAGCGAGCGCGGGCCTTGTCGAACTGCTCGACCCAGGGCCGGCGGAACGTCGCGTAGATGTCGCGACCGAGCGCGCTCACGTCCTCCTGGGTGATCTTGATCTCGTCGCCGATGACGCCCGGCGTCTTCACCGCCCACCAGCTCGCATTGCGCGCGCCGTCGGTCGCGCGCGTGTACTCGACGCGGCCCCAGGTCGCGAGCCTCGGGGAAGGGTTGACCGCGCTCGAGCGGGTGCCATGAGGCCAGATCTCGAAGTGCAGATGGCGCACGCGGGCGGCGTCGGTCGGATCGAAGCCGACCAGGCCCAGCGGTTGCCCGGCGGTGACGACCTCGCCGCGCGCGACGAGCAGCGACGCCAGGTGAACGTAGTAGGTCGAGCCGCGCGCGTGCGCGATGATCACCGCGTAGCCGCGCCGGGTGTCGGCGGCGAACCGGACGACGCCCGCGCCCGCCGCGAGGACGGGAACCGCCTCGGGCACCACGAACCGCGATCCGCGCGTCGGAGTCGTCGCGCGCCGGTACATCAGGTCGACGCCAATGTGTGGATCGTCGTCGGTCGCGGGCCGCCAGTCCTGCGAGACGACCGCGGGCCAATCGCCCAAGGTCGGCAGTGGCCACACCCAAGCAGACCGCGAAGTGGTGTCGGTCATGGTGCGTGACTCCTGATCAGGCGTGCTTGACGGCGAGTGGCACCGCCGCCGCTTGGAGCGCGGTCGCCAGCTCCATGTAGATCGTCGCGGGTGCCGAGCTGGCGAGCGCCAGCTCGGCCTTGCCGGCCGGCTTGCACCGCGCGACCGCGCTCGGCACGTCGACACGGTCGCCGTCCGCGGTAAGGCCCGCCGCGTCGAGCTTGAGCGAGCACGGGCCGGCGACGCGCGGCGGTGCCGTGGAGGTGCTCGGCGGGTCTGCGGTCGCGGGTGCGCCGCCGCCGCCCGGTTTCTTCTTGTCCTTGCGGGTGAGGTGCCAGGCGACCACCCCGCCGCCGACGCCGAGCGCCAGGGCGAGAGCTGCGTTTCCTTCGGTCGACATGCGAGGTCCTTGCTCACGCGCTCGGCGTGGCGATGGTTTTCGATCCGAGCGCGCGTTCGCGCTGGTGAAGTGCCGCGACGCCTTTGCACCAGCGGACCTTGGCTGCGTTCGCCAAGTGCTTGCTCGCGCGTGCGGCGGTGGCGTTCTCGAACACGAGATCGAGATCGATGTCCCGCGCGCCCTTCGCCTTGAGCCAACCCACCACCAGCCCGACGCCGCCGCGCTCGGTCCATCCGGCGTTCCAGCCAAAGGTGAGCAGCTCGACGAAGCGCGGATTGGACCAGTCGGGCCGCAGGTTCGGAACGTCGGCGTGGTGCTTTTGGTAGCTCGCGATGATCGTGCGCAAGAGCCACGCGGCGATCGTGACGTTGGTATTGGCGTCGAGCAGGCGGGCGCGCGGGTGGCTGGTGTGGTGTGTTCGGTTGTAGTCGGCGCGCACCACCTCGACGATCTGCAACATGCCCCACGCCGACGAGCCGCGCGCGCTCGGGTCCATGCCCGACTCTTTCATCGCGAGCGCGCGGAGGTACTCGATCGGGAGGTCGGCGCCGCGATGCTTGTCGAAGATCGCATCGAACGTTCGCGGTAGTGCGCCGGGCGTCGTCGAGGTCAGCGGCGAGGACGACGCCGACGCGACTTGATCGGGCGACGACACCGGCGCGGCGTTGTCGAGCTGATCGAGCCACCACAGCGGCGCCCAAGGCTGCGCACGCGGCGTGGTTGGTCTCGGCGCGACTGCCGGCGCGCTCGTCGTCGCGGCATGAAGGAGCATCGGCGCCCTGGGTGCCGAGCTGGTGATCGCGAGCGCGGCAGCGCGCACGATCGGGGAAGAGTCGGCAGGCGCTCGCCGCGCTGCGAACCAGCGCCTACCGTAGAAGCCCACGAGCCCGCCACTGACGAGCAGCGCGCCCGTCGTGACCGCGTCAGTGGTGGAATCGTGGGCCATTGAGTTACTCCGTGAAAAGAAATCGGATGGATTGGATCGGTGTCTGGAGTCGCGCGAGTGATCGACGAGCCGTCACGGGTTGTTCAGTCGATCAGTCGCGTTTCGTTCTCGTCGCTACTCGGCCGGGTAGATGTGGATCTCCCGGGTCACGCGCGGCCCCTCGTCGCACGGACAGTCCTCGGCCAGCGGCTCGCC
>Ga0209591_10000223_pt1 | contig 74466 bp, 51 predicted proteins | sample MAT01_FD_187207 | JGI IMG/M metagenome (GOLD analysis project Ga0209591, IMG submission 187207) | Freshwater microbial communities from Lake Fryxell liftoff mats and glacier meltwater in Antarctica - MAT-01 (SPAdes) (version 2) | ecosystem: Environmental > Aquatic > Freshwater > Ice > Liftoff...
TTTTGTCACCTTTTGTGTTTCAAAAAACCACCCTACGGACTTTTGTCACCTTTTGTCCCTTTTGTGTTTCAAAAAACCACTCTACGGACTTTTATTACTTTTGTGTTTTAAAAAACCTCTAAAAGAGGAAATATTATGACAACTCATCAGGTTTTAAAACATTCATCTAACCTTTCAAACCGCGTGCAGTCATTTCTGTTGACCAGCTGTCTCTTTTTCTGGCTTTTCGAGGCACCTGCTCAAACCCGGCTACCCGCGCCCACCCCGGCGCAATTGGAGTGGCATGAAACCGAATTTTACCTGTTCTTCCATTTCGGCCCAAACACCTTTACCAACATGGAATGGGGACATGGCACGGAAACAGAAGATGTTTTTATGCCAACTAATTTGGATTGCGACCAGTGGTGTCGGGTAGCAAAGCAGGCAGGTGCAAAGGGCATTGTAATCACGGCTAAACACCATGACGGCTTTTGCCTTTGGCCCTCCAAATACAGCAAACACACGGTACGAGAAAGTAAATGGCGCGACGGGAAAGGAGATGTCTTGCGCGAACTCAGCGATGCCTGTAGGCGGCACGGGTTAAAATTTGGCGTGTATTTAAGCCCGTGGGATCGCAATCACCCGCAATATGGTACACCCGAGTACAACGATATCTATGAAAAAACCCTCACGGAACTCCTTACCCAATATGGTGAATTATTTGAAATATGGTGGGACGGTGCCAATGGAGAAGGGCCGAACGGGAAAAAGCAAGTATATGATTTTCATCGCTTTGAACGCGTAGCAGCCCGCCTGCAACCCAATGCAGTAGTGTTTAGCGATATTGGCCCCGGTTGCCGCTGGGCAGGTAATGAACAAGGTATCATTAATACCGAAACAAATTGGGGTACTTTGGATACTGCAGGCTTCAAACGCGGTGAAGGTGCTCCCCACACCGACACCCTCAACCGAGGCAATGAAAACGGCGCTTTATGGCTCCCTGCCGAGTGCGATGTCAGCATACGGCCTGGTTGGTTTTACCACGCCGAGGAAGACGAAAAAGTGAAAACACCCAATCAGTTGTTGGAGATTTACCTGAAATCGGTGGGGCGGGGAGCCAATCTCATCCTGAATGTGCCACCCGACCGACGCGGACGTATTCATCCGCAGGATTCCGTCAATCTTGCGGTATTTGGGGAAAAATTGCGCACTACTTTTGGCAACAACTTAGCCACCAAAGCAATTGCCCGCACTGGTAATGGGGAAAAAACAACCTTATTGACGGATGGACGGACGGAAACCTCCGTGATTGCTGCCAATAAAGGCCATATCAAACACTTCACCCTGGAATGGGATGCCCCGCAAACCATTAAAGCCCTTTGGTTGCAAGAGGACGTAACACAGGGCCAAAGGGTGAGGATATTTATCGTTCAGGTATGGGAAAATGAACAATGGGAAGCCGTTATTCGATCCACTACCATCGGCTACCGAAAGATCATCCTGCCTCCTACGCCTTTTAAAACTTCAAAAATCAGAATTTCTATCATGCAGTCAAAAGCCACACCGATATTGAGTGAAATACGAGCATATTAATGGTGCGTTCAAGGTACGTCGGGTCATCCTTGCCCGACGACACCGCGACGGGAGTATGTACGTCGTTATGGCCAAATAATTAAATCAGTAACAAGTCAAATCAACAAGTCATTACATGGAAGATACAAAAAAAGAACCGCGCCCCAATCAGTGCAAACGATGTCGGTATTGGAATCAGCAAAGTAACCGCTGGGGTTTTTGCGACAATACCGAGCTCATTGCACCGGGAGTGCGGTTCAGTTATGCAGAGGGCGATGGCGTTCGGATTATGACACCGCGGTATGCCGTGTGTGAACATTTCGCGCCCTTATTGGAGAAGCGGCGTTTCAAGCCCAATGCAGATATGCTGGAGGAACCGGAGTGGTAACCGTACTTAGCAAAATAAAGTAACCATCTTATCTGATTTCTTTTCACTCAAATTGCCCATCTTTTTGTTTAAATAGCCCCACTATTAGCCCAAAAAGATCGTTATTTGCGCAAAAACTAATCTACCTAAGTTTAGTACTTTATGCTGATACCGTTCCTTAATTACAGCAATTTGATATTTAAGTTCACCACAAAGCGGTTGGGATTACCCGTGAAATCATATTCTTTGCCGGCAAAAGAAAAATTGCTGCGGTTGCCAAAATTGCCTTCATAACGCAGATCGGCAGAAACACGGCCTTTGCCAATCGTGACACCGGCTAACCAGCCCCAGGCAACGTTGTTGAAATTTTCTTTTACACCTTTCAGGTCGCTTTTGTTGTTCACAAATACATGGCCGACCGGGCCACCGTGAAAACGTATCGGGCCGGTAGTGAAACCCGCCAGTAAGGGAACGGTAATATTTTGATAACGGGCAGTAAAAATACTGTCCATATTGCCTACCCGATAGTCCGTTTTATTGGAATTGAACAATAATTCGGGTTGCAGGAATATTTTGCCGCCCAAACGAAAATAAGCGCCAAATTGAGTGCCGGCTTTGAGTTGATCCACCCCAAAATTAAGGACGGAATCCACTCCGAGTTTTATGTCTTTTGGCTTGTTAATCTGCGTGGATATACCACCTTTGAGACCGAAAGAAACTTGGCTTTGCGCCCGAAAAGATACCAATAAAAAAAGGATGGCAAAAATGATGCGAAACATAGGATACGTTGGTTAGAAAGTTAACAGTATGTCGAGTTGGGTCAAATAAGCAATAGAGAATGAATAATAGAGGATGAATTGTTTTTCAAAACGCTGATAGTCAGGTATTTAAAGTAGAGACCCGATAAGCGGGTTAATCATTGAAAAACCTATGTTCCAATTGTACATTTAAAACAACTAAAAAACGCAGGCAACTAAAATTTCGTACAATATAGACGCATAATAGCCGGTATTTAACGAAATGCTAACATGGTATAAAGGTTGTTTTAACGAAAATTAGTTCCAAAGACCTGTTTGGGGCAAAGCATCTTTCCGTAAAAGATACCTTTTTGCAAAGTAAAAAAGCCGCAGCAGGTCTCCCCCGCTACGGCTTTATGCCTTTTTATCCGTAAGTGAATTAATTGAAGACAGTACTATAAATTTTTTACAAAAAAATTTATAGTACTGTCTTCAATTAATTCATTCCCGTGCTTACCGCACCACACTCAGTTTGGCCACTTGCGCCCGTCCGGTATTTTTATTTTCCAAACGAACAAAATAAGCACCGGAAGTCAGCGAAAAGACATCTATATCAAAGTTGTTTTCTCCCGCTTCCACCCGGACATTATTGGCAAACACCATGGTTCCGCCAACGCTGTGCAAGGTCAGACGTGCATCGTAGGATGCTTCGCTCATGACGGTTACTCCGGCTATGACACTGGCCGGATTGGGGAAGATCGAGAAGGCACGCAGGGCGGAGGCTTCTGTTGTATCCGTCACGGTGCCACCAAGATAACAGCTTGGATCGGCAATGGAAGCGGTGTCTAACAAGCCCATTTTATCGAAACCATCAAACATGGTCTGATCCAGCACATAATTGTTGGAGCCGAGCCAATCCTGTAGCAAAGTGGTAAAAATGCGGCGATAGTCGAATTGTACCCCTTTGAGTTGGTTGTCCTGCGTCAGATCAGAAAGATTGACATTGGTGCCTTGTACGCCCGCTTTCACGTGTTTTCCAAAGACATACACGGGTTCGAGGGTGCCGTGGTCGCAACCATAAGAGCCGTTTTCTTTGGCACAACGACCAAACTCTGAGAAAGTGCAAGCGGTGACCTTATCGGCAATGCCCATCATTTCCAGATCGTCGAAAAAGGCTTTTACGCCTTCTGCCATCGTAGTGAGCAAACCCGCATGGGTACCAATACCAGTGTCATTGATCTCTACCTGACCGTCGTGGGTATCAAAGCCGCCCAACTGGCAGAGGAAGATTTTGGTTTTACAGCCACCGCGAATCAGACGTGCCACCGTTTTGAGTTGGTTGGCAAAGCCGTTATTGGAATATGTCACAGAGGAATTGGAGCCGGCGTTGAATACCTGACTGATGCGAGCGGCGTATTTATTGACGCTGCGCTCTACATTCATGATATACGCCAGTTCGTCGCCGTGTTCTGAATCAGGGATATTGACAACGGGTGCGCCGCCAATCGTTTGAATCAGCGAATAAAAACCTGTCACATCCTGACCACTCAGGTTGATCGAGTTTTGGTGCTCGGTTTCTGTGTGAAAACCCAGCGAAGGGCTGGGGTCGCCCACCTGCAAACCCAATGGGTCGGGCATGGCCGTAGTAGGGGCGCCCAATACATCGGGGAACATGGCCTGAAGCGAACGCCCCATCCAGCCACTGCCGACATTGTTGTTAGCAATGGTGCTGTCGCCGCCGGAAAGCCAAAGGTCAGTGCCTTTGAAGTGCGACTGATTCATGCTGGCGTAACCCACACCCTGCACGATCGAAGCCCAGCCTTTTTCATACAAGGCTTTGACGGGTGAAAGGGACGGATGCAGCCCTACTTTGTCTTTATCTGCCAGTGTGCTGTCCAATTGAAGCAATTTATTTTCAGCAATTTTGATGCTGGGCCGCAGATTGGCGTATTGGCTGTATTGTGCCAGCGGAATGATGTTATTCATACCGTCGTTACCCCCTTTAAGTTGGATGAGTACGAGGGTGCGCTCTCCTATATCATCGCAGGAGCCGAGTACCTGTGCCATTTTGCTGTTGGCAAAAGGGCGCATGGCAAAACCATTGACGGCGAATGAAGTAGCGCCAACGGAAGGAATTATGCGGAGGAAATTTCTTCTTTTCATAATAAGTAAATGTTCTTTAGAAAGTTTGATATTCCGGTGAATACATGATAGATTTCACCAAACGCTCTAACGGGATGCGCACTTCGGTGGCATTGCCAGAGGTAAGATAAGCCTGCCATTCATAAGTCCAGTCATTGGGTGGCAAATTATCTAAGAAAATTGACTTATAAAAATAATCAAAGCGATTGCTGTCCACTGCTTCGGGCAGCATATATTCCAACAATTCTTTCACCAATATATAGGAGTCGGCAGGGTCGCTAAAAAATTTACTGGTTTTAGTCCATTGAACGATGTCTAATTTAATACCAATCAGGCCTCCATTTGGGCCATTGAGGGTGTTGCGGCCGGTCAACAACATCTCTCCCAATTTGTAACGGGCAATGATACTACTGGAATTGAACCATTGGTGGGTGAAATCCGGCGACTGGTGATAGCCGGGATATCCGGCCACATCGGGCGCAAAAAATAGGGGGAAACCAGCCTGACCAAAAATGAGTTGCAGCACCGGGCGATTGTAGAAATTGTAATTGGCCAACGGATCCAACAGAATATCTTTGGGTTCTACGTTGAAAAAAGACATGGATTGATAGAGCAATTCCAACGGCGATTTGATGATGCCGCCCACTATTTCGTCTTTATTGCTTGAATCATCGGCGTCAAAAAAGTGTTGACTTTGCAGGAGTTTCGCCAAAACGGGTTTTATTTCAAAATTGGAATTGACCAAAAGCGTACTCAGCGGCACAATGATGTCTTTTTCAATTTCTTCCGTAATTTTATCGCCCACAAAATGCCGGTACAGCCGGCGACACAGGTTGCGGGCGGTCTCCGGTTGCTTAAAAATCATCGTTACAAACTGATCTATTTCCTGCCAGAGGGTAGCGGGTGTTTGAGCACCGGTAATAGTCGTGTTTTGAAATTTTTCACTGAATTTTTTATTGGTGGTATCGTGTTGGTTTTTGAATTGTGTGGCATTGTCATAAGTGCCGCCCTGGGGGATACCCGTTTCCGAATCAATAATAATTCGATCGTATCGGTTACGCATACCAGTCAATACTTTTGATGCCTGAACGATATCGTCTTCCGTATAGTTGGTGTAGTCGCCCGGCCCCACCTGTGGGCCTTTCCCGATGGTGAGGAGTTCAAAATACTCACGGGCAAAATTTTCATTCGGATTGTTTTTGGTATTGGTGTTGTTGTTCAGGTACCGCAGCATGATATTGTCGCGGATGATTTTGGTTGCCAATTTTTTGAAATTACCCAAAGCACCCCAGCGCAACAACGACAAATAATCAAAAAAGCCGGCGCTCGGCCCGGTGCTGGCGGTGGTAATCATGTATTGGTGGAAAAACATAGACATTTTATGTCCGATACCCGGATCAAGAAAAGCCTCATTGGTCCACCACGTCAGCACATATCGGCGCAGTACAAAATCCTGCGGAACGGTTGGCGGGTCGCTTGGCAGCCATTTGCCCGGTGCCGGGAGCACCCACGTACGGGCAGGTTCGGTGCTGTTGTCCTTGTAGATGGGCTGTTCTGCTTTAAGCGGATGTAAAAGCAGCAGACTTTCCAAGGCTTTAGCGGCAGTTTGGCCCGCCATTTCATCTACTTTGGCTTTGGTGAAACGATAAGAAGTGCGGCGCAGCAGGTGAGCGGCTCGCCGCCGCCCCATATTGCCCTGCAAGGGATTGAGTGATGCCATGAGCAAAAAGACTGTGTTAACCGAAGTAAATATGAAGGACGAATGATGGAGGGCAAATGATAAAACCTCCATGACAGGTACTATATGTATTTTCGGTGGTGTTAAAAAAACAGGGAATATGGAATGTTAGGGACGAGTAAATAATAAATTACCCATTTGATGTGACCCTTTTAGGGCCATACTACCCATCTTTTTGCTTAAAGAGTGCTACCATTAGCGCAAAAAGAGTGCTACCATTAGCGCAAAAAGATGGTTGTCTGACCCAAAAATGATCTACCTGAAATGACTAATTTATTATTGACTCGTTCCTTAGACGATTTGCAAAAGAAAAGGTTTAAATCACCGGAAAAATATTCTGTATTATCATCAAGGAACGGTGTCAGAATAAAGTACAAACTTAGGTAGATTAATTTTTGCTCAAATAACTATCTTTTTGTGCTAATAGTGGGGCTAAGTAGGTAAACTACTTATTTAAGCAAATTTGTCCACGTAAATGCACCCGTCTTCGATGAGTCGGTCAAAATGTTGTCGTTCCAGCGAAATTAATTTCATAGGGGCAAAGATACAAACAACTTGAAATAATGGGTGAACAATCAAGTAGCAAGTAGTCCACAATCAATAGTCTACATTGACCACGTTGATCCGTCCTCATTTTCCCAGAAACTGGCAAAAATCTTCGGCCAGCAGCAAGGTTTTTCCGGTAAAATGTTTGCGCGGCTGCAAATGCCGCTGCATGGCTGCGGCGATGGTCGGGTCTTTTTCTAAAAAAGTCATCAGGGTGCGCAGTACTTTGAAATAACGCCCAATGTCGTTTTCCTTAGGAATATCACGGACACCCAGCAACGTCAGCGTTTTTTGAAAAACCGGAAAATCATAAGGGGCATAATTTTCCGGATAACGAAAGGCTAAGTATAAGGCGATCATCCGATAATCTCCGTGGTAATGGTTGTTTTCCACCTTAGCGGGATAACGTTCCTTGTAATCCTGCAACAGGCCGTCGCAACCAAATACAAAACGCCCGATCCGTGCTTCCGAGTCTTTTGTTTCATTAAAGAGGTCGTCAAACATCCATTGTACGGTACGCGGTTCGGTGCGCCAAAACTCCGTCATCATCCGCAAGGGATACCAGTTTTCGGTTTGCCAAAGCCGCCGGGTTTCCGAATTATGAAAACAACGCTCCAGCATGGCCACAGGCTCCGGGTCATCCGGTTTCCAATGGGTTTGAAAATGCAGGAGCGTTTCCCATTTATAAAGGTGCGGGTGGTGGCGCACGGAGGTGAGCCACTTGCCGTATTCCGTGATGCCGGATTGTATTTTTTGGAGAACCACCGGCTAAATCCTCGTTGTTTTAATTTTCGATTTTTTAACCGTTGGGTTTTCCCCTGTTTTTGGTTTTTCGCCACTTCCACTGCCCAAAATAGTTTCGCCCGTCTGTTGTTGCTCCTCGCGGTGCCGAATGCGCTCTTCCGGTAACAGACCGTCGTCGCTGGGGCGATGGCCGTCATCTTTTGGGGGATTATTTTGGTCATCTTCTTCCGATCCAAAACCTTCGCCCATATCCATCATGTCGCCAAAAAGATGGCCAAACCCCTGAAAAAACTGCTGGGTGGTAGAGTCTCCGCCAAAGAAAAATTTCAATGCGGAACCATTGGAGAAGGTCGTGTCAAGCCGGAAAGAACGGGAGCGGCCTTTGGAAAAACTCGTATCCATACGGAAAAAGAAAGCAGACGAGTCTTTCCCGGTTTTGTCCATGTCTAACATGTCACCAAAAAATGGATTGTTTTGCAGGTTTTTCATCATCTGGCGCTGCATTTCCATCATTTGGCGCTGCATTTCTTCAAAATGATCCGTTTGGGCATGGCTGACACCCGGAATGGCCAAAAACGCTAATAAAAAGAAAAAAGAAACTCGTATTCTGTTCATGTGTATAGTGGTTGATATGATTTGATGATGATTTTGGCTGCCTATTCCTCCCATTTAACGTCGTTAACCTAAGGAATTGGGTTGCTCTCCTCCTGAAAACCCCGATATTTAGCCATTTGCTACATTTTCGCGACTTTTTTTAAAGGTACTTGAATTGGGCAAAGGCAAAATAAAGGGCAAATTTAAGTCTTAAATCCCGATTGTAACGGATTTTGTAATTTTTTTTGAATAGAAAAAAAAGCCTTACATTAGCGCCTTATTTGCGAGGTGTCACCTGCGAGGTGTCATCTGCGAGGCACGAGCAGGTGACATCTCGCAGATGCACCAACCATTAATCACCTGCGAGGTGTCATCTGCGAGGCACGAGCAGGTGACACCTCGCAGATGCACCAACCATTAATCACCTGCGAGGTGACATCTGCGAGGCACGAGCAGGTGACATCTCGCAGATGCACCAACCATTAATTTATTTGACAATTAAGCCCATCGAAAAAATTCACACCATATTACACCAATACTGGGGATACACGCGTTTCAGACCGCTCCAGGAAAATATCATCCTTTCGGCGCTCGCCGGACGGGATACCGTCGCGCTGTTGCCCACCGGCGGCGGCAAATCTATCTGTTTTCAAGTGCCGGCACTCAGTCAGGAAGGCATCTGCATCGTAGTTTCACCCCTGATTGCCCTGATGAAAGATCAGGTACAGAACCTGCAAAAACGCGGCATACCGGCAGTGGCCATTTTTTCAGGTATGAACGCCCGCGCCATAGATATTGTCGTGGAAAATGCCTGCAATGGTGCCTACAAATTCCTTTACCTCAGCCCCGAACGCTTGCAAACGGATATACTCCGGGCGCGCATTCCGCGCATGAACGTCAACCTGTTGGCGATAGATGAAGCACACTGCATCAGTCAGTGGGGCTACGATTTTCGGCCACCTTATCTGCAAATAGCCGACTTGCGGAAACTGCTTCCCAAAACACCCATTTTGGCCCTCACGGCCACGGCCACAGTCGAAGTATTGGACGATATTTGCGAAAAATTGGCTTTTAAGGAAAAAAATATCTTTCGACAAAGTTTTGTTCGGCCCAATTTGTCCTATTCTGTCCTGTATGAAGACAGAAAATACGAGAAAATGCTGGATGTTTTGCGCCATGTGCCCGGTACCGGCATCATTTATGTGCGCAGTCGCGGAGAAACCAAAGATATTGCGTATTTCCTAAATCAACAGCGTATCAGTGCGGATAATTACCATGCGGGCCTCACCCCCGATGAACGCAGCGCCCGCCAGGAAGCCTGGATGGAGGGTAAAACGCGGGTGATGGTGTGCACCAATGCCTTCGGCATGGGGATTGACAAACCCGATGTGCGCGTAGTGATGCACCTCACCCTGCCGGATAGTTTAGAGGCGTATTTTCAGGAAGCGGGCAGGGCAGGGCGAGACGGACAAAAATCGTATTCGGTGTTGCTTTACACGCCGGCGGATGCGCAAACGCTGCTCCGGCATTTGGAGACCAGTTTTCCGCCCATAGAAACCGTGCGGCGTGTTTATCAGGCGTTGGGCAGTTTCCTCCAATTGGCTACCGGGGCTGGTATGGGGGAGACTTTCGACTTTGATTTTCCGTTGTTTTGCAGCACCTACAAATTGGAGCAACCCCTCGCGCACACGTCTCTGCGCCTGCTGGAGCAGGATGGCTGGATCGCCATTAATGATTCGGGTTACGTCTCCGCCATGGTGCACATTCATGCAGATCGGGAAGCCCTCTACGATTATCAGCTGCGCAATAAGCAGGCAGATACCGTGATAAAAGTACTGCTGCGGGCTTATCCGGGCATCAACCTGCAATATTGTGATGTCAGTGAGGCCGTGATCGCCAAATTTGCCAAACTGCCGACCGAGCTGGTCATACAAAGCATAGAAGTTGCCCAAAAAGAAGGCATCCTGCAATATCAACCGCGCAAAGACAAGCCTCAACTCACTTTTTTGCGCGAACGGGTGGCTGCTGATAACCTGCACATAGACCTTGTTCGGTTTAATTTCAGGAAACAACGGGCCGAAATACGAACGAACAGTGCGATTGGTTATGCTGAATCTAAAAGGTGCCGAAGCCGACAATTGCTGGCGTACTTCGATCAGCCCGACAGCGAACCCTGCGGTATTTGCGATGTTTGTACGGGGCGCAATAAAGCTATTGAATTAGATACCGACACCTTAGAAACGTACAGCCAAAAAATAAGGGAAGTATTGCGGCAGGAGGCCATGCCGTTTGAAGAAGTACTAAAAGCCTTTTCTATGAAACGCCAGGAGGCGGTGGCGCAGGTGCTGGGTTATCTGATAGATGAACGGATGGTTGTGGCAGATGCGGACGGGAAACTGATACTGGCTTAGGAACGAGTAAACAATAAAAAATTTCTTAGCATTTTTGATAAATCATGGATATAATCCCTAAATGTCCAGATCATCAAACAAAATAGTACGCTACCCGCAGGAGCTTACGTCTTGAACATTCGCGCTGCAAAACGGGTTTATTATAGCAAGTTTTTGAAAATGTGAGCGAACACCACGAATTTATCCTAAACCCCAACGTATCATCCATCATGGCCATGTTTAGTCGGGTTATCGGGGTTATGTTGTTGATCAGTGCCGTCTACCCCGTTAGTTTGGATACCTGGGGGTTTGCACTGACGGCAGTGTTAATCGTGTTTTTTTCTGCGCTTTGGTTCAGTCGCGGCTGGTGGCGGCATTGGATTCCTGACCTCCCGGCCAAAATACAAATTCAACACATTCTCCTCCTGGCTTTGTTGCTGCGGGTGTGGGTATTGTGCTGCTGCGATCTTACCCAAATATCTGATTACCATGATTTTAACCAAATTGCGCGGGCTATGCTGCAAGGTGGTGCCTGGTTTGATCCCGGCAGGCCGCCCGGTATTTCCTGGCTGACTGCCGCCTGTTACGCCATCGCCGGAGAACACCTTTTGGTCCCCCTGCTGATGAATATTTTTATCAGTTTGTGTTCCATTTTTGTTGTTTGGAAAGGAGCCAATTTGTTGTTCAACGGTACAGTGGCGTTGTGGGGTGCCTTACTGCTGGCTTTGTACCCCGAACACATCATTCATGCCAATTACCTGTGCAGCGAACCCGGCTATTTTCTGGGAATGAATGCCGGGATTTTGTTTTATGTTTTGAGTGTAAAACAGCCCGATCACAAGAATGTATTTTTGGCTTTGTCGGGGCTTTTTTTGGGCATCGGGCATTATTTTCGTTCCACTACTCCGTTGGTTTTTGTCAGTATTGCCTTGGCTGAAGGGGTGCTGTTGCTACAAACAACTCCTGCACAGCGGCCTTCCTTCCGACCGGCGCTGACGCGATTGACCGGGCTGGTGGTTGCTTTTTTATTGGTCATCAGCCCCATCATCTGGCACAATCGCCAAAACTTGGGGATATGGAATATTTCTTCTTACCAGATGGGTGGATGGAGCATGTATTTGGCCACCAACCCCGTTTATTTGGGTAACTGGAATGCTGAAGATGTGGCTTTTTTTGATTCTCTCTGCACGGTGCATCCGCCACCTGCCGCACAAAACGGGTATTTATACCGGGATAGTCTCTCCAAACACTTGGCGTGGGAAAGGTTTAAAACACATCCCGGCACTTATTTTGCCTCGGTGCTGCTCTTTAAGCCTTATTGTCTTTGGGGCGATCCTTCGGGTTCTTTTTGGGTCAATCAACAGTTTTCGCCCGGCACTTTGGCTGCTCGTTTTTTTGGCCTGTGGTTAGTGGTTTGGCATAAATTAATATTATGTGCCGCCGGTTTAGCGCTTTTTCGGGCCAAACGCCTCGATTCCCGATATGTTTTTCCACTGATGGCTCATATTTACCTCTTTTTTGCCATTTTTAATACCCTGGCTTTTAGCGTGATGGGTACAGAAGGGCGTTATCACAATGTTTTATTGGGGTGGTTGTGCTGGTGGGCAGCGGTAACAATAAGGAGGCGTTGAATAGTTGCAACCGTGACTTAGGGATTAACTCTTTGAATTAAACTTTTAACTTTTTTATAACGCGCTATAAAGGAGAAATACCCTTAAATTTGTCAAAAATTTCTGTAAATGAATGAATTGGATGGCAGTAAGTAGTCCACAGTCAATAGTCGGCAGTCCACAGTCTCACAAACCCTTGATAATAAGGTAATTAATGAAATTAAAAACTACGATTATTGCTATTTACCTACTTAGTATTTTCATTATGAAATAACGCTGCCTAATTCATTCATTCCCGTGCAACTCTTTCTCCATGCGTTATTGTTACTTCTTTCTCTGTGCCACACTTTGTGGATTATTTTCCTGCGCTGCTCCTGCTCCCCCGCATTTTACAGCGGTTAAAGACCCCAATGATGTTGAAATTGAACGCCTGACCAACCGCCTGAAAATGGGCATCAAAGGGCATCACCACGTGTTGGAATTGGAGCGGCTTTTTCGGGAGGCTCAAATGACCGATGTGCAACAGATTGACTCCCTGAGGGATTCGGATTTGGCCGGAGAAAATTTGCCGTACATAAATGCCGCTCATCGCAGAATAAAAACACGACAGGAGTTAGTGGCGCCACTGCTGCCCCTTCGCAGCAGAAAAGGGCATGAAGCCGCCTTGCCAATGGTGGGAGAAATGCTGCAAAAAGAGCGGGAGAGCCGCCGTGCTGCGGCCAATTATTTGTATGATCGCGCGGCCAAATTGATAGCAATAGCCGTAGAAAACCAGTCAAAAAAACCGGCGCGGCAGGCTTTTTATGAATTAGACGACCTTAAAAAACATTTTTACCCGCACTGGCGATCCATGGATTCGCTCCGCAGCCGGGCCAAAGCCGTCGGTACCGCCTACGTTTTAGCAAAAAAAGAGACTGGCCGCCCGTTGTTTGACGCTGATTACAGCCACGAGGGCAACTGGGTAGTATTGCACAGTGCGCCAAAGGAGGGCTATCAATACGATTACGAAGCCCGTTATCGGGAAGTAAATATTTCAGTTGGTGCGGAAAATACCTCATCGTCTTCCAACACTGAAACCAAGCAGGTGCAGTGCGGCGAAGAAATTGAGAAAGACAGCAGCGGAAGGGAAATCAAAAGGACACCCATCTACAGAGAAGAAACCACTACTACCTATTCCTGTACCACCGACCGGCGGGCGGATGGCAGTGTTTGGGTGGAACTGATTGATGTAGTGCGGAATGATACGCTCTTGTCGCAATTCGTGTATGGCGCACATTCCTTTTCCGAATCCGGTACCAGCACGATGATGAGTAGTTGCCCAAGCGCCCCCTCCCACGTTGGTATGGAAAATCATGTAATAGACAACCTCCGATGGAATTTGGTGGTGGAGATAAAAAAGCGGGTAGGAGAGTAGCCGGCCACTAATCTACCCTCGCTTCAATACTCACAGGCCCTTCGTCGTTGCGATGACCGGGGCTGTAAATCTTGCGGATAACCTCGGCATTATCAGAGAAAGCCCGCACCAAAATGACCTGGCCAGCGGTGCGAAATTGCAAAGTGTAGCGAAACATATTGTTGTCCAAACGCTCCATATTGCCATCCATCCATTGAAAGTCACTGACAAGGTGTTCCGTGACATAGTTGCCACCACTGTGTGAATTACCAAAATTGTTGCTGTCGCGCAGCAAAGTTTCCGTGTTAGAGACCAACACAGCAGCTGACAACGCGGCCCATTTTTCTGCTTCAGTGGGTGTGGTGGCGTAAGATTCCAACAGCATCGCCTGCCGAAATTCACGGATGCTAAAAATAGCAGGATAGGTGTATTCCACCTCCAAACTCGGCGTACCGCTCAAAGCTCCCGCTCCAAAAACTCGAATTTGCTTATTCGTGTAATTAACCGTGAACCCGTTCCCGCTATTCCCTTTGCGGGGGTACAAGCCCGTTTTTTTGCCTTCTAAGTTGTCTCCTGCCTGCTTCCATGCCAATCGGCACGATACAGTACCCTCCATCGGCTGTTGGCTAAGCGTATAAGGCCCTTCCACCGCGCCTATATTGACCGCCAGGGTCTCTTTGAATACCCGTGGGCGCACCTGCCCCGGTGGAGCGTCGCCAAAAGGAGCGGGCATATCCAACTTGCCCGCGCTGACCACTAAACGGGGTACTTGCCCCGACGACGGGGGCAGGGCTGGCCCAAAATGGACACCGGGTAGGCCGGGGCTGGCTAAATCAGCTTGTAATCGGGCCACCACACGAGCGACGAAAGAATGGATGATCATAGCGTCACTCCTTTTGTTTGACTTTTTCTAATTCCTCTTCCAATACCTGCACGGCCCCGCTGATGCGCAGCAGGGCGTTTCGGGTACTGGCGGTTTCGGTTTCGAGTTCAGCGAGGCGTTTTTGGCCTTTCTCAAATTCAGCGCGGAGTTCCTGAAGGCGGGTTTCGAGTTGTTGTTGCATGGGTGGTGGTTTTACAATGTGTATATATTAGTAAGTATTCCAGTTCCCGCCGTCTTTTGAAGACATTCCCACATGTACAAACAGCACATCAACGTACCATGTTTCCGCTGCAATATGCGTTGCAAAATCAGCTCTAATATGCCATAGACCCCCACTAACGTACATACCCATGATGATAGGATTGACCGTGGTTGTTTCGTTAATATTACCCCCCAAGGCTTTGAAACCAACAATCCCGGCATTCCACTCACTTGCAGGTACTTGTGTATTGCGCGTAATATTGTCGCCCAAATTTTCAAAGCGGCGGAAAACGAACGACTTGGCACCTACATCCAAACGACCGCTGATTAAGAGATCTCCACCATTATTAAGCCGCATGGTCATGGTTCCGCCGCCGCCATTGAATGTGCCATCATTGTGAACACCTCTTCTAAACCAGGCATAATGCTCATGAGAACGAAAATACAAGGTTGCTGCTTGAACCCCTATCCCATATTCTGTACCCCATAAGTTCACCATTTGCCTTACTTGAGCGCCAAAATGTAATCGAGAGTTATCATTGATGGCCAAATAATCTGGCCCGATAAAGGCCGTATCATTGGTTCCTCCACCCAGTAACAAACGATTGGTGCCCCCCAGAGCCCGAATGCGCACATCGCCCGCACCGCCACCACCCGTAGCCACACCTATTTTAAGGCGATGCGTAGCACTACCTATTTTCAAGTCGCCTTCTGTGCCATTGGTATCCCAATTACCCCCCGAAAGCGACAACTGTGGTTGCCCATTAGCAGGGACATTGATCGTCAAAGGCCCTGTGAACACCGCCCCGGCCAAATTGGCCTTCGAGGCATCTAAGCGATCTACCTCATTGGTGACAATATTCCAATCATCCGAGCGAATAATATCGCCCTGTTTTTTATTTTTTACCGTTACTGGTAGTGGCATAACATATTATTTTTATTGGTTGAAAAGTATGTTGATTTTGACAGATTAAAAAAGAATTTCCCACACCAGAGTGAGTTTGAAACTGTCAGTTTTGGTGACGGTTGGGAACACCACGCGGTTGTACATAATGCCCCCTTCCGCAGCGTTGAACAGGCCCGCTTCCCGCAATTCACCATTGGCTTCGTTAAAATCCAATTCTACGGTGCGCGTAATTTTTTTGCGCGTGTCGGCCCCTTTACCCGCTGTAACAAGGTCTAAGGAAGGGTTAAAAACCAAAAGCGCCTTGCGGTTGCCCAATTGCGAGACCAAAGTCTGGTCACCTTCCTCACTGATCTTTTCACCCGTACCTACGGCGACAAAGTTCACCGGATCAATTTTTATACCGGAAAAAAGGTTAGCGACCATTTCACGTCCGGTTGTAACCACTAAGTTCGAGGCACGTTGGCTCATAACGGTACGGCCTTCCCGGTCAATGAGGGCAAGACTGAGTTGGCCCCTGAGTTCGATGGATTCTATAGAACGCATATTGTTGAGTTGTTGAGTTGTTAAGTTATAATGGTTTCTTGTTGTTTGTGGCTGGTTTTTTGTTTAATTTTGTTATATCCCTCATCAGGCAAAGCTGTTTAAGGTATCAAAATTAGTCCTGTCAAACAACCCTGAAATAAGAAGATTGTCATTCAAGTCGTGTGTTTCAGGATCGGGTTTTTGCAGGGTTAGTATCTTAAGTTTGTCGTGATTTACTGGGTCAATGCCCATGTTTTCCGCTAATGGGCGATGTTTTGCCGACAAAGCGAGGTTATCCGCGAGGCCATTCGTTTCTAAAAACCGTTTTTCATAGTTGACCACCGCATAGATACCTGCTGCCCGTACCCGATCTACAATAGCGCGAATTTGTGCTCTGGGGTTGATTTCCATGCGTTGGAAAAGGTCTTCCCCCGGCAAGAGCAGGGGTGCCAATTGTCGGAGACCTTCTTCTAATAAGTCCGGTTTTTCGCGCATCCAAGGCTCTGCTATTAAATCGCTGATTTTTTCGTACACTTTACTTTCAAACCCGGCAGCAGGTACTATCCCAATTTTTTCCAACACAGCTTGTGCCGAAGCAGGCAGGGAAAATGCACTGGTAAAGCCGGGACTGTCCCAGGGAATACTCACCGTGAAAGCCCCCGGTGAAATATTGTATAACAGTACCGTCACGTCCAATACTGCGTCGGGAAGTGCAAAAGCCGCTTTGTCAAAAGCCGAAGCGTCGAAACGTCCCATTTCCTCGGCCTCGTCCACGTCAAAATTGACGGAATCAAAACGCGATTGACCAAATACCCCGGCCGGATAACCCAATTTAGCCCCAACCTGCAAACGCGCATCACCGGGAGGTAATTGGATACCGGTACCAAACGCCGTCACGGGTTGTCCGTTGAGTAAGGCTTTTTTGTCAAAAAACAGATACAATTCGTCGCCCGTATCCAAATTAACGGGACATCCAATCGTTTGTCTGGCACTCGGTAATTCCACATATAAACCCACAATGGGAATGGACAAGGCTCCTTTGACTTTGATATAAAAACCGACAGGAGTATGTACAGGATTGATGTTTTTTACGATAAATGGGGTGTAAAGTGCTAAAGTAGGCACTTCTAACCGCGTAGCCGTTGGCAAATACTCCTCCATCCGTATTTGCTTGCGGGCATATTCGGCGATGGGGTCTTTTCCAATGATGCCGAGGTTGGCGGCCACCACCGCTTTGATACCATCCACCGTAGATGCCCCACGGCGTATAACGTCAATGAGGGCCTTAATCCTTTCCCGGTACGCCTCATCGTCTTCCTCACCCCCTTGCCCGGAGAGCCGCCGCCCGGTTTGCCGCAAAAGGGACGTACCGCCGAGGCTTTCCAACCAAAGGGCAAATAGCTTGTCCAAATCGCCCTTTTGCTGGGCGTCAAAACCCTCGGATCCTTCATTGCCCGCCTTATCCACCCAATGGCTGCGCATCACCCGAACAAGGTCGTCATCTGCACGCTCCAAGATAAAAGCATAAGCCTCCAACAGCCTGTAAAGGACGTTGTCGTCTTCTTCCGAACGATAGAACGACGGCAGGCGGCTGAGTATAGAGGTTGTTTTTGGCGAAATCACCTGATGAATTTTAAATTTATTCGTTCCTTATTAAACGGGTGTATCTCCAATATTGGCTACCGTAATGGGTATCACTACGGGTAATTCCGGGCTTCGCACATGGATGTTTTGGTTGGGTGTGGCAAGACTTATAATCTGTACCCGCCCATCGGCAGCAGTAGCCTGCAAGGTAAAAGCATTAGGCGTATAACCTATACCAGACGCTTGTCCTTCTAATTTGTTTTTAAAATCGTCAAAAAGAATATCGGCACCCATTTCTGCGGCGTTAAAATAACTATTGACGGCTACCGCTACGGCATTTTTAACCGCCGCAATTTCAACCGCCGTCAAGTCAATAGGGTTATTTTGCTGATTCCGGCGTCGAAACAGGTTCAAATTTAGGCCGGTAATCTCCATGCGAAGGTTGGTACGCCCATCCGCAATCAGGAAATTATTAGATAATAATTTGGCTTTTTCAAATTTCCGCACTTCAATCCGTTTTTTGGCAGTGTTGAGGCGGTCATCTACCAGAATACCATCGGATAGTTTCAATTTGAAATCGTCTGCTTCCAGCGTTACCTCCTGTACGTTAAGTACTTTGGTGATGAGGTCTATGAGTACATCAAATAATACGGGTGTTTCGGGTAACAAAGCATCTAAATAGTCGTCTATTACTTTTTTGACAGCAGTTTTGGTTTGGTTACGGCCCGCTACATTCAGGGTTGGCGCTAAAGAGAGGCGCAGGGCACCCGTGATGTCCAATGAGCGATAATACACAAATACATTGCCTAAGACCGCTTTCTCGAAGAAAAGGGTGGGGAATACAGCATTGACAGTAGGTATCTTGGGCAAAGAACTGCGCTCACACCAAGTATTTAATTTAATCTTGGAGGGTACAGGTTTGCCTGCTAATGCCTCCGTCAAATTGATTTCTGCTCCTGCTTGTTTCTGATTAAACCAGGCAGACAAGCTATTTTTAAGGGTATTAAACGTAGTTTCTTCCTGTCCGGCGGCTGGAATGGGCAAGCTGAAATCAAAATCAATGGACAGCGTTTTAGGTTCAGAAGCCACACACACGTCGCGGGGCAACAAACGCTCGTAAGCATCTACTTCAATTTTGCTAAAAGGTTGGCTTATCGTGTTTCTAGCGGGTGGCAGCCCTGGTCGAACCGTTTCTGTGAGGATGCGAAGGGCGGAGAGGTTCTCCACCCCATCCAAATCGGTTAGCGCGCGCAATAATTTGGGGTACACCAAGGGCTGTTCCATCCGCAAAAGACGGAAATGATCAAGTACCGCTTTACGGGCTTGATTCTCAAGGTCGGCGCGCTCCGCAACAGTAGGCTTAAGCCCTGCTTCCAATTCTATGAGCAACGCCAAATCCGTCAGCACCGGACGAGCAGATTCTAAGATAGCATAAACACCTGCCGCCCGCACGCGGTCGAGTTCAGTGCGCACCTTGGAAAGGGCATCCTGATATAGGAGTTGAGCGCCAGGATCCGTAATGCCGGGGTTGGCCAAATAGGGTCCATCAACAAAAACCCTGACCACGCCAAAATTGCCGGGTACAATGATAGAAGCCAACGCGAAATTGACTTGACTATTGAGCGCCGCCAATTCCGGGGCAACAAAACTAAAGGCGGAAATAAGGGGCGGAAATCTAATTTCGCCAATGGCTCCTTCTAACAACGAACGAATTTCCACGGTCACCTCTTGTTGCCCGCCGGGGATGGTAACACCGTCTAATACCTCATATTTGCGAATTTGACCCGATACCGTCATCGCGATCTGTGATCGGGCAGGAATATTGATGTCGCCCACAACGCCCGCTTTCCGAATCAGGCGCAAGCGTCCCTGGGCATATTTGAAATCCTCTCGCACTTGCACGTCTGTGACCTCCGGCAAAGCCAACAAGGCGCTTTCGATGGCAATAGCAGTGGCTTTGCCAGAAGCGAGCAAGGTGTTTTTGGCGCGGCGGCGCAATTCCTCGTCTGTTTCCGTTTTGTCACCAACTAACAGGATTGCCTGAGGGTTGAGGACACTTTTAACCCCGGCTACGGGCCTCGGCATCACGGTAATGGTTGATAAAGGTGTGTCTTGGCCTTCGCCCGCTATCATAGCCTGCACTGCAATCGTTACGCTGTTTGCATCTTTTCCCATGACCGCAATTTCTGTAGTTTGATACACTTTTTGCGGCATTTCCGGGCTTTCTTCGGTCGCTACGAGGGTGCTGACGGGTATGTTGAGCACGTCGCCTCCTTTATCGCGTGAAAACGTTACCTCACCAATGGCAAAGTCGGGTTCGCCCCGTTTGATGCCAAGGATGGATACCACCTTGTCTAAATGCCCTCCCTCCGCCGTATCAACAAAAGCAGAGAGATAAACGCGGTTCATTTTCTCGTACAAGGCGGCCATTTCCCAAGAAAACGACTCCAGAAGCGTCCGCGTAACACTACCTACTTCGAAGTCGGACAATACCTTTGATTCGAGCGTTTTGTCCCGCATCGCTTCAAAGATATCGTTGAATTTTTTTGGCTCAAACATTATATATTAATGTTATAATTTGATAATCAAATATTACACTGCGTTTATTTTCAATGTGTTACAGAACTAAAGGTATAATGATTGAAATCTCCTGATCGTCGTTCACCGGCAATACATCAACACGTACCCTCAATTCCGAGCGAAATTCAAGGCGGTCTGGCGGAGCGAAAGAAACCGCAGTTACTTTGGCGATGCGCCGCTCCTGCTCCAAACATTCCCGAATATAACGCGCTGCTTTGCCCTGTATGCGCAAATTATTGACTTCACCCACCAATTCATGCAGGCGTGAGCCATAACGCGGATGCCCTAAAGCCGATAATTCGCCTTGCCGGGTTAACAAACGGTTGACGATGGCTTGAGCCAAATTATCGCGCCCCTCCGTCGTCCTGAGGTCATCGTCCGGTGTGCGTGCCAAGTCCACCGTTTCCCGGTCAGAAGTCATCACGTCAAATTGCCGCCTTGTGAGTTTTAAGTCCGTCATATATCCAAGTTTATCCAATTTTTACTTTGGTACTGGCAGAAATTATTTTGCCTAATACTTTCACCGGAGCCATATTTGGGGTGCCGGTAGCCTGTCCTGCCACCGCCACAATAAATGTGCCGGAGGGTATTTCTACCTCTACCTGATCGTCTTTGCGGGCAGCCCCTTTGTCCCCTTTGTTGATAACCACTTCTCCCTTAGCCTCTATATTCACGTTTCCATCGGCGTCTATTGCTATTGTAGTACCCGATTTTAGGGTAATAGTGATGGTTTCCAAACCCTCCAGCATTGCCTTGCCCACATCATTTTTGGCCGGGGGTCGCTCTGCATCGTGGTACAGTCGTCCCGTCACAATCGGCGCATTGATGTCCCCACCCACAAACTGTACCACCACAAGATCGCCCACTTTCGGGATGTTGGCCCAGCCGATGTACTGGGTCGCCACCGGAACCTTCCGCAGTTCCAACGATTTTCCCCCGGGATCGGGTCGGTTTTTCAATTGCACCGACACCGCGTAATTATCCTGATCGCTATCAGCGGCATGAGGAAAAATAGCCGTCACCACACCCAACTCCGTCGTGTGGAATTTTTCCGCCTCACGGGCGGCTACTTTTTGCATGATACCAAGGATAGAATCCATATAAGATACAAGGTAATAATTAGTCAATATGTTTATTCACAGAGGTCAAGCATACTCACAAACCCATTTTCAGGGTTCAAAATATGCTCTACGCCAATGACTTTAAACGTGCCATTGAGCTGATCTGCCGGCATTCGCGTGATCTGTATCAATTCATTTAGTCGTATATCCGGGTTGCCAACCAAACGAACGCGGGCACAGACTTTAGATTGTAGGGCTGCTTGCAGGTTGCTGGCAATTTGTTGAGCATTTTGTAACGTTCGGGCAGCTGGCTCAATCGCCCGTATCAATACATCTCCGTCTCCGGCTGCCGGTGCATTGCTTTTTACGTCTTTTTTAGTTAACCAAGGGGCAGCATCATCGCCTTTGCCAAAACTGGCCGGGCTTTCGCCAAATACCTGCACTTCCCCAACGCCTTTATTTGGATACTCCACCAAAATGGACAATACATTTGTGCCATACTGCAACACACGCGGTTGACCGCTTGGTACCGGACGCGCAAACGTCACTTTGTCCTCGGGGTCGGCATACAAATCAAATCCACATTGCAACGCCAATCGTCGTGCATGGTCATACGCACTTTGATTGCTTGTTACCGTATAAGCCGGAAATTTTAATCCCGGTTCCACATTTCCGGTTGAAACCTTGGCCTCTTTGCAAAGCGCTGACACGATATCACCTGCTGCCTGTTTTTCAAAGGCGAGGTTGACCCTCGTTGCTGTTAAACGGGCCATGCTGCTTTCGGCCAGCACGCGCACTTCGTCAAGTTTCCATTCCACTTGGGCAATTTTACCCGAAAACACCCTCGAAGAAGCACCATCTACCCCTAATTCTAATTTCAGATCGTCCCCCCGCTGCAAAGATAAACCGTTTGGCGGAGCTAATACCAATTCCACGTATTTCACCGGCTCAGACAGCGACGCACGAACGTGCAGGCGCAACAGGCGACTGGTGTCCGGCGACGCATAAACGTCTGAGCCAATGGTAATGCGGTGCGTGATGCGCATAAATTTATTAGATTAAATCACCGTTATTTGCAATACAATCCCATCTCCGCCATCTCCCGCCGTACCCACGTGATTGCCTTTATCAACAAATACATTGCGATTTGGGTCAGTCTTGTTGACATTAATGAAGCGATTGGCCATGAGCACAACCATGCCGCCACCGCCACCTCCTGCATTGCCACTCGTTCCGTTGCCCCCGTTGGCCTGAATACGTCCGTTGGGGCCAAATTCTATAATTGGGGCAAACAAACAAACCACTCCTCCTCCACGTCCGCCATTGGTGCCACCACCGCCTGCACCCCCCATGCAGCTGCCCAAAGCAAGCAAGGCCCGCGAAGCCCAGGCTTCGTCAGCAGCAATGCCATTGGCTGTACCGGTGGCAGCCGTCAGGATATTTCGTAATGTTACCGGATTTCGACATGCCCCGCCATCTGCCCCCGCGCCTGCTGCCCCGCCCGAACCACCAAAGTCGCCCGCCGCGCCCGCTGCTACACCTGCGCCCGTAGCCTCTAAAAGCGCGTTAAAATATATTTTTTCTTTGGCCATCCAGCACATTGGCACGCCCGGTTGCACGGTAGCCGTCGCTTCTAAACGAATCTGATCAGCACTGACCCATTGGTTCGTGGAAGGGTTGGTAAGAGACCCCGCCGTATAGGCAAATCCCTGTGGCGTGACAGCTAAATTTTCCAACAACGTAGCAAATAAATGATCGTTTTGTCGCAAAGCCCGCAATAAAAGCGCATCTAACGGTGCGCCGGCAGCAGTTGCACTCGCCGGGATGGTCACGTAGCCCGGAATCGTGGCCAGCAACGGCGGGGCATCTGGCGCAACCCCCGCGTAAGCAGTTGTTTGCAGGAGTTTCATCGCGGCCAAACGCTCGCCGCGTACCAGTGCATTAGGGTCAGCCACGCCTGCTGCCGGGAATGCATCGTCGGCATGATGGATCAACGCCAACAATACAAAATTTGTATTGCCGCCTGGCCCGGCTACCTGGCGAAGCAGCTCTGTTGAGAGGTCAAAACCAGCCACCTGAGGATAACTTACTCCTACGCCATGTACCCGCACACTGCCTGCTGTTCGCCAATCGTTGTTGGAAATGGCGGCTCCGCTTTGCACCTGTTGGGGGTAGTTGTTGGGCAGCAAAGGTAGGTTCGGGTTGGGTAAAGCACCCGTTACGGGTGCAATCAAGAGCGTCACCGTCACGTCGTTGGCCTTCAACACACCCCGGTTGTGCACTTGCACGTGTACCCGATTATTGAAACGGGCAGTAGCGTGGGCGGCCACCGCATTCGATTGATCGGTCAATTGGTCTGTAAAAGCCACAAAGTTGAGTCGCTGCGCCTGGCGCAAACGCCCGTTAGCCGGGTCGGGAGCATCCAAACGAATATCTGGGCTGCTAAAACGATTCACCGCCGTACCCGCCGGGTTGACGGGGTCTTGCAAGGTCTCGTTGAGCGGATAACGCCCGGAATCGGTTTGAGTGCTTCGTATATATAACTGCACTCCTGGTACTATGGGTGGCGGCGCTACAACGACCCCCGGTGCCGGATCAAGGTTCAGGTCGCGCTCAAAAATACCCCGTCCATGCAAACCAGATCGCAGGAGGGTTACATTTCGTGCAGCGTCGTGGAAAATTTTTAAATCCAATACCGGAGCATCGGGCAATCCTTGCGAAAAGGGATGCCAAATGGCTCCGCTATTCAATGAACGCCATATTCCGATATCTGCCCCCGCGTACAAAATTTGCGCATGACGCGGATCCACGACGATGCTATTGAATTGGATATTGAGCAGGGCGGTGGCTGCCCCGGCAGCGGGGCCGCTCCGGGCCGTCCAGTTGGCACCGTCGAAGTGCCAAACGTGTTGAAAATTCGTAAAACCACCAAAAGTGGCATATATGGAATTGCCCGTTGCGTCAGCAGGGTCAACGAAGATGCAAGTGACAGGTGTTGCGGGCAAAGCAGCCCCACCGCCTAAGGTATTCAGTTGGGTTATGGTCCAAGTACCAAGCGTTCCCGGAGCAGCCGGTGGTACTGTTTCATCGTACCGGATGATGGTGCCATTGTCTACACCTGCATATAGTTTGGTGTTAGATTGAAAACAAAGCGAGCGTACCTGGCCACCCAAGTTGGCACCGGGTAAGGTGTTCCACGAACCATTTGCCGCAAAATTGTCGCTCAAATGTACAAATTGAGAACCGAACGCCACGCGATTGGGGTTTCCCCCTGCAGGTGTGCCGATCAACGGGGCATAAAAATACGCAGAATCGCCCCCCGCGAGCGGTACAGCAAATGCATTGTAATTGGCATAATTGGGGTCACGCCCAACCCCGTCACTCCCAATCCGGTAAGTGCTACCGAAATATTGCGCGATAACCTGATAAGGGTTTGTGCGGTTGATGACCATACCACTGCAATCGCCTGGTGAACTGTACAACCACACTGCTTCACCTGTTCCGCGCAAGCCGCCATTGTCCTGTGTGCCACAAAATACCGTACTTTCGTGGTTGGGGTGGTTGGTCAGGCGGTTGATGCAAAGCGTTTGCAGGCCGTTGTTTTTGGACACAAATACCATCCCATTTGCCGTCGGATTGCTGGAAAAAAATACGCCACCATCGCAACCGACCCACAATTGATTGGCATTTCCGGGGGTAAATACCAGCACATGGCAATCAGCATGAACGCTGCCGCCGATATAATTGGCCGTTGCTACTGTGACACTTGCCGGCGCTACGGTTAGATCGAGTCGCCAAACAGCGCCCGCAAATTCGCCAGGACCCAACGCCCCTGCTGCATTGGCGCTCTGCGTGGAACCGCCGAGGTACACCCGGTTCACATTGTCCGGTGCCACGGCTATCGTAAGGTCATACCAGCCCTGCGTGCCAATCACTGAAGCAGGGGCTGGCATATTTGGGCCACCCACCTGCCGCCATACGCCGGGTGCGCCCGCCGCAAACCGCCATAACTGGCCGTTTTGGCAAAACGCATAAACCACATTGGGGTTATTGGGTTGTATGGCCAATGTAATGCGCTGGGAGATGTTTGTCAAACCCGCCGGGAGGGGCATTGCCGTCCAAGTATGGCCATCCGGAGAACTGTATATGCCGACGAAACCGGCTGCGGGAGTACCTGCGTAATTGGCACAACTGGCCGCATAAAAAGTGACCGCTCTTGTACCAGGGTCTTCTGCTACTACCACAGACGATACCACCGCATTGGCGGCGGAACCGGGCAATGCTTTTTGTACCCAATGCCAGCGATTGTTGGAGCCGGGTATGGGTTCGCGGCGATACACCCCCGTTGTGGTGGCCCCCACGATGCTTTCCGGGTTTTGGGGATGCATTGCCAATTCGAAAAAGCCCTGTCCGAGCAAGGGCGTGCTGGCTCCACCAGCGGCTTCGGTCTGCCAGTTAGCGCCTCCGTCGCGTGAAATGATAGGACCAACCCCAAAATAACGGTCTATATTAATGGTTCCTTCTCCTGAACCAATCACCAAAAAATCTTCGTGGGAATGCGTTTTAAAATGTGCGACCATGGCCCCACACGCCAAGGTATCGGCGGGTGTTCCAATAATCGGATTTTCATCATAACGATCCATCAGCGAAATCCAGGTATCTCCCTGATTATCCGAATGCCAAACGCCTCCGTTGGCTGTAGCGGCATATACGCGCCTGCCATCAGGTGATGCTGCTATACCACGCACCCGGCCACTGGTAGTCGTTCTGTTGGCCACCTGGCCTTGCCGTACTACCGAAGGGCCAATTGGTATCCAGTTGTTGGCAGGTGGTGGTGCAATGGCTTCGCGTTTTTGGCCACTTTTTTTGCCTTTTTCTTTTTGAGCCGGCGGGGATTCCTGCACCTGAGCCAATTGCCGGAATGCCTGCAATTGGGACACACGGTAAGCTGCCAGCGCTGCTATTGGGTCTTCCGATGCAGCACGTGCTTTTGCCCCTTTAGTTTTGGGCATCGCTGCGAGCATTTGCCGGAAACCCAACACGCGATCCGAGCAGAATGCGGCGGTACGGGCCTTGATGGGGCCTTGTCCAATACCTGCTGAATTTTCTGGTGCAACAGGTTGAGCCAATTTTTTTGCTTTTTTTGCCATTGGGCTATATTATCTTACCATTTTTTGAATAAATAAACCTTGTCCGCCGCTGCCGTTTGGTCCTGCTCCGCCCGCCACAAAAATATTTTGCGGACCGGAAGATTCGCTCACCAAATGTGTACCTGTGACTTGCCGGGCGACTAAAATAATCAATCCGCCACCGCCACCGCCCGATGCTGCGCCGCCATCGGCACCTTTTGCCGTGATTTGCCCACCCGCCAGCAATTCAATGATCGGCGCGCACAATACCACAATGCCACCGCCCGCACCACCTGCTGCGCCGCCGCCCGCTGCGCCACCTCGACTCACGCCCAGCGAAGCAAACACGCGTTCGGTCCACACCGGATCTAAGGCCGTCCCATTGGCAGCGCCGCCAGGGTGTATTTCCCGATTAAGGACGGGCAATTGGCAGGCTTGGCCGCCGCCGCCGCCCGAACCGCCAAAATCACCTTTTTGACCAAGGGGAGCACCCTTGCCGTCCGCTATGATTTTTGCCGAAAGTTGGATGCGTTCGCGGGCCACCCACACTAAAGGTACCTGATCCATCAAGGTCACGTCAGCGTTGACGGTGATGGTCGTGGCATTGACATAGCGGTGGGCTGCCGGATTGGTTTGTGGGCCGTCCGTCCCGTGTGGGGCCAGCGGCGCACAAAGCAGGGTGCGCAACCACGATTCAAAAAGGACATCGTTTTGCCGAAGGGAATCCAATTGGAAAAAATCCACGGGTGCCCCGCCCTGAATCAATCTTGCGTCTATTTCGCGGTATTGTTGAAGTGCCATGGTTACGATTGCAGTTTGAAATTTAAATATACATAAGCTTTTCGGCTGTCGGGAAAATCGGCCACTATCCTCGGCGGGCCAGCTGACACACCGGCCAAAAATGCCGAGGTTTTATCGCTGTCGCCCGCTTGCGCGTATGGCAGCGCACCGAGGTGCAGCCTATCTTCCAGCGGATCGAGCGGGATTTGCCAGGGTTCATCCACTTCAAGGCGTTTGGTGGCGGCATCGAAGGCTGTCACCCGTCGGTAAAGGAGTAACTCGCCCTGGCGTTCAACGATCAGGCTTCGGCCAATCCAAATCTCCGGTGAAGCACCGCTTTCCTGCCAGGTGATAAAATTATCCGTCGCGTTGCCGCCCACAAATCCTCCACTAAACGTTTGTTGGGTGAAATGGGCTATTGGTACTATTTTATCAGGCTCCCGCCCGCTCGCCAGCGGCAATGCGGTACCACCAGCGTCTCTGTCCGCCAAAAAGGTACAAGTTTTCCACGGTGTTCCGGCTTGAGCGTATGGTTTGGCGCCGATCTCGTAGCGGGTATTGGCGGGCAGGGGAAAATCCCAGGGACTTGCCACAGTAGCCCGCCGCTTGTCGCTGCCTTCGTAGCTGCTTATTTTTCGGTATTGAAAAAATGATTGCCCTTCCGAGTTGGTGAATTGCACCAAAATATGGCAGTCATTGTAGTGGTCGTCCTGCTGGCTGGCTGATGTGCCCAATTCAACCCAATCGTTTCCAGTGGCGCGAACCTGGCCTTTTGTCTCGTAGGGTTGGACAATGGCATAAGGTGTTTGGAGTGCAGTGCGCGTATTTTCCGAGGTATAAAAACGATACGATTTGGGTACCCCGCCTTGGTCGGCTACTGCTCTGATGCCCCAGGGAATAGTCGTATAATGCCGTGCGCCGGGCGCGGAGGTCATGACGTGGACGTGCAAATGGTTGTAGGCACTGCGGCCCGTGTTGCCAGCCAGCATGATCGGGTCGCCTCGCCGTACCCGACTGCCTTCGATGGAGCCTTCCGGGATGCCTTTAGCAGCGAATGCTAAGCGGATACCGTCGGTTCGCCCGTGCATATATTCAGCGTATGTGACGGCCACTTGTGGCAAAAGGGGGTTGCCCGCTTTGTGACCACGATCATGAATTGGATCGGGTATGGCGGTTTCTTCGGGGTCGTCGTGGCGAATGACGATTCTGTTGGCTTGCTCGTCGTGGTTGTCATCCTGCGTGCGGTCATGTACCAGCACCACTGTACCGCCGCGCATGGCGAGTATCTCATCGCCATAAGGCATGGCAAAATCAAGGGCATACAGCTGTTCCGTTTTTGCGTTGTGGCTCCACGCACCGTGGTGGCCTTGCACGCATTGGCGCGAAGTGCCCGCTGGGAAAGGCAAGTGGTAAGGTGAATTGTCGGCGGCAGGATACCCTGCAAACGTTTTAACGTTGCCGGAAGCGTCCAATCCCCATTTGCCCTCGTCGGTATCGCCTTCCCAAAGCAGCCAGGTGTAGACGGGCCACAGGGCTGCGCCGAGCAAAGGCAATTGCCACGCAGCAGATTTGCCCCAATAATCGTCGGAAAGTTTCCCTGCAATGGCACCTCCTAAAGCCCATCCGGCCAATCCGCCAACAAAACTAAGCCCCACGCCACCCACCACCCAGTAGGTTACTAAGCTGACCCAGGAATCGCCGTTGCTGGAAAAGGGGAAACCGTAGTGTTTTCGGTTTTCCCACAATACACTCGGCAGCCAGGCACCGAGCAGGATGCCACCATGCACAAACGGCAAGGCAAATCCGTCGGATTTTTGATAATTTTGCGAAGTGGAGGCGTTGTTGTCGTGGTTGGCTAAAGTGAAAAACGACAGCGTAAACTGGCGAATATGTTGGAGCCACACTTCGTAGAGTAGTGTTTTTGCCAAATTGGGCAAAAAACGTGCGTGTAGCCAGCCGGCAAATTTATCCGGGCTATTCTCCAGCCCGGATAAGCCTGCTCCAACGCTGGAGAGGCCCATGCGGAAAAAATAGTTTTCCCACATTTTGAAAAATGTCACCCAACCCTCGCTGTCTTGCAAAAAAGCACCACTCCGTGTCAATCCATGCGTCAGGTGCCAGGCGAATTGCGTCCAATTGTTGGCCTGATCACCCTCTTTTCGGGTGAGCAGGTGCCAAAGCGCGGCCCCGGCATCTTCGCCAACAGCCGTCCAATGCGCCCAGTTTTCGAGGAAGTCGGGCGTAAGCCAGGATTGTTTAAAAGCGATGCTTCCGGATAACGCGGCATCGTTTAACCGGAAACGGTCGTCCAATTTGCCCGCCTCAAACCCAAATTGGCTTTCAAAAAACCAAGAGGCGTACCAACTATACTGCTTTCCGGCAGGCACTCCCACGTCTCGTTTATTCACAACCGGCTCAAAAGTTGTGGCATGTTCGGAAAATTTTGCGCCGCTCTGCCCATTGGGAACCGTAGCGCTGCGGGGCGAGGATTCCGAACCTTCGGCTGGAGCGTTGCCGCTGGTATTATTGCCCCGAACACTTGTTAGGGCTTCATTGGCTTGTACTCCGTACGTGCGCAGGCGTTCCAACGTCTTGTCCCACCGACGTGCTTTTAGCATTTCTGCCAAATCGCGTACCAGGGTACGGCGGTCGAAATCGGGAATTTGGGCGGTTAACTCTAACAGCAACCCACGAAGAACACTGAGCTTTGCGCCGAGGTGAAACTGCCGCAGGGCTTCGGCGGAGGTATTGCCGGCCAAATAATCGGCCGTCAGACTTTGTACGGCATTTTCAATAAAATCAGAAAACCACCTTTCCAACCGCCGTTGGCTCAGACCGAGGTCATTTTCTAAAATATCGCCTATTTCATTTAATTTGGTGGCCAATTCATCCGCACTTAAATGCTCCAGGGCTTGTGTTGCCAAACGCAAAACAACGTCTACGGTATTCAGGAAGCCTTCAAATGACCCGGTTCCCTGACCCGCTGATATACCCGTTTGCACGGTGGTCAGTACGGGCTGGAACCACGTCCTTATCTTACCACCAGCGGTTTGTAGACGTGTTTCGAGGTCAACCCGCAACTCATTTATACTTGTTTGCAAGGCAGCGCCTACTTTTTGAGCTGCTGCTCCGCCTTCTGCCTGCTCGCGTACAAACAGCACGACTATGTCCACCAACTCGCTCAACGCCTGCACCCCGTCGTTTTGCGGGCGACGGCGCAGGGGTTGTGGGCGAAGCAGGTAATTTGTAACGGACATAAATAGTTATGAGTTGTAAATTATTCGTTGTGAATGAGTTATTGTTATTTTACATCTGCCGGTATTGCCTCGTACATAGCATCATAAGCGATAACGGTTCGGTCAAGTTGTTCATTGAGGTCTTGTTTGAGGTTCAAAAGGCTTTGCCCGAAGGCAGCGATTTGTGCTGTTATGTCCAAGTCATCAATCCGTACCCGAATGGTGTCGAGCAATTGGGTAAAGCCGGGCAGCACATTGGCGGGGTTAGCGGATTCTAAGATGCCATGGATTCGTTGGAAGTGTTCGTCTAATTCGTTTGCACCGAGGAGTTGGTCTAATTCGAGAAAATTCAAGAGTTCGTCAAAAGTTTGTTGTATGGGTTCGAGCAAGGTGCGCGGCCGTATGTTGTTCAGGCGATCCCGCACTGCGCCAAATATTGCTCCAACTTCACGGCCCACCACGGAAAAGTCAAAATTTTCGAGTGTGTTGATCAGGGCGTCAAATGCTATTCGGAGTTCTTGAATGCGATTTGCGGCCTCCAATAAGTCATTGACCTTTTCTTCTACATCGCCTAATAGTGCCGCCAGTTGACGGGCAGCACCATCTGCAAATTTGGCCAAATATTCCACCCAGCCCAGCATGGGTGCCAAGGGCGCCGTAAATTCGGCGCGCAAGGTGTCTCGCAGGCTATTTTGCCAAAAAGATGCGCTTGTTTCCAAGGTTAATAACTGGTTGAGGGGGCTTCCGGCGGCAAACCAGCGAGCATCCCAAGGGGTGAAATCGGTCGGGAGTTCATGGAGTACCGTTTCGAGGTCATCTGCAAAATCGTCGAGTTCATTGGCGGGGGTCACAAAATCGCGGTGCATGGGATTAAATCCGTCGAGCAACGTTATTAGCGATGTTTTTTCGGGGGAATCGGGCAATGTATTGAGTTGCTGGCGCGGGAAAGCACGGTGAAGGCTGACTAATTGTATTAACTTTGCTTTGGCATCTACTTGCCTCAGTCGGGCGAGAAAGGCTTCGGCAGCCGGCTGAATGGCTTCGAGCAGGGGGGTGGAATGGATGTTTTGCACGGCTTCGGCCAATTCCTGCGCTGCATCATTGAGACCGGGCATATTGCCCAAATCGTTCAAACGGGCGGAGTAACGGTCTCCAACGGCTTCGAATTGGGCGCGGGCATCCGCCAAGGTTCCAAAGCGATTGTGCAAATCGGTGAGGAATTGTCGAACGGCTGTTAGTTGGCGCATCACTTGCTGTATCTGCGTCACTACGCCTTCGATGGTGTTGAAGGCTTCGCCTACGGTATCTAAGGGCAATGCGTCTGTGATGGAACGAATGCCCGCCTGAAATTCCTGCTCCAACCCCTCGATGAAGGCTTCCGGACGGAGGGTGTCAAAACGTTCAAAAAGTGCGGCAAATGGCTCATCCAAGGTGGCGATCAGTGCTTCCAAATTGACTGCCGCACGTAATTGGTGTTTGAGTCGGTCGAGTTCTACTTGCACAACGGCAAGCAGTGTGGAGGGTTGATAATTATTTAGTTCGGTGAGGAATTGCTCGTAAGGGGCCACCAAATACGTGGTAAAATAGGCTTCGGGCGAAAACCCACGGGCAGCAGCGAGCAATTCAGTCAATTTGGCTTGCACTTCGTTCAACGCCGGGATGACCTGATCTTCTAACAGGGTATCCAATTGGTGTTCCAACTGGGATACCGGGCCGTCAATGCTGGCGGGCAACAGGCGGATGGCCGGCTTGATCTCATCTTTCATTCCCTGGGTCAGCGGGATGTTTCGCAAAATAGCAATGGCTTGCTCCACGGCATGAATGCCCTCCACCACTACATCGGCTATCGGGCGAAAAGAAAACGTACCGATGGCATTGTTAGCTTCGTTTAAAGCACCCTTGAACTGGCGTATGCCACCTTGCAATTCATTGCTTTCCAGAATATTGCGCAAAGCACTTAGGATGCGCTCCAACTCTGCCAGCAGTGCAGCCGGGTTGAAATGTCCGAGAAACCCTTCGATGGCGTTGAAGGCTTCTACTATCAGTTGGCGGGCGACATCGAAGGCGGCTGCAACGCCACTTTCAATGATATCGCGGAAGGTATTTAAGCCATCACGCAGCCCGTTAACCAAAAAATCCGTTGGCACAGCGCGAACGGCTTGCTCCACCTGATCGAGCAGGGCGGCCAGCTCGAGGGTGGCACTCAAGAGGGAAGTTCTAAGGGTCTCCAAGCCATCGGTTGCGCCGCCAATCACCGTGTCTAATACCGCACGAATGGCCGAAAGATCGAGTTGAGCCAACAGGTCGCGTATTTGTTGAAAGAAACCTTCAAAGGCTGCTTTGGCAGCGATCAACGCCCCGCCGTCGAGCACCTCGTTGAGCGGGCCAAATGCGTGGCGCAGGAGGTCGAGGTCGGAAATGGGTTGCAGGCCGGTAAGCAGGTGTAGCATATTAACTTCGAGCCGCAGCGGGAGGCGGTCGAGTGTTTGCAACCAATTTCGGGCATCTTCGCCCGCAGCATCGCGTTGCGCCACCGCCAAATCGCTGCGCAATTGTTCGACGTGGGCAATCATCGCAGCAATATCGGTTCCAACGTCTACCAGCTCGTTCGCCGTCGTTTTTTGGGCCAAAACCGGCAACCCTTGCAGCAAAGCGTCAAGGGTGCTACTGATCGTTTCCGCACGAACGGCGGCACTAAGGGTATTGGCTTTTTCCGCCACCGGCAGGGTGCCTTCGGCGGCAAAAAGGTCGTGTATGTCGGCTTTGAGTGTTTGTAATTGTGGGGCAAACCAAGCCTGGAAAGCGGGGGCATCCAGAGCTTCCCAGCTTCGCAGGGTTTCGAGTTTGTCCCGTAGTTCGTCGAAAATGGGAATTTGGCGCAGCGGTATTTTTTCACGGGGTACTTTCCGCAATGCTTCATACAACCAGTCGAACAGGCTTTCTACGGTGAGGGGGTTGGGGAAAATATCCAAACGCTCACTGAAATCGGATAAGGCTGTTTCTAACGGGGTAGGGTCTGCCGGCCCCCTGCGGGCGCTGCGGGTATTACTCGTGAACGGTACGGTTGCGGCAGATTCCGGATTGTTGGCGGGTGGATTTGTGGAAAAAATATCCCCTATGCTGGTAAAAGCGCCGATTCGGCCAAAACGCGCCGTGACCCCGGAAAGGGGTTGGGCGAGATCGGTGTTGAGTTGTTGAAAAAATCCATTGATTTCGCCGGTCAGGGGTGCCGTCAAAGCAGCTGTGTCAGTTGGCAACAGGTTGCCGGCATCCGCCAAACCTTCCCGGATAGGGGAGGGGTCGGGTACGGCCGGCATGGTTTGCCCGTTTAGCACGGCGTTGACACCCTGCACGCCGGTTTCTATACCCGGTTGGGCACCACTGAGGGCCGCCCCACCGTCACTCAAGGCTCCGACTTGCCCGTCGCGGAGGGCAGCAATATCGCTGCTGCCCGCATCGGCCAAGCCGCTGATGTCGTCTGTGGCAGGGCCTGCTGCGTCGCCCAAGCCGCTTGCGGCTCCTTCAAGGGGGCTTAAAGCACTTTCCACGCCCTCTAAAGCGGTCGCTAACGGGGGCGTAGGGTCGCTGACATTTGGTAAACTCAATAAATCGGGCAAGGCAAGTGCATCCATAAAGCCCAATGCCTCCTCTAAGATACCCGTGTCCACCGCCGACAGGTCTTCGGGCAGGGTGGTGGCGGGTTGAGGTGGGGGTACGTATTCCCGAATGAGTAGGTTGTAACTAAACTGCTCCGGCTCTCCGGCGCGTTGCCAGACCTCTAATTGTTCGATGACGACCTGCGAGAAATAAGATTGGCCGACGATATCCGCCAGAAAATCAACGGGTTGTCGGTTTTTATACGCTGCTCGCAGTTCGTCGAGTTTGTCGGCGGCTTCCGGGCCGTAAAAAATGCCTTCAATGCATATTACCACCGATGCTCTTCCCAAATCCTGCACGAGATTGCCACTTAACCCCGGTACACGATGGCTGGCAAAATCGGCCCTTTCCACCGTGGACAAACGGTGAATGCGGGGGAGTTGGATGTCGGCGAGTTCGATGGACACGTTATTTTAGTGTTGAGTAATTAATTTGTTGAGTAATTGATTTGTTGAGTAATTGAGTAATTGATTTAAGTAGGTAAATAACAATAATCGTGGTTTTTAATTTCATTAATTACCTTATTATCAAAGGTTTGTAAGACTGTGGACTGCCGACTATTGACCGTGTACTACTTATAAGATGCTCCATTACTTACTTATTGGTAACCATAATATCGGCGATACTCTTCTGTCAGGTGTTTGGATAAAGCTGCTATGAGGTCTTCTGTTTGGGTGGCGGGGGCGGCATTTTTGAATAAATTTTGGGGTGGGGGCGATGCGGACATATCTGTTAATGGCTGGTGGTGGTGTTCAGAAAATTGGGATATATCATCTGTCCACAACCGCTCAGCGGGGTAAGCCGCCGGTGGGGATGGACGCCGCTGGTGTGCATAGTTTTGTTCCGGCAAATACTCGGCTTCGCGGGGTCGGGGAGCGGCGTTGTTTGCCTCCTGATCCCATTTCGCCACGTCTGCTGTTTGGCGGTACTCGGTGACTGTCTCCGCCTCGCCGGAACCGAAAAAATCCGACCCTTCTTTTTGCGGGTGTATCCGGGGTTCGTTTGCTGCTTCCAAGGGGGTTTCTGCTGCAACGGGGATATTTACCCGATTAGCCCAATCGGCTAAACTCAAAACGGGTTTAAATTCGGATACCGCTGCTTGTTTTTCTGCTGCGACTTCAAAGATTGGAAGCACCGATGCACTACGTTTAGATTTGGCTATCGCTGCTTGTTTTTCGGATTGGGTTAAAACCGTATTTTCCGGTGGTTTCGGCGCAAATTTGGCGGCAACCGCCGCTTGTTTGAGTGCTTCTTTGTCTTGTTTTTGGTAGTTTGGTTGATCTTGCGGAGACAGCGCTGTTTTGGTGAAGGGCTGCTCCTCAGGGCTATGGAGTGCTGGGGTACTTCCTTCCTGTGGTGGCGGTGTAGGGGTATTATTGGGCGCTATCGAAGAGCGGTTTGCCGGAATATCGTTTGTTGCGGGGCGATGCGGTACGGGTATGTTGCTATTGTTCGGCGGTGTTTTCCCAAGTGCAGGGGCGGCGGATCTGCCCTGTGGCGGCGAATCGGTGTGCGACGCTTCCATTGGTGCTGCATGGGGGAATGCGGGTAAAAAATCTTGTGTCAAAAAGTTGACCAAGGCATTTTCAGGTGTTCCTACGATAGTATTTAAAGCGGTATCCATCTTGAATGCAATGGCCTTGAAGGTATTGGAAGCCTCCAGACAGGCATCCAGACCACCTGTCTGGCAGTTGGTCAGCCAGTAGTGGTAATCCCTTTCAAGGGAAAATCCTATTTGTTTATAAGCCTCGTTTGTCATTATTTCACGGTCTCTTATCTACAAGATGTGCCATATACATACTTATCTGGGCCATTGTCAGGTTTTGAACTATATTGGGTGGCCAACCAAATGCTTCTGCTAAGCGATAATATGCCTGACTCAGGGGGGATGCCAGGGCTTCGTCGCTTAAAAAGTTTTTTTTTCCGTCAATCCGCTGATGTGGCGAATATGGGCCACTAAAAACTCTACCAACCCGACGGGCAGTTCGCGTACTTGCTGGATGCTCAGTTTTGGTTCTGCCAAACATTCTTTCACCATTAATAACGGTGTCAGGCCGGGGTCGTCTTTGGCGGCTTTCATGATTAACTGAAACATACCTATGCTCAGCGGTCGCAACCGCACTGTATCCCCTTTGCCTTTGGTGGCCAAAAGATGTTCCGGTACTTTCAGGTCGTGGATAGCCTGTGTTCCGGACAGGAGGTCTTCGGCACTCAAAGTTGTCATAATTTCCATAAATGATGATCCAACGTCTTATGCACTGGCTTCTTCGGTATGAATCCGAATACCCCGGAAGGTGGCGGATTCCATCACGAAGTCGTCTTCGGGCAGTCGGAACCCCCAGGATTCAAACTTGACACCAAAAATCACTACTTTTACGGTGGTGTCCGGGTTGGCCGGATTTTTGAGGTTGATGACGATATTGAAAGCGGGTTGCGCAATGTTGCCATTGGGCGGAGGGGATTGGGCTCCTTCGCCCAGCAGCAGCCGCATGAGGGCACCGTTGATATGCGCCCGTTCGCAGGAACCGGACACATTGATGTTGCCGGGGCGCAGTTCTGTCGGAAAGCGCTTCCCGATCTCATGGTAAGGCTTTATTTCATTGACTACCCGCACTTCTACATTGGTTAGGCGCCCAACGATGTTGGAAAAGTCGTATTCGGTGATCAGGCTGTCGGCCAAGCCGCCCTCTACCGTAGAATTGTCGTCAACGGCCAACACTAAGGTGGCATCGGAACCGCGAAAAACATTTGTATTTGGCATAATAATATGTTAGTAATGGCTGATTATGGGTTATTGGTTAACCTAAATACATGGTTACGCGCACGAAGTCAATGCTGAAGGTTGGGCGGATGGTCATGGCCACGGCGCATTCTCCGGCGATTTCCTGCGCACGGGTGGCAGACACTTCCAAATCGTAGCTGACCAAAGCTTCGTCTTCGACCATACGGGTGAGGAAGGCATCTAAGGTGGCCTTCATGGCACCGCGCACGCGTTCGTTATTGAGTTTGCCGATGTAGGGGTTGCAGGCAGACCGGACACCATAAATGGCGTAATCTACGATGCGGCGCGTGGTGATCTGGTGCCAGGCGCTATTGGTGGCGGTGGTGATGCCTTTGACAATGCGGTAGCCTTCGCGTTTTTCAATGACCAATACGCGATTTTGCACCAATTTTTCCAATTTGGAGGCGGTGTATTCGGCGTTGAGGCCCGCAATGGCTAAGGTCTTGTTGGTGGGGCTGGCTTGTACGGGCAGGGAAGAAAGGAGACCGGCCACCGCCGCAGCGGTATAGGCTCCTGACATGACTTCGGTGCCGACGCGCATACCGGGGGCGACAAACACGATGCGTTCGCTGGCGAGGCTGTGTGCCGCGATGATGCTCTCGTTGGTGGTGCCATTGCACCCTACGACGGCGATGCGCTCGCGTTTGTTCTCGGTGGTGGTGTTGAGGTGGCCTTGAAGGGCCAGGGTCATGGCGGCGGCAGAATCGGGTTGTCCGCCGAGCAACACTATATTGATGATGTCGTTTTCTAACAGGGCTAAACCGGTGGTGTAGTGGGCTGCCTGGGCGGCCGGGGTGGCGCCTACACCATTGGTGCCACCGGCTAAGGGCGCACTGATGGCTGCCGGATTGCCTGCGGTGACTACGGTGGCGGTCACCAAGGCGGAGCCTGCATTGATGCGGGCGGCGAGCGCTGCGAGGTCGTTACCACCGTAGCGTTCTTTTCGGACACCTTCCACTATCTCGTAATTGCGCTCGGTGGTGTTGGCTGGTGCGCCGTCCGGGAGGCTGACTTTCACGGTCACTTGATTGCCCCAGGTGCCTTCGCTGCGGGCGTCCAATCTGAGCAGGTTGTCGTTGGCCACGTTTTTTAGCATAAGGGTTGCGGCTGTGGCTGCCCCTGTGCCCGTAGCGATGCCTGTTCGCACGGCATATACTGCCCGCCCGCCGTTGTTATACACTTGTTGAATGGCGCGCACCAAGGTCAGTTCTCCTGATCCGTTGGCCGGAATATCGTCTATGTCGCCAAACATTTCGCGAGCTTCGGTGAAACTACCGAGTATTTGGACATTGTTGATTGGGCCTTTGGCGGCGGTACCGACTATCCCGATGATACCGGTGGCAACTCGCCCGGCGGTGATGAGGCCCTCGTCGCGCACCGTAATATAGGTGCCAGGCAGGATAATTTCCGGCATAAGTAGGAAGATAAGTTTTGTAGTGGCCTGATAAGGGCCAACCGTTTTAAAATGAAAAAAAATAGCTTTATTTTAAAGCGCTGCGGATACTGCTGTCCGGTCTTGTTTTCTGGAGTATGTCGTCAAGAGATTACAAAGGAACTCACGTGTATAGGGGGCATTCTTATTCTACTGCAAATATAGGGTGTTTTATTTGGCCATCACAAAGGTAACGCGATTTTTTTAAAAAATTATTTTATTTTTATTTTGTGGTAGTGAATGCCGCAAGTTTTAGTCTTTTTTTGTGGAATTGTTTTTGGCGATACTGTTTTATTCCAAGAATCATGCCAATATAGGGAGTCTTAAATCCTTCTTTTAATGGAATATGGTCATGGAGAAAGAGTCTTTCAAATCCCGCAGATACAGAACCGAGTCTTAATCCCTCGCTTCAATACTTACAGGCCCTTCGTCGTTGCGATGACCGGTGCTCCTAAGCGGTTGCGAAAGAACGCACGTGTATGGGCGGCCTCCTCTACCACCGATAGGCATACCCTGCATAGGCCATCCAGTTGGTGCTTCTATTGGCGGCCGCACCCTCTCCTTCGCGGGATAGATCCGTCAGGCCCTGTACCAATTGCAGGCCCAGCAGCCAGTTGCGGAAAAAGCGCTTTTCCACACCTAAACGCAGGGCCGTTTGCGTGGTGCGAAACCACTGAGGTGCCGAATTGTAGCCGTAGTCCCAACCGATTCTTCCCGAACGGGCAGGGGAAATATCGGAGGTGGCAATGCTTCTTTGCTCACTCATGGTTTCGGAGAAAAAGCCCAATTGCGCACCTGCCTGAACCGACAACCCAAGCGGCAGTTCCAAGCCCCCGGAAAGGCTCAAAGCAACGCCCTTCATGCGCATCACCGAAAAAGAATCAAGGATGGTTATTCGCTCTTTATCCAAAAAACTGCGCTGCGTGGAGACATAAGTGATGCGGGGCGTGGCCCATTGCTGAAAGGACACTTCTGCCTGTCCGAACAAATGCGCTCCGATATGATGTCGGTAACCCAGCGCCGCCTGAAGGTAGGTTATGGCCGGTGTGTAATTTTGAAATTTTCTTGGTGTGCGCTCCAGATCAGAACCGACGGTGAGGAAAAAAGCGGAACGCGGAAGGGCATTTGCTTCAAAAGGCGGTTGGGAGGCTGCTTGTTCGGGGAAGGAGTCTAAGCGCACTGCTGCCGTTGGGGTAGCGGTGGCCCCCCGCAGGAGGCTGCAAACGAATAGGAGCGCTAAGAAAGTGGGCCTGCGCATGGTGTAAGTGGCGTGTTTTTGGTGAAGTGGATAGTTTTTAGTGGAGCACATTGAGTCAACTCGTTCCTTAATTATAAAAAAAGTGATCGCAGACAAACTTGATTTGTTCGATCTGCCCGCTTGAAATGAATTCATAAAGGATAGGCCGCAAGGCAATTTTTCTTGACGCACAGGTGCTATTGCTCTCTGCCGTGCGCCGCAAGGCCAAGCCCACGAAGGGCGGAATGTCTTTCATCTCCTGTTCGAGCAAAGCAGACCGATGCAGGCCGTCGAATAGGTACTTAGTTCCCTGATTCGATAAGGTGGAAGAGAGGGTGATTCCCTCGGACTCGTTCCACCGCATGTATAATTGAGCCTCCGAAAAATCGCTTAACTGGAATTTCCTCCGCACCTCCGAGGCATATTTTAATTTGTATCCCTCATAATAATCGCCCGCTACGTCACGCTCTATAAACACATACAGATAGAGGGAGGCTTCATCGTTTATACTGGATGACATAAGGTAAGTTGGTGCATCGTTTATTTTTCTGGTAGGGGCGGCAAAGAGTGCAATACGAGTGCCGGGAGCCATTTCCACTTTTTTGAATTCAAATCGAAAAGTATTGTTTTTCAAAAAATGATGGGCGGGATGATAGATTTGCTGGATCTCCACGGTGGTGTCCATGCGGGCAAAATGCGTCATGCGATTCCGATAAAGGTTTTGAGTGAGCAGGAGTCCGTTTGCATCCGTGGTGATGAGCGGCTCGGTAGCGGCTATATTGGGCGGCTCACCACATCCCCCATCAAGTAACACATACTGTTGGTAATCGAAGAGCAGCGGACAAAAGCGCTGACCATCGTCCCTGACGATGTATTCTTCCCGCTCGCAGGCAGCAAAGAGCAAGAGCATTAAAAAGGTGCTGTAGAAAATAAAATATCGCATAAATAAACAAGTAGGTGGCGCGGGAATGAATTTAAGTAGTCCACAGTCAATAGTCGGCAGTCCACAGTCTCACAAACCCCTGATAATAAGGTAATTAATGAAATTTAAAACCACGATTATTGCTATTTACCTACTTACCCACAAAAACGAGTAACAAATTTTTATTATAGTATGAATTCTTCAATGTTCGGGATGATCTGAAGGGGGTGCCATCCATCAATGCGCCGCCCGGTAGCGATTAATTTTTGGGGATTGGTTGTTTAAGGGTTAAATATCGAGTTGATTACAAAAAATGACCACCGCGTTCCGCTGATTAAAACGCAATCAAGGATATGTTTTTTAAAGAACTCATTCCTGGCCGGATTTATTGTATATTTCGGTCAAACTGACCCACCTATTTCGCTTCAAACTGACCCACCCATTTTGCCTTGCATGATTGGGTGCAAAGTTACTGAATAATTTTGTTGATTTGCCTCATAAATTTACCGGTTAATTCGACCCTATTTGCATTACCGGTTAAACGGTCAAGAATAGCGTCAGCGAGGGTGGGATCGTTGAGGTATTGATGCCATTGAGCGACAGGTAATTGGGAAGCGATAATGACTGGTTTTTGGGCGTAACGATCTTTGAGGATTTGGAATAGTGCTTGTCGCAGCCCAATTGGACGTGATAATTGCGCTGAACTTTGTGGGAAGCCGTAAATTTGAGTTCAAATGGGCTGGCTGGCAGTGGCCGGAGCAGTGGCTGCTCGATGGTCTCGAAGATGGGCTTGCGGCAGCCGCCGGATCGGTTCTGGAATGGCAGCGTGTGATGGATGTCCAATCGCTGGAGGATGGCTTGGTTAATCTGGGCAAGGCTGTGGAAAGTTTGGTCGCGCAGGGGCGCACAGACGCGCTGATAGACGAGTTGCACGTCGCGTTCCACGGAGGCTTTGTCGCGTGGTTTGGCTACCCGAGTGGCCACAAAGGTGAAGTTGTAGCGGAGCGAAAGTTGCTCCAACAGGGCGTTGATGCGGGGTTCGTAACGGTCGGGTGTTTTGACAGCGGATTTCAAATTGTCGCTCAGGCCGCAGGCCGGGACGCCGCCGAAGTAGGCCAGTGCGGCGGCGATTGCACCCAAAAAATCGGCGCGGTTTTGGCTGTAAACGGCCTCCACATAGCAGTAGCCGCTGAAGGGAAGTGTTGCCACAAAAACCTGACAGTCAATCTTTTCGCCCGTTTCCAAGTCGATATACCAAAGTTGGTTGCCGGCAAAATCGACCATCATTTTCTCGGCGGCTTTGTGTTCAAGTCGCATCACCGCATCGCCTTTTTTACTGGCCTGCGAAAGGTGCTCACAAAATTGGGTGTACGCGTAACCACCCGGTTTTGCTCGGCGGTATTCTTCCCAAAGCAGCCCACGGGTGACACCGGGGCGTCCCATTTCTTCGATGAATTTGGGCAGCCGGGGCAAAAGGTCGGATAGCCGATCGTCCTGTGAATGGGAGGGGCTTGTTTCCTGGCATAGGAGTGCTACCAGGGCCGCATCGTCCAGATTAGAAAGTTGATCTACGCTTAATTGGAGGGCATCCCAACGGCGCGTATAAATGCGCAGGGTTACCCGCGAAATACCACAACGGCGACCGATTTCCCGAAGGCTAACGCGCTGCGTGTGAAATTGAATGATTTGCTTAATTTGTTGCATACTCTTGGTTGAATTTGACATAGTTGATGCTCAGTTTAAAACTGTAAATCAACTACTTTTTTTCAACCTTGCAAGGGCCATTTTAGTGGGTCACTTTGCTCCGAAATAGGTGGGTCACTTTACTCCGAAATGGGTGGGTCACTTTGCTCCGAAATGGGTGGGTCACTTTGCTCCGAAATATACAACCTATCAATTCTTTCTGATTTTTAATGAATTGGTGGATGCCATGCATGACCCGGCCGTAAAAAATCCGCCATTGGCCTGGATGATTGATGCCAGCCACAACTCAAAGGACCCGCTGGAAGACCTCTTGCAATCTGTTCAAAATATCCTGACCACCTACGCAAAAGCATTATTGGTAGACAGAAAAGCACTGGCCGAAGCACAGGAAAACAACGATGTCGTGGCAGCGGAGGAATTATTGCGTGCGGTTTTTGCCACCGATACCCGCGCATTGGTGGCGGAGGCGGCGCGGCGGGCGGGCGGGTCCATTGACCCGATTGGTGTTTTCAGGAATGCAAAAATCAGGGAAAAATTGATTCAAGAACGAGGATTGAACAGTGTGGCGACGGGGTTGTAGGGGTACGAAAATTCAGGCAGGAAAACTATCCAAACCCATATACATGCATTAAAAAAGCGGGTTTTCGCCGAGGTTTTTTGTTACGCTGTTTTGAAACTGTTTCTAAATAATCTTATTTTCCTTTATTAATTCACGCTGTATGCCATCTAATACATTGCTTTCGGAAAGGGAGTTGGTACCGGCACCTAATGCTTGCAAACAGCAGAATTGGATGACATTGACAATGTTAGAGCCCGTGAGTTCAAATCGTTCGGCTATTTGAGTCAGGTTAATGGCCGGATCCAAGCGGGCAATAGCGGGTAGATTGCGTTGCCAAATGATCAACCTTTCGGCTGGTTTGGGTACGGGGAAATACACGATAGATTGAAAACGGCGAATAAACGCTTCATCAATGTTGTTTTTAAAATTGGAGGCTAAGATGCTGACTCCGGGAAATTCTTCTATTTTTTGCAACAGATAGGATACTTCCTGATTGGCGTATTTGTCGTGGGCATCGCGGACATCGGTGCGTTTGCCAAAAAGGGCATCGGCTTCATCAAAAAACAAAATCCAGTCTTTGTTCCGGGCTTTGTCAAATAAGGCACCGATGTTTTTTTCGGTTTCGCCAATAAACTTGGACACCACTAAGGATAAATCAATTCGATACACTTCGCGGCCAGTGTATTTCGCCAACAATGTGGCGGCCAAGGTTTTACCCGTACCGGGCGGGCCATGAAACAAAGCGCGGTAACCGGCTTTGATCCGGTGGCGCATCCCCCACTCGTCCATTAGCGTGCGGTGGTGTTGTACCCAGGTTTCTATTTCGCTGATTTGTTTGCGCACCGTATCGGGTATGACCAGGTCATCCCATTCTAATTCTGTTTGCAGGCGTTCGGCAGGAAATTGCGACCCAAAACGCGGCGGGGTCACTTTTCCTGTGGTCAATCGTTCTATCCATTCACCATCTAAAACAATGCGTCCGCTCATGGCTGGCTCTCCTTCACGCACGGATTCGAGCCATAAAATACCTTTTTGCGCAAACCAATGGTCAGAGGTAAAGAGTTGTTGTATTTCCAAGCGCTTGGCTAAGTCATTGCCGGCCAGTATGAACTGGGCGGTTTCGCCCGTCGGCAGGATACCGCGATGATTTTGGCCTTTTACGCCGCCAAAAGCGGGAAAATCACCGCCGTCAGGCAGGTATTCTTTGATGAGGTCGGAGAAGAAGTCGGGTTGGAGGTGTGGGGCGAGGGCTGAAATTAAAACTACCAACTCATTTACAGAAATTTGTTGTTGCAGAATGAATTGTGTAAGAGGTGCCTCATCACTTTGAATAGTTGGTAGTGATGGATATGAATGTGTATGCCCCAAAAAAATCCCTACACGATATCTGACAATATCACTGATAAAGGAAAGGGATCGCATAAGGTTTGGTGTCATAAAAATTTTAAAATGCAAAAGTTTACCGCATTAATTGATTGAAATCAGTATTCGGGAATACTAACGATAAATTTTTGACAAATTCAGCATTTGTGTCAATAAGCGCTTGATGCCAACCTGCTAATCCCAATGTTTCAATTAACACTTTAATATATATAAAAAAATCCATATTCATTGATATAAAAGCCCCTTTCTCTAATAAAGAAATTGACATATCTGGGGAATCTTGCCTGGCAGTAAATTTCACCATCACTTCTCTACTCTGTCCTTCTACCGATTCAATTCTTTTAATGTACTCGAACGCTGTGGCTAATTTTGGATTTGCAGATATATTTCTATTTTCCCACAAAACACCTTCTTTTACGTCACTATTCCATGATTTGGTCAATTCCCCTCCAGGCCCTCCAAACACATTTTCCAAAGGTAATAAATCAATATTTCCTTCCAAAATAATATCCCCATCTTTCCATACCCAAGATAATTTAAATCCATTAATAAAATAATAAAACAAGAGCATCTGGTTCGGAAGGTCTACATTCAACACCTTTTTTATCCTTCTTAATGTACTAATTTTCACACCTGGATTTGGCTCAAATAAAATTTTTGTAAATTTGTTGTTTTTTCTAAGTAGTTCAACTCTGCTATTGATTAATGTAAAATAGTTTGTTCCTTTGTTCAGGTCTGCAAATATTCCTATGTTCGCACTGTTCGAGATATTCGGGGTGAAAAAGACTGATTGCCATCCATACTCCCCTTTTGAATTTAATAATTGATAAATATATTCTTCAAAATTGATTGTTAATTCTGTAAATTCATCTGGAAAAATATAGAAAAATAATTTTGCTGCTTTTGAATCATGAGCTGGCTTTATAAGGATGCTTTCGCCAGTTTTCAGAAAATCAATGGCATAGAATTGTTTATAATGATCAATCTTCTCTCTGTCACAATCATCTGGCCAATAATGGTCTAATTGATTTTTTTTATCTTTATAAGCAATAATTTGCTCATTATTAAATAGAAATTCCAATCTTGGAATATTGCTTCTGCCTGTAACCGTACGCCAAGGTTCATCAGGTAGTCTTATTTCCCAATCAATAACAAGACCGTTAAATATTCTATAAACATTAAGAATATCCTTTGATATTTCAAAATTTAATGTAGCCTGAATTTTCTCAATTACACTGGCAGATACTCCTTTATTCCAAAAGATAGTAGCAGGTTTAACATTATCCTTACTGGACAATTCTTTTTTTATAGCATTAAGTTGACTCAAAATATCCTTCATAAGCGGCAATTATATTTATCCAATCAAAATTAATCCAAAATCATACAATATCCTGACACCCGGCTCTATTTCGTTATTAACTTTATTGATCCATCTTGTATTAGTAGGATTAACATCTATTAATCGAATTACAAAGTTACGGACACTGGTGAAATTACCAGCTACTCTTGCATCTCGGATTCTATCCATTGTTGTGCTGCTAAACAAGGTACTTGCAGCAACACTTGGATGAACAACTGCCCGGAGCGATGTGCCGGTTGCGCTACTCAAAGCGGGGAGATCACTTCGTGGTGGCGCAGGAACGGGAACAGTCACTTCAATTCGAGCAGTTGAGTCGTCTGCCCATTCAGTGCTACTACTGTGAGGAGGAATTTGAATGCCTGCCTTAAAATTAACAGTTTGTGCAAAACCACCAAGATTATTATATCTGGAATGTGCAGGATGGTAATTTAGCACCCTGGTTTCTGCCCAACCCACATTGGGGTGACCATGTTGGTCAGGCGTAGTAACCAATTGCAATACAGACCTTTCAAAGCCCTTGACCAAAGTACCCGTATTTACTGAATTGGGGGCAGGAACCCAATTCCTTGGATCAGATGGGCCTCCTAATTGGTCGTAAATCAAGTGCATTCTTACCCACTTATCAGGGCTGGTATTTGCAGTATGACCTGCTGTCTGTAGAAACATACGTTCACTATTGGTGCCGCTTGGATCGCCTGTTCTAACAATTGTTTGAGTAGAAAGATTTCTTGCTCTCATCCCATTGGATAATGGAGTATATTTTGCGGGAGTAGGCAAATCAGCATCACCAAGTCCTTCAATTTCTAAAAGAATGCGGCTTAAGCGAGTGATTTTATCAATCACATCCGAAATGGTAGCAGTATCTTCTTGACCTGAAATCGCAACTATATTGCTTGAAAGTGTCTCAGCTTCTGTTACTAAAATAACAATATTATTATTCCCATTATTTTGCGCTTCCGTCTTTTTTGTTTGCAAATATCTGTCTATTTTTACTTTACTACTCTCCATATATGGAATCTTACTACCGTTATCCTCCTCCTCTATATATAGTTTATGTGATTCTCCTGATTCCAGCGTAAAAGACATCATTGTTTCTTCTTTCCAATTGATTTCCTCTACTTCTCTAAATAAATCGAACAACTGCGCTAAGGTGATTTTCAAAGTGGCTTCCGAATTTTCCGTTTCTTCATCTGCCTGATTTGCTTGAGCGATCTCTGTCGGCTGAGGAGTTTCTCTAGCTTCTTCAATTTCTTGTTTGGCTTGCGTTCCTTCTACAATGACAGTTTGGTTTTGCTGACGCGCAGTTGCAATTAAATTTCGCGCCTGACCTTTATGCTCATCCGACAAATCATTCATTTTATTTTCCCATTCATTAAGCTTATCGTCTACTGTTTTTGGCGTATTGCTGGCCACCATAGGCGCTATACCCGCTCCTTCTGCACGTATCCACAAGCGATGCGGCTCCTCTCCGGCAGTGAAGGTTAACGTTTCGCCTACTTCAGAATCTTCCAATTCCTCTTCACCATCTCCCGCTTCCCCATCTTCTCCCCCAATCCCCAACGCCGCCAAAACCGCGCGCGCCTGCCCGGCCAACCAACCGATTACCCGATCCAAGATACCTTCCACCCAACTTTGCAAACCGCGCACCGCATCGGCAATTTGTTCGGGCAGGCTACCTAAGCCGGCATAGTCGGCCAAGAAATCAATCACTGGCGTAATCAATCCTGCGAGGGCTGTTTCTACTGCCTGCGCCATACCGCTAATATTACCTGCAAGGATGTCCGCTATACCGTTTATCACGGTTTCTACCAAGGTGAAAATGCGGGCGGCGTTTTCAAAAATCCATTTTAATACCCTGTAAATCGCTTCAATCGCCTGCGCAATCGCACCGACCGGGTTAAAAAGCAGGATGATCCGCGCCGTAATTTGTGTGATAAGCACTTCGGTAATAAAATCAATCGCCATCTGGATGATGGTATCTAAGATATGTTGTGGATCCAACATATCTTCAATCAATTGGAATATCCCTTCCGGCCCCAATTCGATCAAATTCGAGATCAATTGGAAAGCCTGTTCGATCAGTGCTACGTTTTCTTCCCCGACATGGCGCGCCAAGAGAACCCGTATGCGCTCCCAACTGATACCCATCAACTGTAGGAAGAAAGTAATGATGCTGCTAAGAGAAAAATCGCGTGGTATTTGTATGCCAACGGAGCCGAGACCAGAGAATAGCCAATTGATCAGTCCATTGAATAAGTGGGTGCCGATACGGTCAAAAAAGCCCTGAAATCCAGCTCCGATGGCTTCCATCAGGTTGCTCGCAAAACCCAATGGATCAGCAGCAATGTCCGCGATGACCTGTGAAATACGATTAACCAATGCCCAGAAACGAGCCGGTTCGATGCCCACCAATGACAATAAACCATCAATAATAAACCGAACAGGATCATCCAAAAACGCACCAATTGCGTCGGCAATGCGCCCGATCAATCCTTTGGCGGCTTCGCGCAAGGCATGTACTTCTTGTCGGACTTCCTCTACGGCCTGCGCGGCGCGGCCCGCTAAATCCTGATTAAAATTCTGTTGGGTTTCGTGTACGTTTTCACGCATCCCTTCAAGGCGGGCGCGGAAACGCTCTTGCTCAGCGGCGGCCCATTCTCCGAGTTCGCCGGGGGCATTGGCAAACAGTTCGGCTATTTGCCGGTCGGCATCGTCTATCAGTTGTTCGCAGGTCAGGATGATACCATTGACATAAGTGGATATTTCTAGGATCAGGTCGCAAACGCCATCGCCAAAAGCGCTTTCTGCATCGTTGTATTCGTCCGTTACCCAACTTGGCATACCTGTAATGTCATCCCACAAGCCAACGATCGCACCGCCTACCCCTTCGTGGCGCTCATCCACCCAACGTTGTACCGCATCTAAATGCTGGCGAAATTCGGTGGCCAAACGTTCCTTGCCAGTGTCCCACATTTGCATGGCCGTCTGGGTAAGGGGTTCGAGCAGGGTATTGACCTGGGTTTGAGCATTGGAAAAAAGGGTTTCCGCCTGAAGGCCCAATGCTGCACGTTTTTCTTCCTCGGTACCCACCATTTCCGTTTGTTGGGTTCCGGTACCAGATATGGTGCCGCTACGCGATTGTTGCAGGGCTTGCAAGGCTTGTGCCTGCAAGGCTTCCATATCCGTCCGGGCATTGCCAAGCGCAGCATCTTGTTGCGCCAGCACTTCGGCTGGAGCTACTTGTGCGGTTTCATCGAGTTCGCCATGCGCTGCCCGGGCTTCCGCTATGGGGCCATCTTGCACCAATTGCGCTGGTTCTGTATTCATACCAGCCGACTCCATCGCCGACTCGGTATTGGCCACGTCATTTTCTAAAGAAACACCAGCCTCTGGTATTGCATTCGGAGTAGCCTGAGCGGCATTGATATCCGATGCCGCAATGCCTTCCGGCGGTGTTGCCACGGGTACACCGATCTGCTCGGGTGTTCCCGCTGGTGCTTCGTCAAGTGCATCGTATTCCCCGCCTACGCGGTCTGCATTGCCTGATACATTTTCGTTCAATTGTGTGCCAGCCTCCTGCGCCGCTGCTTCCGGGTCGGCTTGTAGCAGCGAGTCTTCATCCGGCGGGCGTTGTTCGCGGATGACCCGGCGAATGTTTTCACATAATGCTTCGATCTCGGGGCTGGGAGCGGGCCTTTGATTGAGGGTGGCGGCTAAGGCGCCGCTGGCGCGGGCATCGGTTTCTGCAACTGGCTCTGTGACTCCGGCACGCGCACCTGTAGTGCTTTCTACCTCGGCAGGCAAGGCGGCGGCGGCAGTTGTTGTGCTGGCAGCGTTGCCTTGCGCTTGACTAAGCCGCCGTTGTCCGGTGGCGTTGAGTTCAGTCGGCGGTTGCGGCATCAATGGCTCAGCAGTCAACAAGGATTGTGCTGCTGCTGCGGCGGCGGCATTGTCTCCTGCTCCTGCGGGTGGTACTGCTGCGGTGGGTGGCACTGCTGCTTCAGGCGCGGCTAAAGCAGGCGCATCCGTTGCACCGGGGTTGTTGTTCCGGGCTGGTGGAGTATGCTGAACAGGGGGCGAAGCAGCAGTCGAGGCAGGACGCGGGGCCTTGTTGTTGATACGCCGCCTGATTTGATCGCTTTGTTGAACGACGTGCGTGAGTTCATGTGCAATTAAGGTTTTTCCGCTGTCTGTTTGTGGGTTATATTGTCCTTGGTCGAAAACGACATGATTGCCAACGGTATAAGCGTGTGCAGAGATGGATTGTGCAGATTCGGCGGATTTTGAATCCGTATGTACCCGCACACCAGAAAAATCTGTTCCAAACCGGCTTTCCATAAAGCCTCTTGTGCCGCCGTCCATGGGCGAGCCGCCGCTGGATACGACTTCTCCTACAATAGGTGGCGCTGCTGCAGGGCTGCTACCACTGCCAGATTCGGCTCTTTGAATCGTATCAGCGGGTTTTTCCTCTTCTTTCTGTGCGCAGTCATCGCACTGGCGTTGCACCAATTCTTCTTGCTTTTCTTTTCTTTGTATAGGTAGTTCCTCCTCCTTTTTAGCCGTTGCCTCCATGCGCATCGCCTGATCGTCTTCATTTTCTTTTTTCCGTACGGTTGGCGTTTCTTTTTGCTCTGGTACGGCAGGCATACGCATCACTTTTTCAGCGGTGGCATCTGCTTCTTGTTCAAAATGATCGCCTGGTGTATTGACGGCCAATTTGGCCTGAACACCCGTCGCCGAAAAAAACGACTCCTGTCCACCACTCTTGGCAAAGAACGGTTGGTGCTCCGCAATGGGATTCGTAACAGTAGTACTTTTTTCGGCTGTCGCTTTCATGTTAAATATCACTTTGTTGTGTACCTATATCCATTCTGTATAAATCGGCTTATGCATCCAGGGTGATTTTATGATACCAATGCCCCAAGGCAATTGATCGAGTAGCATATCATAACTTTTTTGCTCTACTTTTAAGGTCCAGTAATCGTCCGATTCCGTCAAGCGGCCATTTCGTTGTAAAAATGCTTCGCGCAATCCTTCCACAGAACTATTTTTGAGTACTTCCCAATGACTGATGAGTGTTTCTAGCATGTGGTCTATTTCTAAGTACCCCGCTTCGGTCAAGTCGGCTGAACGCCAAATATTTTGGCCTAAGGCGATACCACACAATATTTTTGGTAACACCAAGGCCCATTCCGGGGCATTTTTTTCTCCACAAAAGGCATAATGCAAGGCAAACAAAGCATTGTCCGTTCGTACTATTTTTCCTTCCTGAACAATATCAAGGTCTTCAAAAAGGGTCGTCAAATAAGGATGCAATAAGATCAATCCAGCATTTTGGATAAAAACACCTGTTTCGGGAATTTTTGAAACCTCTTGGTCAGTATCGGGTAAGGGGCTTTTTTCTTGTATTGCTTTTATTTGTTGCGCTATCTGTTGTTCTATTTGTTCCGAAGACAAATCTTTTGCGGTAAAAGTGGTTTTCCAAAAAGCCAACCGCTCTGCCTCCTGCTGGCTATTGGCTATTGGCGACCATTTCATCCCGTACGTTTCTGCGAGTCCATTATAAAAAGATAAGGCTTCTAATATACGCCAAGGCATTTGAATAGAAAATTGCCTCAGTAAGCGCAACAATAGCGCAGGGTTTTGAATTTTTTCCGCCAATCGTTGTGCCAATTCGGGGCTTGTTGCTAAGGCCTCCGTGACGCGATATTCTAATTCGGCGATGCTGTACTTTTCGGGAGCATTCCAGGGTAAATACCCATGTTCCAAAAAGAACAGCAAATTTTCTATATCTGAAAGTGCCAAAGACCTATCTTCAGATAGTTGCCGATCTATGGCTGCTTGAATGGCCTGATATAAGGCCGGTTCTAAAGCTGTTATTAACCATTGCTCCAGCGAAATATTTGCATCGTATTCCAATTCGATGGCTATTTCATCCAACCGAATCACTTGTTCGGGATGATCCAAATGATTCAACACTTGCTCCAGCAGTGCCGGAATAAGGTGGTTTCCGACCTGACTGAGTTGTTCGGTCAGTTCCTGCCGATGATCGGCGCGGTTCGTTTCCCATTCAAGGGTCTGCCGCAGCACAAAATGTTGTGAGCCAGACATAAGTTATAGTCGGATGGTTCGATTTTAAAAAATGAATGTATACTGCGAGCCGCAAAGTATGGCTAATAGGGCTGATGAGGTTGATAATGTAGAGGACACCGCGTTATCAACTTTATCAACCTCATCAATCCTGTTAGCCATGCACAAAACTTGGCGGCTGGTCAGCTTCTTTCAATTGCCTCCATCATTTTATGCGGTCAAAAAGTAGTCGTTTTTTCTTTTTTCCCCTGTTTTTAAACCCCGTAGGTTTTAAAAATTTTATAGTGCCAGAGAAAAAAGAGAAAACTGTTTGCAACTGGTTTTTTTAGGCTATCAATTAACAAAATTTAATTTTATTCAATTGATAATCAATTTATTGCGCAGTTTTTATTTTCAAAAACACATTGTATTGTTTATCTAAATTAGCCAACAACATGCGCAATTTGTTGCACAACGACACAGGTATCCGGCCTGACGATCAAGACCCGCACTAAAAATTCACCATTACCAGGAAACTGTACATCTACAACTGCATCTTTACCGAGGGTCGGGATAATGCTTCCGAATTCCCAGAAAATATTGTCCGTCGCTTTAGGTGCTGGTGAAATGGAGAATGACCCTTTCTGTCCGCCTGTTTTCTTTTCAATTTTGAAATCAAATTTCTCTTTACAAAGTGCTTCTGCTGGTGCATTGGGCAAACAACGGTTGCGACGCAGGCAATTGAATGGTTTTACCGCAGCTTCAGTAGTCGTTGGTACTCCTTGTGGATTTGTTGTCGTGATTTTGACTAATGTGCCCTGGCCCGATAAGTATTGTGTATCTCTGGTATATACTTTTTCAAAGCGATCACTGTAAGTTACCCGAATATTGATGGCAAATGTGTGGCATTCAAAACGCTCTATTCGGAGTGTTGCAAAACCAGGCAATTCCTTCGCATCGTAATTCCATTGCATAACAGGGTCAGTACCGAAAGTCTTTGCAAGGGTATCCTTGATAAAAACATCAGCAGTTTTAATCCGCTGGCCCCAATCAGTGTGGAAATTGATCGGCGGATAATTATTGCTTTGTGGGTCCGGGTTGAGAATTCCAGTCAGGTTTTTACGCTCAGCGGGCGTAAAGGTTTTGGTTTCCAAAGTACCTCCGTTACTTTTTTCTCCGCTGACCGTGAAGGAAATAACTTCCAACCTTACGTTGAGCAATGGATTTTTTGAATCGGAAGGTGGCTGCACCCACAACAAGTGGCCACAATCAAGCGCAATGCCTTTACATGGTAAATTACAAGGTGTCGGACAGGTAAATGCCGGGATCGTTTGCTTGGTCTCGCAGGCTGGGTCGCTACTATCCTGGACAACAACCTCTCCTGTTTTTCCGCTTGGCACGACAACACTTCCCTGCCCGCTGGTACTAACGATGCTATTGATCCGATAAGGTGCTAATCCACCGCTTACCGTAACCTGCACGGTGAACTGAGTTCCTTCTGTATTGCACACTGCTTGGCCTAAAACAATCACCACAGGTGGCCGCAATGTGACCGCCTGCGGTGCAGAGACAGTTCCTTCCGCGTCCCGAACGGTCAGTTGTATATTGTTGTTGACGGTGACCGGAGGCACACCAATATCTGTCCAGGAAACACCCCCGTTTGCGGAGTATTGATAAGGGGCTGTGCCGCCGGAAGGTGTTACACTGACTTGGCCCGACAACAAACCAGATGCTACATTGCTGCTGGTACAGCCCATTTGCCGCCAGACAAAGATCGGAGGGGATTTGGGCAATACAAACTGGATAGGCTGGCAATCCGAACAGCACAGATATGGGAGGTAGAAATCCGCAATGACTTCTCCGGTTGACAGGTCGGAAAAAGGAGAAATGGAGGGATCGCCGCCGGGAGTCAACATATCAATGATCAGAAAATCTTTTTCTTCAAAAACTACCCGCGTTACCTCTTTTAGTCCCGTGAAAGTCACGCGCAATTGCGCCGGAAGACGAGAAACTGACATCCTGAAATTCCCTTCGATATTCGTTGCGGCACCAACTGTTGTGCCGACCACCAAAACGGTAGCCCCAACCAAAGGCTTGCCTTCAAACGTGACACGTCCACGCAAATCAAAGCGTCCAATCCTGATTTTATCGTCCTTACTTTGATCGTCACCGTGGTAAACAATCACAAAAGTGCCGCCAAGTGGCACACCCGCTTTATGCTGTAAACCCGGGTGTTTTTTCATAAAAATGGAAAACAACATCATCTCCCTGATTTCCCGCATGCGCCGCTGGTACTCCAACTTGACCGCTTGAATCGGCTCGAGTTTGCAGGCAAAAAGCAGGTGATCCAAGTGATCTTGCAGGTTTTCCAAAGGCATAAACTCTTGCAGGGTGGTGTTATCCGCAGGAGTATTAAAAGTGGCGGACAAGAAATCATTAAATAGACGAACTACCGTGACCAAATCTTGGTATTTATTTTCAAAATCGGCGTAATTCAATTCACTGAGTTCTTCCGGCAAGGTTTCTGAAAGTTCAACAAAATAATAAATGAACAGGATATGGTAAATGTAATTGGATGGTACATTATTTTGCAATAACAGCAATAGTAAATTAATTGCTCCATTCAATGGATTTGGGCCAAACTGATTCAAATCTGGATAGGGAAATGCGTTTAATTGCGCCAAATTTTGCTCATATAAATCACCGAGCGTATTGGTCGTGTACTGATAATGCGGCGCGCAATTTTTCAACAATTCGAGTAAAGGTTGTTTCTTTTGATTGATCGGCGGCGGCACTTGGCCTTCTTTAACCTTCACCGGTATATTATAAAAATAGATCACCTCTTCGCATAAATTGCAAAGCAACCCCTCCCGTAAAGTAGCATAAAGGGTGTCTAAATCCTGAAAATGACAATCAGAAAGTTGATCCGGTAGCTCAATGTTGTTAGAAATACGGCCAGTTTTTAATGCTACGAACTCAACCGGTAAGCGATAGCGCGATTTCAAGAATAACAAATCCTGTAGGACAGATTCATATTGGCGACCTAAATGCCCTTCTATCCGTAGGAAATTATTGGGCTCTATATCATATCGCAATGGGTTCAATACAAAATCATCGCTCAGGTTCCAGCTGGCAGCCCGGTAACTTAAATTTTGATGGGCTTTATTTTGCCTGTTTTTGCGGTAATCCCAAAGCCGGAATAAAGGGTCGGGCTTATAGTGATACGGAATGGCTTTGTCCGAAAGCGGAAAACTTCCCAATTTGCTCGGCGTGATACGGATCGGGATTTGCTTGACAGCAGTGGATGAGCCGATGACGGTAATAACTGGCGGCAGTTCAAGGTCTGTTATCAAAGTGACCAAGCGGGCAAACAAACTTTGCAAATCCGCTAATGCACCGTGTAAGCGCGAAAACAGCGGTGATGGCATAAAATGATGCCGGTAAGCCGGGTCATTGACTCCGGGCAAAGCCTTATTCAACATCAGGTGACGGGGAAACAAACGCGCATCCGGGCAACAGATACCAATGACCTCTAAGCCACGTTCCCTAAATTCGTTATAAGCCTGAATTAAAGTATCTATATGGTCGTAATAATATTGGTACCAAAGGTATTTTTCTTGCGTAATGATGCCACCATTGTGCAAATAAGCCCAGTTGGCTTTAAGTGTTGCAAAAGGATTGGATACAAATTGGGTTTGCAAAACGGGTTTGAATGCCGTGTAAGCAGCAGAAAAGGCATCCGCGACTTGATCTAAAAACGGCTTATTCAGAATGCGTTGATAAGCATTGAACAGGTCGTCGGTGCTGACCAAATTGCTATTTTCCACGTCATAGCGCCGTAAACGCAACTCTGGGAGGTTAAAGCGCAAAGCCGTAGAAGCAGCCATGTCTAAATACTCCGCAGCAGAATCGCCCAGCGCCCGCACCTTAGCCTGAATCGCATCCATATCTCGTTTGCGAATCAGCAAAGGGCGTACGGTAGCCGTGACCGCTGCGCCCTTGTCGTCGCAGGAATTGGGGCTGCAGTTTTTATTGCTTTCTGCCTTGCATTCCAAAAATAAGATCAAGATTTTTTCATCTTCCTTACCGACAGGTTGAGCAATACCGCGCAAAAAATTCAAATTAAGCGGAAGCGCAGACGGATCATTGTTGTGATCGGGCGTGAGTTCCCACAAAGGAAATTGCACAGGCGGCGTGACGCTGCTGTCCATAAAGGTCGCGTAAGCAATCGCTTCCGGCGAGGTATAAGGTTTATAGTATTCCAAAGCTTGGGGATTGTCCCAAACAATAAAAAACCCCTCGGAAGTAACCCCGCAGCCTTTAGAAATGAGGATATTGGAACCGTTGGCGGCAACGGTTGGTACCAAACCGCATACGATCCCGATGCCAATCAGGTTAGTGCGGGTGAGCCGTTCCTGTTCATCCAAATAGGCAAACAGGTTGTTGAGGTGCTCATTGGAGAGCACCTGATTGGCTTCAAATAGCGGATAAGTGTTCTGAATCGGTATCATGATCGCGCGTGCAAAATGGTTTACATTGATCCAAGAATAGTGTTGTTAAGTCTTACAGGGTTGTCATCAGCGCCATCGTCGCAATCGTGCAAAGTAGCGGATGGATATATGTTAGACAAACCGCTGAAAATGCGGATTAGGACGTTTAGTTGATGTGAAACAAGCGTCCAATTCAAGTATGATTTCAAGAGTAATTTTTTTAGTGCACTGATAAATATGGCGTTGTTCACAATTGCAGCCGGCACACAAAATTGAGAATCATATTGCAGGATCAGTTTAAGATCAGCGGCAAATTTTTCCCACACGCCCGTCTCCATAGCAGCTTCCGTGATGGCATCAGGGAGCAAATCAGCCTCAATCCGGGCATTGATCCATTCGCGAAAACGGTTGCCAAAATAGCCGATAAGCAAATCGGCACAAAGGCATTTTTGCGCCGGATCGGTGTTTTTGGGGAGAAATTTTGTCAGCAACAGTTCTACCTGTCGGTGCAGTAAATCATTGATAACTGGCCAGTCAAAATCGGCATTGGTTGCTAGCCATTCACACCAGGCTTTTTCAAAACGATCAAACTGAAAACCATTGGCTGCAAGCCCGGCAAAATGGGCAATGACCGCTGCTTTTATTTCAGCCCAGGCGGCATCCGGTATAGCCGCAGTACACGGAAATTTAGTCTTAGCAACGGACGCAAAAAGCGTTTTAATTAAAGTATTCCAGGTAAATTCGCTGTGAAACACCAACGCTTTACCTTCAAACCAAGGTTGGAAGAGAACATCGAAGCCTTGCTGCACCGCTTCCGCACAGGCGCAAGCCGCCTCAAAGGACAGTGCTTTATCGTATTTTTGCAAAATCTTTGCGATCCGCCCGAATATGGCTGCACAGGGGTCCGGCTCGCTGCCGTCATTGGCAATCCAGCATATTTTGGGCAACAAATGCGAAGGCGTTTCCTTTCGGATGGTATTGTCGGCAAAACGTCGAAGGTCAATATCTAAACTGAACGGCTCCAAACGGCCTTGAAAAACACAGGTCAGCCGGAAAGAGTAAGGATCTTCCTCACCACAAAAAGTGCAATCGTCCGTCAGGCAAACTGGCATCAGGGCATCACCAGGGAATTTTGGCCTCAAAAGCAGGTGTTCCACAATATAAGCCCGCTCTTTTTCCAATATTTTGCGCGCAAAATCAATCACATCAGCAGGTAAAATGCCGGGCTCTAATCCAGCAATGATGCCACTGTCTTCATTTTTGAGCAGGTTGCCAGCGTATCGCGCCAAGTTTGTACAGTTCGCAATGACATCGCCGATCAATTCCCAAGCATCCTCCTCTGCCTGTTCGCCCGATGCAGCGATGATCGGAAGGTCGTTTTTGAGCAATAGCACAGGCGATGCATCATCATTACGCATTTCAAAAGTGGCAACAAACTCGTCCGGGTCAGCCGTTACATTGACCGTAAAGTAACTTTTGATGGTTTCCATGCCCAACAAGCGACTGATCCGCTCGGTGAGTCCGGCTTGGTTGCGGTAGTCACAGACCCTGCTTTTATCATTATAATTGAAGGCTTTGGCGCGTGCGGCACTGACACGGGGATAAAAACGCAAGAAGCGAATTTTATCCAGAATCAACTTTTCTGGTGCCAATTCGATCCGGTCTGAATTGGCATAAAGCATCAGTGCATAGTCGCGAAACTGCTCTCCAAAGCGGGCCAACATGTGATCAAGGAAACGATTGCGCCGGTCGTGAAACACCTCTTTAGGTTCAATCAAACCCTGCAAGTCGGCCGCAGTCATCACAGGCGGCGTGTACAAATTTGCTAACCCTGCAATCTGGGGCTTTGCGGGGGTTGGGTCAAAATAATGCCCGAAATAGGTACGGTCAAGCGTTTCATCCGTTGAAAACAGCTCATTGGTGTGGGCCAATTGCTCCAATAAATTGGAAATAATTTGCTCAAAAGGCATCAAATACGCCTTCAATTGTGTTGCCTGCGCTTTGCGTAATTTTGGAGCATTGGCAGACAAACCGACGGGACCGATACCATAAGTCAGGGGAAATGAATGTTGTACCGGCATATAGTCGGCCAGATCGCTCCATTTGCCAAAAGGTACCGGGTAATCATTTTCGGCAATGGGTATTTTAGGGCGTTCGCGTTCGCCTTGCAGTTGTGCTAATATGGCGCGCATTTCTTCCATACGCGGCAGGAAAGGCAATCCATTTTTGTAAAATAAGATGCGAGAAGTCTCCAAATACAGGCGTGGCAAGCGACCGGGCGGAATGGCAACTGTCCAAGGTTGAGTAAACAACTGCGGTTTGCCGAGATCATCGTACAGCGTGATTTGAACGTCTTTTACCGCTAACACACCCGGTATATCCATATACCGATTGATGAGGTCGGATAAATGCAAAACGCTGCGCAATTGAGCGGCTTCAAGTTCTTCGGTTTTGATAAAACCATTTTCCAAAGGCGGGCCGTCAAATATTTCGTCCGGTGTGTAAGCTCCGGCTTCCATTTCGCGCAGGGTATAAAAACGAATGGGCGGGTTGAAGTACAGCTCCGTTTCATTATAGATATTGGCCAACACCCACTCGATATCAGCATCGGCAGCGACCTCCACATCCGCACAAACAGCGACATCCTGCACCCTTACTGCCACTACTTTGCAGTAATCTTCACACAGGTTGCGGGTTTGATGCAGCGCAAAACGCGCCTTTTCAACCGACTCCCTCACTTTTATTATTTTACGTTGGTATTTTCCTGAAATACCACCCAAACTGTCACCCTCCAAGATTTGGCTGATCAGGTCTGCTACAATGACCGCACGTTTTACGCCTTCATTTGGTGAAAAAAAGCGCAGCACAGCAGCATTGAGCGAGAGCGTTTCCTCTACGGCTGCCGCATTTTCTTTAAATTTGATGGTATAGTCAGCAAAAAACACACCGCGCCAGCCTTGCACAAATGAATCTTCGGTAACTGGTTCGGCCAATACCTGATCACGGCTGAAACGCGTGATGGTAACACTCGTGATAGCGGCATCCATTGCGCCAAAACGTTCAAATTTTTCAGGATCTTCGGCTTCCCAATCGGAGAATCGCACTTCTATCGTTAGCGGTACAATTTTGCCAGCCGAAGGCAAATGATAATTGACGGTATGTAAAATTTTTCGGTCGTTCAGGTCGCCGAGTTCGGGGTCTTCATCCAGCTCTAACAAAACATCATAAAAACCACGCAGGTTGACCGGATGTTCATGAACACGTGCTTTTTGCCCTTCCAGCGGTGGCGTAAGTCGCCACAAAGGCGCATAAACCAGCGCGTTTTCTTTACATTCAGCGTATAAAGTTAGTTCGCAAGCGCATTCTTTGCACAATAACCAGCCATTGCGAATGCCTTCAAGATCAACCAATGTTTTTCTAAAATCATTGACAGTCAGCGGACAATTGGTCAGGATGCGGCGAGCCGTAAAAAAGGCTTGCCGAAAGCCAATAAATCCGGTTTTTTCGGTCAGAATGTCGGTAATATCAAATCCGATACGATAACCGGCTTCGCTCAAGGCATAACACAATGCTTCCAAGATCGTAATGCCAGGGTCGTGTGCATTATAATCCGTCCAAGCAGCGCTGCCGAGCGCTTCAATATGTTGTATCCCCTGCCGCCGGAGGGCATAATAATCTTCCGCTGTGGTCAGCGCAGGATTCTTTTGTATGACGATGCCATTTTCGATCATTGGTCTAAGTCAAATAAGTAGCTGGACAAATTTTGGTGATGGGGTTGCTCATTGGGATGTCGGGAAAATCTCAAAAGTATCGCTCCGGAATGCTGTCAATTTAATTGTTGCCGCAGGTTCGCCGCAGCCGCAATCTTCTGCAAGGCCGGAAGACGGGCTGTTTTGGATCACGGTAATGAGGTGTTTTTCAGCCGAAACCAAAATGGAGCAAAGGGTGCTGGGTTCTATCGTTTCCTGGTCGGGGCGCGGGGGCACTGTTTGGTGAATCAATTTAAAATCTTCTAAATAATCCACGTAAGGGCGCTCTTCCACAAAATTGATGAGTGCCGATTTGTATATTTTTCCACCAAACCCGATATCCTCGCCGTCTTCAAAAGCCCAAGGAGACAAAAAACGAATGATCTCATCATTGAGCAATTTTGTGTAAAAAGTCTCGTCATAGCCTGGATAAAATCGCACTTTAAATGCTGCTCTTATCGGCTCAAACAATGGATTGCGTACGTGTAACCGGGCCAAACAGGTCATTTCTTTTTTCAGAAAAGTTTCTATTTTTTTGAGGTCATTCAGACTGGTGTATGGTCGCAAAAGATTGACTGCGTTGCGATTGCGCAGGTTGGATACAGCTATAATCGTCACGTGGCCGGGTGCCAGTTCGCGGTAGATATGTGTATTGCCTACGGGTTCGAAGCGCAGGTGATTCAGGCATTTTATTTTATGCACCGATGGAAATGCTTCCAACACCATCCTTTCATAATCCCACATCGTAATCGCTCGATTTTTATGCCGAAGCCGTTCGCTGACGCGGGTAAAAAAATGGGTACTTGTCTCGGCTGCACGGCCGCCGAAGCTGGCATAAGGTTGTTGTACTTTTTTGACCGCGCCATCGGCATTCAGCAGTTTGGCAATCGTACCTGCCGCCAAAGGCAGGGCGTTTAGTTGCGGATCGTTTTGGTTGTCAGACAAGGTCACGCCTGTTCCTTGTGCATGAATGCCAATGATTTGGCAGGTGGCATCCACGGCACTTTGCACGGCAGCCCGTATCCAATGTAATCCGTCCGGCAAAAGCGTATGTACCGTATCCGCTTCCCGCGGTACGCTAAACTGTACCAACCCTGATTGCAACAGCGCGTTGGTGCCGTCGCTGACTTCTTCTTTTTTAAACGATATCCATTGATTACCCACTAAATATGCCCATTCAATATGGTTGTCTGGTTTTTCAACCAAGGGGTCGGCGCTGCCATCGGCCACCTGAATAAGTACCGAAAGCACTTGAGGCGGGTTTAAATCTTTTATGCCGATATACCATTCACCGCCGTCTTTCCCGATGTTATTGATGATGCCATCGTTGGTTTGTGGTACCATCATGGGCAGCAATCGCGTCGCAGTGTTGGCAGGCGTTATGGTTTCAAAACCAAAGGGATGCAGGTGAAACAAACGAGCAGGTTGCGCGGTATAGTTATGGGTATTGCTGAGGGGGATGTTGGTTGTCGCGTTGTAATTAATTGAAATTGCCGTAATTTGATCATCAATCAACCGCCCAGGATCAGAGGCTCTCTTACCTGACATATATTTGGCAAATTCCAGTGGGTATGCTCTATAGCCATAGTCGCCTACCAATTCAAATCGCACAAATCCTGCGATATCACCGCTTGTATAAGGATTGTTTTTTGTAAAATCAGGCAATATCAATTCGTCGGCATCCACTGTAAAAGCATGTGATGCGCTCAAGTTTGAATGCGGTAGGATATCTCCGCTGACCAGCGTTTGCCAAGTTGCTTTTTTTAAAGATTGAAAACGGGTAATTGGATGGGCGCCATTGGGGGAATTAAAAAAACCTGAACCATGTATTTCTTTCCAATTGAAAGAAAGTGTCACAACTGAGTTTTTTTGAAAAATCTCTTTGTCTCCAATATAAAATACCGCCCCATTTTCAGGTGCCGCCCCAAAAGGATGAAAGGGCTTACTTGCGTCCAAAGGCCCGTTTGGGCCGGATAAAGCCATCGTCTTTTTCCCCGTTACATCTACCCTTAAATCAATACTGTTCAGTGTCAGGTTTTTGATGTCTTCATAGGCATATATTACCGCTGTTTTATTGACCAATACAGCTTTCAGCATCGGGAAGCCCGTATCAAAACTGCCACCATGTATTTTGGCTGAATATGGTGTAATCGCCGCTGCATCGCCTTCGAGGTGGATGACCAATTGGTTGCCCGCTAAAGTCCCTTCCGTTTCGTACCATTTTTTTTCGGTCGTCAGGTATATTTTAAAGGTTTTTCCGTTGAGCACACCGTTGCTGATGCCATTAAAGGTAAGGGTGATGGTGCGGTCTCCTTCCTGCAAAAAGAGATATTGGGAAGCGATTGCGAAGCCCGCCTCTACCAGCGGAATATTGACATTCCAAAATTGTTTGTTGCCATCGGGCAATTTATTGCCAAATGCCTGCCATTGTTTGTTTTCATTCAGTAGTTCGGCGCCAAGGCCGTCTTCCGAATTGGCTATTGGGGCGGCGTAGTAACGCCGTACATCATTCGGTTTATAAGCTGGCAGATCCGGTGTGAACTGATATAAATCAGCGGCGTTGGGTGCCTTAAACACACATTTCAGCTCGGCCACCTGCGCTTTATTGGCCACAAAATCCTGATCGAGCGTAAAAATGATTTCTTTCCCGAGGCTGTCTTTTCCGGCTTTGAATGCCGTGCCTTTTTTCAACAAATGTGCGGGCACTTGTTTGGCCAACTCTATTATTACATGCGCATGCGCAGGCAGGGCAGGTTTGGTTTTTAGGTGGAGTACGCGTTCATAATAAAAACGCAGGTGTCGCTCTGTCAGGGTATTCAAATAATCGCGTTCCTGGCCAAAGAGTCGCAAAAAACTCAGGTATAATGCGAAGTGCGGTTCGTGGTGGTTCCAGTTTTGCAACAACTCCAGCAAAGCCACGCCCGATTCCTGCACGGCTTTGGCGTAGCCCTTTAAAAAGGTTTCAAATACATTGGTGAAAAAGAAATGGCGGGCAGCAAAGTTGATGTGGCCGGCAACGTTTGTAATCAACGGCACTGCACCAAATACAGCGGCATCCGCGCTGATATTGTTCACATAAGTCGCCCAATCAGGTGATCCGTCGGTAATCCAATCATCCGAAAAATCATGCGTCAGCACGATACTCATTGCCGATGGAGCTTCGCCAACAATCCGCATATTTTTTACCCGATCGGTCAAAAAGTTATCGCCAACATCGAGTAAGGGATAAGGAGCTACCACACTTGCCGCCTGTTTGTGCCAGGCAATCCATTTATTAAAAGCGGGGGCTAAGGTACCCTGAATCAAATTTTGAAGCGAAAATCGGATGTTCAATTCATCGGGTAGCATCTTAGTATGCTCGTCCAATACTTTGGCCAGGGTGGCTACCGCATCAAAAAGGCGGTTGAAATTTTGTTTTAAAAGCGGCTCATTGAGCTGGTTATCTAATTTTTGTATTTCAATAAAAATAAGCCGCGTTTCTTCCCTGAACCAATCTGCACGTGCCGAGGCCAATGCGGCCAACACGATAGCGGGGTTGTGACTCCAAAAGGGTTTCCAATTGCCCGATGCGATGTTGTTTTGATCATAATATTGCAAAAAACGGGCATATTCACGTACAAAAACGATCCAGTCGGCGAAACCACGCTCATCTACCCGCACATAATCAGGGTGCAGGGCAAAGGATGCACGACCACCCTGAGGTGTGCCATCGTGCAAAATCCGATGTTCGTTTTTGATGGTATTACAATCCATAATCGTAAGGCGTTGGTTTAAACAGGATCTGGAATATTGGAGCCTTCATTTTTGTAAAAAGGAAATACAAAATTGAAGCGTGAATTGGTGGCGCGCACCCGATATGCAACTTCAATCAAGATAATGCCTTCCATGATGCGGTCTGTTTGAAGCAAAATGTTTTCTACTTCTATACGAGGTTCATAATACAAAATCGCGGTGCGTACCCGGTCGAATAACAGGGTTTGCGTGGCCGTATCCATCGGTTCAAAGATCAGGTCTTCCAAATTGCAGCCGTATTCTGGCAACATCACCCTTTCGCCGAGGCCCGTGGAGACCAATATTTCAAGGCTTCTATAAATGTCTTCTTCGGCTTCGGTCATGGCCACCGAGCGCGCCGAAGCAACGAACGTAGGCGGGAAACTCCAGCCACGCCCCAGAAATCCGGCAGATTTTGCTAATTGATCCATGTTGTAGTTTTTTTAAATATCGTTATCCTCCGATGATGACGGTAAAACATCCAAGCACAATAGAACCTCCGTGCGCCGTCGAATCTCCCACCCTTGCGGCTGGCATACCGCCGATCAGTACGGTACCCGAACCTTTTACGATGGAGTCCGGCGGCCCAGCACAGGTGGCCATATCACCAACTCTCGCTGCGGGCATTCCGCCGATCAGCACCGTTGCACATCCAGGCCCGGTCACAGGGCCGCCTACGTGCGGTTTAGGGCCGTCTGATAATGGGCAAACATGCATATCGTTGACTCGGGCTGCTGGCGGCATAAGGTGTTTTTAAAGATGAATTAGTTGATTTGAACAAGTCCTCCTTTGATTGTGGTGGTGCCAGAAGCAGCAAACTCTGCAGAGGCGCTTGCACTCGATTTAATATTAATACCCTCCGCTTTGATATCGCCCGTGGCTTTCAGGATAATATCTTTGGAACTTTCAATGGTTATCCCATCGGCATCGAGTACAATTTTATTCCCGTTTTGGTCTTCTATCTGAATCGCTTTGTCTTCGCCGGACACCAATATTTTATTACCATCGGGGGTTTCAAGTAACATGTTTTTTTTGTCGTCGTCGAATATCCATTTCATACCACTACGGGTAACAAATCCTTTTTCGTGGTTGTCGTCTTTTGCCTCCATCGGAGCCGGTTTGGCGCTGCTATTGCATGCGCCCAAAATGACTGGGTGCCGGGGGTCATCATTGAGAAAGCCTATGACTACTTCGTCGCCAATTTCGGGTCGAAAAAAAGAGCCTCTGTTGTTGCCGGCATCCAAAGTGGCGACCCTTGCCCAGGCACCTTCATCGTCCGGGCTGATCACGGGCATACGTACCATCACCCGATGTTCTCCGGCAGGGTCGTTTTCCAATTGAGTGACCACTCCTATCTGAAGACCCGACACCGCAGGTATTAATGCCGAAGCGCGAGGCGGGCTGATGTCAAACCGTTCGGTGAACCATGCAGGGTCGAGACCCAATTGTGCATCGGTCACCCAATTGCCATCTGATATTTCATGCCGGACGGCAGATACAAATACACGTCCTTCAAAGCGTTCTCCGACACCCTGCAATTTGACCATTTGGCCGGGTTGTAATGCCGCATAGCCTTGAAATTTGGCCCTGCCGCGCACTTTGGCCATCCGGGAGTGCAAGAGCCGTGATTTGGTCCAGGTTTGGAGTTCCTGTTCCGGAAGGTTTCCGCTATGTACCTGAATCAAAGGATCAAAACCGTGAACATCTGCCAGATCAGCGGCGGAGATATTGCCCGCTTCCTTCAAACTGACGGACGATTCTTCCGATTCTAACAGTGCCTGATCGGCAATGCCCCAACTCAATGATTTGACTGATTTAAACTGGGTACGCACATCCAATTCGGCATCAAATTCCAATAAAGTACCGCCATATTGAAGGGTGAGTTCTTCGACTTGTGCAAAATCAGGGGCTTTAATGCTCAATTTTCCATTGTCGGTTGTACAAATCATGCCGAGTATATCTGCCCGGGTGAGTACAAAATCCCAATCACTGCAATCGAATTGTACGACTTCTTCTTGTGTTTGAGTCGTGGATTCCAAGTCACTTTGCAAGCCGTTTTGCCGGATGATATCATCCAAAATATCGCTGTCCTTCTGGTCTCTAAAATAGCGGCTTTTTCTGCCGACGGTCATCTTAAAAGCATCATCCTTGCAGACGATGGTCAATACGGAAGTCTGTTGGCGTAATTTGAGGCTATGACTGACCACAACGCCCTTAAATACGGAGTCTTCCGTCGCTTGGTAACCGGCTTTGATTTCAATTTTTTTACCCGGAATGAACAAATCGGCATTACTGGCTTCAAAATCCTGACTGGCGACATTGCCGTCCCGAATAATCAGGGTGGCCGTTGGTATCCGGTTGACTTCCTTATTGATGATGATGGACAATACCTGATGTACACCGGACACAGGGGTGCCGTCGGATAAAACCGTGAAGGTGCATACGCTGGGCGATGCGGGTGTAGGTATCAGTCGTTCGCTCGTCATTAGGCTTTTTCTTTTTTGTCAAAAGGTGGAAAATACAGTTGTCTGCCCGGTTCCAATTTGCGATAATTGGTCAGTCGGTTTACTTTGGCTACTTGAATACAGTAGCGTGGACTTCCATAAATTTCGTAACACAGATTGGGCAGCGTATCGCCTGATTTTACCTGCCGCAAATGCGTGAGATCAGGGGAAAGCAGGTTGGACAATGCCAAGCGCAGCACATCATCAAAACTTCCTTTGAACGTCACTTTGGCCATTGCCCGGATGGGTGTGCCATCGGGTTTGAATAGTTTATAATCTATTTGCAAAGCCGTCACGCGTCCTTTAAAGATCATTTTACCCCAAATGACCATGAAATGGCGTGGTTCGTGGGTTTCGCTTTCTATGTCTAAAAGGAATTTTTTAAAAGCCTCTGTTTCTATGTAAACATCGGGGCGTGGTATGCCATCTAAGATGCCAGTGTTATCAAACCACAATTCACAGGAAAACTCTTCCGGCGAATGCCGGGTGTAGCGCGCTGTGGTTCCGTTATTTCCTTGTGCTGCATCGGTGTTGTACTCAATCGTATAATTGAGTGCGTACGACTCCGGGTTGATGAACACAGGAAAAGTGGGCGGAATGGCCGGTTTGGTAAAGGCATTGTCTTTGAATGCCAATATTTTGAGTTTTTCTAATTTACCGAGAATGTCCATAAGGCGTTATCGTTCCTTTTTTTCTTTTAACAATTGCATCACTTGCTCGATACATTCTGTCAGTAAAGCGCCTTCTACCGCACCGCGTTCCTGCTCCCGAGTCGCGGAAGTATTGAGCGGTTGGCCGTTAGATTGGTGCTCATTGACTTTTACTTTAATGTTCAATTCCCTGATTTCTATGGGCATGACTTAGATGAGTTTAAAATAGCGATAACTTAAGTCAAGTGTTTCGATCACCAAACTGTTGTCTTCTGCATTGAAGTCGGATACGGACCATTTTTTCGGCCAAGCCTGCACCACGCTCCAAGTTTTAAGCGGTTCGTGTTGATCGTTGAGCAGAATGATTTGCACATCCGCCAAGGTAAATTGCCGATTTTCAAAAGCATCAAGACACCATTTAAGTACATCGGAGTCTTTGAGAAAACCGCGTTTCAGGCTGATATCGCCGTACTTGGTGCGCACAGGCAAGGTGTGTTGAAAGCGGTTTTCACCCCCTTCTTTGATGATTTCGGTTTCGTATTCGACGGAAAGGCCCGTGACAGACTGAAAGCGAATATCATTTTCTACCTGACTGATAGAAAAGCGCACCGAAAAATGGAAGCCGGGCGGTGGATAGTATGCAGCCATATTATTTGACCATGCTAAGTCCTTCGTGAGCGATTTCAATCATCTCGATGGCAATCTCATTGCCGTCTGATTTGAGGTCGCTTGCCTGGTATTTGGCCACAAACCCATTGACCGCACGCCATGTCATGACGGGTTCATATTTTTCATTGAGTAATTTGACTACGACATCGCGGCGTTCGGCGGTGTTCATTTGTATGGTGTTGTACCAATCGTAAAAATCAGTGTCGCCTTGAAAAGTACCCCGCTTGAGGACGAGGTTGTCCACTTTTTCTAAGCCAGGTTGCTTGATTTTTTTATATTCTTTACTGGAGCCTTCGCGGTATTCAATCACCTCGGTTTGCCGGACCAAACCGGTTACTTCGGTGAAACCGATCTTTGCCCCGCCCCATTCGACGAGGAAACTAAACTTGGGAAGAGGATATTGAGCCATGTTTTGGTTGAATTTTTGAATGAACAAATGGATATGTTACTGTGACAATACACTGACTATCAGAGTATAACATTTTAAAACAGACAGGTTTTCAAGAAAATAAATTCGTTTTGGACACTGATGTGCCGAATCCTATTTCCGTTATGATTCTGCCATTTTTTGAGAGAAACGCAGGATGATAAATTCTGCGGGGCGCACTGGTGCCATACCAATTTCGACAATCATGCGGCCTTCCAAAATATCTTGTGCGGTCATCGTCTTGCCTAATCCGACGGATACAAAGAATGCATGTTCGGGCTTTATGCCTTGCAAGGCACCATCGCGCCACTGGAGCAACAGAAAATTCTCAATCATGGCCTGTACACGTACCCACGTATTGGCATCATTTGGCTCAAAAACGAATTGTTCGCAAGCCTTTTTGATGGATTCTTCTACCATATTGTAGAAACGCCGCACGGGCACATAGCGCCATTCGTTGTCGTTGCCAGCGAGGGTGCGCGCGCCCCAGACCAAAGTGCCTTTTCCGGTAAAAGTGCGGATCGCATTGATAGACTTGCCAGCATTGACGTCAATGTTGAGTGTTTCTAATTCGCTTTGTGAAAAGGTTGTAGCAGGCCCGATCACCATATTAAGGCTCACATTGGCGGGTGCTTTCCATACGCCGCGTGTGCGGTCTACATAAGCGTAAATACCGGCTATGGCACCGCTTGGCGGCATATTGACGGTTGCAGCATTGATGCCAGATATGATGGCTTTGTAGATACCAAAGGTGTCAAGTAACCCTGACTCCTTCGTCAGGTCGTTGAGTGCTGCTACATAAGGTGTAATGACATCTGTATCAACGTTCGGATCGGCAAGGCTTGCTACGCTTACGCCTACACCACCCGGTTTGAAAACAATATTTCCCTGAACATCCCGGAAGGCTACATTTTTCGGCAGTGCTACCGATAACCAAGGCGTATAAGCCATACCGTATTTCAAATCATTGATCCCTACTTCATTGCGGAAGCTCGTACCATAAGGGTCGCCTGAAAGGGTATCGCAAATCGTCACCCGATCTTTCAAAAGGCCGCATTGCAAAAGTGCTGCTTTTTGTACGTTGCCCAACTGCGCTGCAGTCAAAGTAGCGGCATCGGGAAATAAAAGGATGGTCGGTTCATCAATTTTAGAAATGACTTCTATTGCATTGCCCGGCCCGGTGTAATTAGTGTCTGCTACTACATCGTCATAATCACCCACCGATATTACATAACAATCGCCGCCGCCATTGGCATAAAAAAGGCGAACGGCATCGTAGAGGTATCGGTTGACGGTCAGGGTAGCACTGACAAAATTATTGTCGGCATCCAAGTCAATTCGCGTGACGGTCGGGCGCGAGCCAATGCCAAATGTACGCTCGTAGGCTTTTTGCGAACCAATCCGTACCGCTTTGTTAATCAATGAATTGCCAAGGTTGTCTATGAGTTCCGTTCTGCCCATGAAAACAGGGATGGCAGTAGGTACCTGCGCAATGGAAGGTGGAAATTTGACGATTTCTTCGACGTAAACGCCGGGTATTGCATAATTTGGCATGATACTGAAAGATTTTTATTTTTAGTTGTGGTTGAATCTGATGTCAAATTTGGCTCCGTTCACAGTAGACAGGAATACATCAATCACCGCGAGTACATCGCTGCTGCTGTTTTCCTGGCCGATATAAAGGGTTTTGGTACTCAGGTTAGCCGATTGGAAACGGTATAGGCCGGACGGCAAATCCCGACAGTCCAATAGATATTCTGTTGCTCCGGGGCCACTTGTCGCGCTGAGTGTTAAAACGGGTGCAATAGCGGCGCTAGTGGCATCAAAGACCTCAACGACGGTGCTGGTGCCCGGAACGACTTGCGCTAATCGCACCATACGCGTTTGCCAATCGTACAGGTTATTGGCAATGGTCAAAAAATGGCCTGGCGAACGAGAAAGGTTGATCCGGCCACTGCCATCGGCGACCAAACCCTTATTAAACAGGTAAAATACTTTTCCTTTTCGGCTGGGATTTAAAACATCAAACCCCAAAGCGGTGTAGTTGATAAATTCGGGATCGCGCAACTTGGCCAACAGGCTCACTTTTGCCCCTGTATCTGTTTCTGCAAATGTTGCTTTTCGGGCTACCAGACATCCATAACGGTTTTTTTTGAAGATCAATCCTTTATTGGACAAAACCGGGTGCGTGTCATCTGAAATATGGAGGCTCAAAAAAGCATCCGATTGGTAGGGTGTCAAACGATCCAAATCAGCGGGTACTGGCGGCGGGCTGAAGGTGCCCGGGCCAGGTGCCAGAAAATGGTCATGCCAAAGCGACAGGTCAAAAAGTTTGTTGTATGTTATTAAAAATCCCATGTGGCTAGAATAGTTTTTCCTGCATTTCAATGGATTCAATAATGGGCGCTTCCTGCGTTTCGTCGGGCACATACACGATCTCTACCAATTGCATTTTATACAAGGCGCTGGGTAGATTTTTTCCACCCTGTATGCTCCAGATGTGGTTGAGTTGTTCAAAACTGGGCGATACCATACTGATATTGAAATCAAAGTGCTGAATAAGTGAACCCGGGGGCAGGCTCACATTGCTGTCCGTATCTCGAAACGCGCGCTGATGCTGAAAATAACCAATGACCCGCGATAGTTGTGTCAGTGCATTCAGGTAATCATTGTAATTGGCTGTAATCAAGAGGTATAAGTTTAGAAAAACGGCAGGATTGCGATATTCCAAGCTGTTGGTTACTGGGTTTCGCTGGTGATTGGGTTGGTTTTTCAAGGCGCTTTCTTCCTCTGTTTTTACGATGGTCATGACCACTTTTTCACCCATTGCCGGGGTTTTGCCAGCACCGTTTTCGGCGAAAGCAATATTGCCCAATACCACATAGTCTCCTGGAGCAGAAGCGAGTTGGTCAATTGATATATCCAGATTATGTCTGACAATTTGCAGGACATCCAGAATTGTATCTTGTATGCGCGGCATTCCGTTTTATATTGATGATTAAAACCACCTTATTTCTGCCGTGCAGAAATAAGATTATGGCATAAAGTCTTATTGAGTTCCTCAATGAAAGGAACTATCCAATAGGAAAGTAAAATACGAAAAAATCAAGTTTGGGAGGTGCCAAAGCGGGGACAGGCTGCGGGGCCTGATACATCGTTAAGAAGCGTCAGAAATCGGTAATCGTCATTGTAATCATCAACAAAAGGATTAAACGTCGTGTTTAAGGGGAAGCAGCGTGATTGTCTTCTAAAATCGTCAGTTACGTCAGGCATCAAGTGGTGTAAAGGATACACCTTAAAAACACGTTTTTCGGGGCAACGGCATAGATAACGGCACAAACATAAGGGATATTTTTCCAAATGCGCTTTTTTTTTTAAAAAAAAATTGCATTGCCGTGTAGATGACATAGTTGCATTAAAATAAATTATATTTATCTATTGTAATTGATTCATTTTGTGTCTATTACATAGTTTACTGAATTTGGCGTGTTTTTTGCACAAATTTATCTGCTATCTTTTTTCATAACTTTGCGCCTTAATAAATTATTAGATCAATAGTCGTACATTGATGATCGTAGCGCGTTCTATACAGCAGATTCAACCTCTTCTCCTACCGCAGAAAACGACTAATATTTAAGCGACTATTCATCATACATTCCATCCATGTCAAAAAAACGTGTACTCATTGCCGGAGGTGCCGGCTTCATTGGTTCGCATTTGTGCGACCGTTTTCTCGCTGAAGGTTTTTCTGTTATTGCAATGGATAACTTGCTGACAGGCGATTTAGCCAACATTGAACATTTGTTTAAAGAAAAGGACTTCGAATATTACCACCACGATGTCACCAAATTTATTCACGTGCCAGGTCAGTTGGACTATATCCTAAATTTTGCATCACCCGCCAGCCCTATTGATTACCTGCAAATGCCCATCCAAACCCTGAAAGTCGGGGCGCACGGGACGCACAACCTGCTGGGTTTGGCTAAAGAGAAAAAAGCACGCATTTTGGTGGCTTCTACCTCTGAAGTGTACGGCGACCCGCACGTGCACCCTCAAACGGAGGAGTATTGGGGCAATGTAAACCCGGTAGGGCCACGCGGGGTATACGATGAAGCCAAGCGCTTTTTGGAGGCGATTACGATGGCTTACCACAATTATCACGGGGTAGAAACGCGTATTATTCGTATATTTAATACTTATGGCGCCCGTATGCGGGTGAACGATGGCCGGGTTTTGCCGGCATTTTTTAGCCAGGCGATTAGGGGAGAAGGACTTACCATTTTTGGCGACGGCTCTCAAACGCGCTCCTTTTGTTACGTAGATGATTTGGTAGAAGGTATTTACCGGCTGCTGTTGAGCGACTACCATCTGCCGGTAAACGTCGGAAATCCGTCGGAAATAACGGTTATGCAATTTGCGCACGAGATTTTGGCATTGGTACAAAACCCGAAAGCGTATATTGATTATCGTCCGCTGCCAACAGATGATCCTAAGCAGCGCCGCCCGGACATCACTAAAGCGCAAACTATTCTGGGGTGGAATCCTAAATTTAATCGTGAACAAGGATTGAAGCTGACCTATGAGTATTTCAAAAAAGCAGTAAAGATTGATTAGAAACCGCTTTAAAGCCCTGCCGAGTAATAAAGTCTTGAATTTTGAGTATAGATTTCGTTCTATTTTAAGAGAATAATGGTTTTATTTGAGGCTCTTTGACAATTTTTGTGGTTGCACCCAAAAGCAGGTTTAAAAAAATGACTATTCTGTTGAAAATCATACGCTTATGGAATTTTGAAAGTTTCGTAAAAACCCATACCACAAAAATTGTCAAAGATCCAAATATAGCGTCAAATGGCGAGATTTTACGACCAATGAGGGATTCAAAACGGTTTTTTAGCCAAAACAATCAACAGTCAGACATTCAATTGTGTCTTAGGAACGGGTAAATAATAACTTGATAGGTTTAGGTAGGTTAGTTTTTGTTCAAACAACTATCTTTTTGTGCATGAACCAATAAAAGCCAGTAAACCTTGCGTTTGTGTCGTGAACGTGCGTAGCACTGGTTCTATTTAAACAAAAAGATGGGCAGTTTGGGCGGAAATGAATCACATCAATTCGTTAAGATACTGTTTAGCCGTTCCTTAACTTTAAAACTAAACCTCTCAACCTCTCTCAACACTCAACCTCTCTCAACATTCAACCTCTCTCAACACTCAACCTCTCTCAACACTATGACCATACTAATAACCGGCGGAGCGGGTTTCATCGGCTCTCATGTGGTTCGGCTTTTTGCAACCAAATATCCCCATTATAAAATTGTTAATTTTGATGCGCTGACTTATGCGGGGAATTTGGAAAATCTTCGCGATGTGGAACAGGCATCAAATTATAATTTTGAAAAAGGCGACATCACAGATGCTGTTTTTTTGAAGGACTTATTTGAGCGTTATGCCTTCGACGGCGTCATTCATTTGGCCGCAGAAAGCCACGTGGATCGCTCTATTTCCAATCCATTAGCCTTTGTACAAACGAATGTATTGGGTACGGTCAATCTCCTTAATGCGGCAAAAGATGCCTGGAAAAATGACCCAACCAACAAACGTTTTTACCACGTCTCTACGGATGAAGTGTATGGCTCTTTGGGCGAAGAGGGGTATTTTACGGAGGAAACCCGATATGATCCGCGTTCGCCTTATTCAGCCTCTAAAGCCAGCAGCGATCATTTTGTCCGAGCGTATTACCATACGTATCATTTGCCGATAGTTATATCTAATTGTAGTAATAATTATGGCCCCAATCACTTTCCAGAAAAATTGATTCCATTGATTATCAATAATATACGCAACGAAAAACCGCTGCCGGTGTATGGAGATGGCCAATATACCCGAGACTGGCTTTGGGTAAAAGACCACGCTGCGGCGATTGATGTCATTTTCCATCGGGGTGTTGCCGGAGAAACCTATAATATTGGGGGCAACAACGAATGGAAAAATATTGATTTGGTAGAAAAAATCTGTGATATTGCCGACGAATTGCTCCATCGCCCCAATGGTTATTCCAGAAAATTAATCACTTTTGTTAAGGATCGCCCCGGACACGACCGTCGTTACGCCATTGATGCTTCCAAAATCCGCAAGGAGCTGGGCTGGGAACCTTCTATCAAGGCAGAAGCGGGTTTCCGTGAAACGGTAAAATGGTATTTGGAAAATGATACCTGGCTTCAACATCTTATAACCGGTGAGTACCAGACATTCTACGAACATCAATACAAGGAGACCACAACATAACATTCTCTCGTATATTATGTTTTAGACGCAAGACTTCAGACGCAAGACTTCAGACGCAAGACTTCAGACGCAAGACTTCAGACGCAAGACTTCAGACGCAAGACTTCAGACGCAAGACTTCA
>Ga0209591_10000224_pt1 | contig 74413 bp, 55 predicted proteins | sample MAT01_FD_187207 | JGI IMG/M metagenome (GOLD analysis project Ga0209591, IMG submission 187207) | Freshwater microbial communities from Lake Fryxell liftoff mats and glacier meltwater in Antarctica - MAT-01 (SPAdes) (version 2) | ecosystem: Environmental > Aquatic > Freshwater > Ice > Liftoff...
GCTGCCGGAGGATTCAGGCAGGAACCCCCCGTTCCAAGCGGCGAGGAACGCCGACAGGATCAACACGGACAGCAGCGCGATCCAGACGAGCGGGCGACGTTGCATCGACGGCCTGGGAGAGGTTGCGTGCGGGATCGCGATCGCCCACCCAGCAGGAACGCCTCGGGACGCCGATCCGCGCGACACGCGCGACTCTACTCTTCCGGTTCACGAGCGAGCCAGACTCGCTCATCCACAGGCCGTCGACGATGGAGTCCGACGCCTGCGTTCAGCGCAGCGTCCGTTCCTTCTCGGTTGCGTCGAGGATGCGCAGCACGAGGCGCGCCACACGGTGGATCTTGTCGTAGTCGAGCTTCTCCGGGTCGTCGCCGGCCTGGTGGTAGTCCTCGTGCACGTCGGAGAAGAGGAACATCACAGGGATGCCGAGCTTGGCGAACTCGTAGTGGTCGCTGCGCTCGTAGTACTTGTCGGCGCTGCCCAGCTTCGGGAAGCCTTCGAGCGGGGCCAATTTCTCGGCGATCTTGACCAGTTCGTTGTATTCCTTCGCGCGCTCCTTCGTCGGCGTCACGAGCAATTTGTCGGGCGCGTTCCGGCCGACCATGTCGATGTTGATGTCGGCGACGGGCTTCACGCCCGGCGGAAACCACGGGTTCTCGGCGAAAGCCTTCGAACCCCACAAGCCCTTCTCCTCGCCCGACACCCAGATGATCATCACGGAGCGCTCGAGCGGGCCGTGCTGCGTCAGCGCTTCCGCGACCGCGAGCATGAGGCACGTGCCCGATCCGTTGTCGTCGGCGCCGTTGTGCACTTGGCCGTTGATGACGCCGATGTGGTCGTAGTGCGCGCTCAGGATGATGCACTCCTTCGAGCGTTCGGGGTGACTGCCCGGCCAGAAGCCCATCACGTTCTCGACCCGGATCGTACCGCCTTCGCCCGCGAGCGCGCGCGTGTCCGCGAGCGTGATCCCGAGGTCCACGCCTTTCGCGGGCGTCGCCGGTTTCTGGGCCCCTGCGAGCAGCGCCTCGATGCTCGTACGCGTCAGCAGGATCGTCGGGAACACTTCGCGCGGACGGTCCTCGTCCTCGGCATTCTTCGCGCTCGTCTTCGACGGCCACGACGCGGATCCGTGGCGCTGACGCTCGAGCGCGGCGGCGAATCGCGTGCTGTATTCCCCGCCTTCTTGGTTCGGTCCCGGCGCCACGATCAGTCCCTTCGCCTTGGCGCGCCGCGCGTTGCGACTCAACGTGCTGAAGTCCGTGCCCGCGTCGAACACGAGCGCCCACTTGCCCTCGCAGCGCGAGGATCCGAGATCCTCCTTCGAACCGTCGCCCGCGAAGACGACGGCGGCCGAGGTGGTGAGATCAGCGACGTCGCGCGTGCCGGCGAAGCAGTAGTCGACGCCGAACGTCAGCTCGCCCGTCGCGCCCTTCGCGCTCCACGAGACCTTCGACTTCGTCTCGTCGGGGATGCGATGGTCGAGCGGGTACTCGTAGAAGTAGCCGTCCTTCGCACCCGGTTTCCAGCCGAGCCGTTCGAGGCGCGAGCGGATGAAACGCGCCGCGGTGCGCAGTCCTTCGCTGGGCGTGTCGCGCCCCGCCATTTCGTCGCTGGCGATGAAAGCGACATCCGTCTTGATCTCGTCCGCGCTCACGGTTTCGAGCGCAGTGAGCATCTTCGAGCGAGTCGGGTCGGCGGCTGCCGCATCGACGGGAAGTGCGGAAGGGAAGAGCGCGGACGCGACGAGTAGGGCGATCGACCACATCATGTGCATGAGAATAGAGATCCGCCGCCGCGCGAGCCGTACGAATCCGGTTCGAGCTCGCGGACCCGCGCGAGCGTCGCAGACACGATCCGGGAACCCGCGAGACCGATGCGCTACGACATCCCGGAGCCCGTGACGCTTTCACGGGGAAACTGACCCAGTTGGCTGTCCTTTTCGCGCGAGCGGACACCTAGCGTCCGCTCGTCCGAGCCACCTCACGAAGCGTTCGGCAATCGATCTACCCACTCCAAGAGCTCGCGCGGCCTGATCCTCCGCGTCGTCACGCCCGCCGCCGAAGCTCACCCGAGCGTCCGCGAGCGCAAGAACTCGCGCGTCGACTGCCCGACGCGCTCGAGGAGCGGCGCCAATCCGGCCTCGCCTTCGAGCCGTTCTAGATCGTCCAAGTTCGCGAGGCACCATGGGCACTTCGCGTCCTCGAGGTGGAAACGCACGAAGGACGCCGGGCCCAGAGGGAGAGTTCCGGTGAGCCGCCGCGCGAGCCAATGCCGCGCCGGACAACTCGCGCGCGTGTCCACCCACGCGGACTTGATGTCGAGATCGAAGCCCTCGTCCTGTCCGACCGCAGCGCCGACTTGGGCCATGAGCTCGCGCTCGGAGCCGCGTTCGAGCGCGATCTCGCGCATCCGTTTCAGTGCGCGGAACTTGATGCCCGCGACCGCGGATTCGTCGCGCAAACCGAAGCGCGTCCACACGTCGCGGTTGCGCCATTCGAGCGCCATCAGCGCCTCGATGACGATGAGTCGTTGGAACTCGGCTTGCGCCCAGGTTTCCTGGACCCACTGCTTCACGATGCCCGACAGGACGCGCGAGCCCTCGCGTTCGAGATCGCGACGGCGCGCGATGCGACTCGGAGTCTCGTCGTCGATGGCGAGATCCTCGAGCGACGGACGGCCGTCTTCGTCCTCGCCTCCGCCGCCGAAGGCCGCCGGCTTCCGCCGCCGATGGTGATCGATCACGCGGTTCCGACAGATGCCGAACAAGAACTGCTCGAACGTGTAGATGGGATCGTAGAGGTGGATCCCGCGCACCGCTCCGAGGAAGACCTCTTGCACGACGTCCTCACGCGCGTCGCGGTCCGGGATGCGTCGCGCGACGTACGCCAGCAAGCGCCCGCAGAACGCGCGCTCCGTCGCCATCCATTCCGCGTCGTCGAGAGCGCTGAGCTTCGCGATGTCCGGTGTCCAATCGCTCACCGGTCTAGCCCTCGGAGTTTCCGCGCAGGAGGAAGTACGCTACGAGCGTGGTGACCGCGCCGAGCAGCGCCAGGCCGACAGCGAAGAGCGTGATGCGCAGCGTGCCCAGCATCAGACGTGCGAACGCTCCGCTGGCTCGACTCGATCCGCGCGCGATCGCGGCTCGCCCGGTCGCGAAAAGCCAGCGCGCGAGCACCAAGAACACTTCGAGGGCCAGCCGAGTCGTCGCCCACAACGTCCCGATCCAACCGCCGGGTCCCGACGGCGGAACGGGAATCGTCGCGCCCGGGTCGGGGTGCGTCGACGAGGCTTGGGCAGCCGCGACGGGAGCCGCACCCGTCAGCGTGTGCAGCACGAGGATGTCCGAATCCTCCGGAGCTCCGCTGCGACCACGCACGGTCGCGAGCGCTCGCTGTACGTACGGCGTGGGCGAATCGCCTCGAGTTCCCCACGAAAGCGCCGAATCGGGCCCGGGCATCGCCCGGCCGGTGGTGTCCGATTCGTGACGGGGACGCGGTGCTACGGGAGAACTCGGGTTGGTCTCGGGAATCGATCCGACGGTCGGAGGCGAATTCGTCAGCGGAGTCTTGTGAACCGGAGTCCCGGGCGCGCTCGACGAGGTCGGCGTCGGCTCGGCCTTGTTCGAAGCCAGGACTGTGTTCGTGCCGTGCCCGGCCGGAGGCGCCGTGCTCGCGGCAGGCACGGCAGGCACGCCAGGAGTCGCCGTGCTCGCGGCAGGCGCGCGCGGCGGCGTCGAGGCACCTGGACGCAATCCATCCCACACGCCGCGCGCGACCTCGACCGCTCCGCGAGTGAGTTCAGCCGCAGTCTGTCGCGCTTCGCTGCGCGTCGGCGTGACCTCGGTGACAGTCGTCGACGGCGCACGCGGCGGTGTCGCGGTCGATGTCGGAGTCTGAGTCGTCTCACGCTGCACGCGCGCCGAATCGCCGATGCGCGCCGAGTGACCGAGGGCGTTCAACACGTCCGCGACGCTGCCGTACCGATGTTCCGGCGAGAGGCGCAAACAGCCGATGACGACCGGCTTCAAACGCGCCGGGAAATCAGCCGGGAACGGCGGGGCCAAGTCGTCCTCGCGCACGTGGAATGCACCGGGGATGACGCCTTCGTAAGGGATCCTCCCGCTGAGGCTCTCGTACAGGAGGACGCCCAGCGAATACACGTCCGCGCGATGGTCCGCGCGGTTCTTGAGCATCTCCGGCGCCATGTACTGCGGCGTCCCGCGACCGAACGAAAGCGTCGAGCGCCCGTCGGCCATCATCTTCGAGAGCCCGTAGTCGCCGACGCGCGCGACGTCGCCCTTCAAGAACACGTTGCTGGGCTTCAGATCGAAGTGCACGAGTCGCCGATCGTGGAGCGCGAGCACACCGCGACAGACTTGAACGAAGTAGAGCAACGCCGTCGCTTCGTCGAGACGGCCGGCCTTCAAGCGCCGCGCGAGCGTGTCCTCGCCCGCGTAGCCCATGATCAAGTACGGCACGCCCGCAGCCTCGCCCATGTCCTCGATCGAGACGAGGTTCGGATGGTCGAGCGCGGCGAAGTGACGCACCTGCTCGAGCTCGCGCATCGCGGCGTCGCGCTGTTCCTCGCCGTCGATCTTCAGGAACTTGATCGCGTAGCTCTTGCCGATCGAAGCCTTGCGCGCCTTGTAGACCTCGCCGAACGATCCGCCGCCGAGACGGTTGTGGATCTCGTATCCCGGGACGAAGTCCGGTTCACGAAAACGAGCGTAGAAGACTTCCCAATCCATCGCGGGGGGGTCGGCCCATCGTAGAGGGCCGTGGTCAGCCATCCAAAGACGCTGTCACGGGTCGAAAGATCAAAGCGAAGGGAGCCTTGTCGGCAGCGCGCGCGCGCGCGACGAGCGTCGCTTGCAGCCGGAGCGGGAGGGCGAGCCGCGCTTCGAGCTCGGTGGATCCGTGCGCGGGTCCCGAGCCGGGGCCCGAGCCGGGGGTCGAAACGCCGACGGCGCAGCGCACGCTGACGCTCGTTCCGCGGTCCGAATGCTCCGCGGCGAGCTCGATCTCGTGCTCGACGTCGCCGACGGGAATGGTCCGAGCGGCGTTGTTCCCGATGCGTGCGCGACCACCGTCTCCGACCGGCAGGAGGAGCACGCGCGGCGCGCCGCAACACTCGATGCCGCCCGCCAATTCGAGCCGCGCGGCGCTGGTCCCGCGCTCTTTCGCGACGAAACGGAACGCAAAATTTTGCGTCAGGCGAATCTCGTCGCCGTCCGCGAGCGCGCTCCCCGCGGATCCGATCTCACGACCGTTCACGGCGAGGCGTACGCCGTCGAGGGGCGCGATGCACCAGCGAGCGCCGGCGTGGAAGTCCTCGACGAGCCGGAGCACCGCCGCGTGCGAGGGCAGGTCGGCGAGGAACGGCAACTCCACATCGGCCGCACGCACATGGCCGAGGCGCAAAGTGTCCCCGACCGCGACCAAGAAATCGCCGGCGTCGTCGACGGCCAGGAGACAGCGGTGCGCGGCGTTGGAGCTCACGCGTCGATCCCCCGTGCAACGCCGTGGTGACGCTCCAGTCGCAAGCCGCGGAGCCGGGAGTCCTTCGCAGCGCGCGACTGCGGGTGACGAACCACGAGGCTGACGCTGGCGCGCGAGCGGACGCGCGGCGGAGGACTGCGCATCGCTCGACTCACGCGCCGCCGCGGGGATCGTCGACGAGCGCGGTCGACTGCGCCTCGATCGCCGTCCAACCTTGGATGAGCCGGTACGTGACCGCGAGCACCGCCGGACCGACGAACAGCCCGACGAGCCCGAACGCGACGAGTCCGCCGATCACGCCCGCGAGGATCAAGAGCAACGGGAGATCGACTCCGCGCCGGATCAGGATCGGCCGCAGCACGTTGTCGAGCCCACCCACGACGACCGTCCAGACGATGAGGAACACACCCCACCCCGTGTGATCCTGCATGAACGCCCAGATCGTGGCGCCGGCCATCACCGGCACGGCTCCGATTTGCGCCAGCGCGAGCATGAACATGACAGCCGTGAGAACCGCCGCGTACGGGACACCCGCGATGAAGAGCCCGAGGCCACCCAGCGCCGACTGCGCGATCGCCGTGACGACGACTCCGAGCGCAACGCCGCGTATCGCCTGCGCGGCGAGCAGGGCCGAGGTTTCGCCGCGATCTCCGCCGATCTTCCGCGCGAACCGCACCACGCCCGCCGCCGCCATCTCGCCGCGGGAATACAGGATCGCGGCGATCACGACCGTGAGGAGGAACGTGAGCACGACACCGCCCAGGTCGCCGACCTGCGCCACGAACCAAGCTCCGACGATGGCCGCGTATCCCGACAACTTCCCGGCGAGATCGCCCGACGCCGCCTGCTCGCGCCACGTCTCGTCGAGCCGCGCGCCGACCATGGGGATCGTCCCGACCCACTCCGGCGGCACGTCGAACGCCTGCGATTGCAGCGACTTCACCCAACCCGTCACCACGTCCATGTGCTGGACGAGCGTCACGATCGCGAGCGACAGCGGGATCACGAACGTGAGCAAGAGCGCCGACGTCATCACCGCAGTCGCGAGCCAGCGTCGACGCCCGAGCCTCGTCTCGACCGTGCGCATCATCGGCCACGTCGCGACGACGATCATGGTGGCCCAGATCAACGCCGGGAGGAACGGCATCAGAATCCAGACCGAGACCGCGGCGAGTCCGCCGAGGATCCCGATCCCGAGCAGGAGACGGACGGGATCGCGCGGGGGGGCGGGATTCATCGCCAGCGCATCCTAGGGGCGCCGAACGGGCACTGCACGGGAGACATGGGCGGCCTGCGCGTTGTTGCTGCGCCCGGACCTGAACTCCCTCGCGCGGAGGTCGGGGTTTCGGTTCGGCGCGCTCCAAGCTCGAGCGTCCGACCGGGCTCGCTTTCGCGCACGATAGCCACGTGGACGTCGCGCTTCCGGCCTCGCCCCGTCGTGGGCACGACGTCTTCGAATGTCATCATGTCGCCGCGCTACCGCACTCGCGCGTCGCGGCAGTTCGTAGAAAACCGGCGACAAATCGACGTTTCGGCCTTCCAGCTCGCTGTGCGGGCCCGCCCGCGAGCTCGTTCACCGGCTCATCGTCGCGGCACCGGGCTTGCATCGCTGCTCGATGTCCCGCGAACGGCCACGGTCGAGCACACGTGTCCGTGCTCGCTGCGAGCGAACACCTTGCGGGATGCACACAGCCAATCGGGGTCAGCCCCCGGGGAGTCGTCATGAAGCACGCAATCCAATTCCTCGTCCTCGCCGGTGCGCTCTGTGCGTGCGGAGATCAGTACGCGGACACGCTCGCCGCCGCGCGGGAGTCCGACGACCGCAACCTGCCGTCGATCGAAGAACTGGAGCAGAAAGAGGCCACATCCGAAGCGGCGGAGCCGACGAGCGCCGCGGTCGACCCGCTGGAGATCGATACGCGGGATACGAGCCCGCAGAGTACGGACGCGAGGTTCGAGGGGTCAGAGAACCCGAACGGCAGTTCCAACAAGGACAAGGGCAGCGCAGCGATCGGCGATGCGCTGACCTCGCCGGGCGCTCCCTCGCCGCACGCCACCAAGGGGCTCGGGCCGATCGACACGGACTTCGTGTCGAAGGCCATCCTCGGTGGCCTCTTCGAGGTTCAGTCCTCGGAGCTGGCTGCATCGAAAGCTTCGACCCCGCTCGTGCGCGAGTTCGCTCAGATGTTGGTCATGGACCACGGCGTAGCGAATCGGGAACTCGGCGAGATCGTCCGCGGCAAGGGGGGCTCGGTCCCGACGGAGCTCGACGCGGATCATCAGGGCCGTCTGACGACGCTGCGGGATCAGAAGGGCGTGGACTTCGACCGCCAGTACCGCGACATGCAGGTCTCGGCGCACACGGACGCGATCGTGCTCTTCGAGAAGGCCTCGAACGAGTGCGAGGACGCGGAGCTCAAGGCGTTCGCGGCGAAAGTGCTCCCGACCCTGCGCATGCACCAGGGAAAGCTGAACGAGATGCCCCCGACGCAAGGGCTCTGAACCGCCGCCGTTCGCAAGGGTCCGCGACTTGGGACGCACCGCGTGGGGACGCCCGCGCGGTGCGTCGCTGCATCGCTACTCCATGTCCGCGCGTGACTTCCCGAACCGGGCCGGGACGCCATCCGCTCTCCCCGCCATGCCCGCTCCGCCACCCGACGCGCGTACGTTCACCGCGCAGACGATGTCGGTCACGCGTTCCCTGACGCCTTCTTCCGCTCGGTAGTCCGCGAACTCCGCGACCCGCTTCTCCACCTTCTCGTCGAGACGTTCCACGCAGGCGGCGAAGAAACGCCCGAGGCAGACCGTCGAGCAGAAGTAGAGTTCGAATCGACCGTCCTTACTGTCGCGCACGACGTCCACGCTGACGTACACGTCGCGCTTCCGGCCCTCGCCCCCGTCGTGGGCTCCGTGCCACGTGAGGCTCAGGAAGCCCTCGATCCCGGACAGGGCTCCGCCGGAAAGGAGCGCGAATGAGTGCGGCTCGAGCACCTTGCACTTGCGACACCAGGGACAGAGCGCCCGCTTCGGATAGTGAGTCTCGTTCGAACCGACGACGGGGAGTCGCGGCAACGACGGCTTCTTCCGCGGACGGCGCCCAGCTCCTGCTCTGGATGCCGGCCGCTTGCCGCTCACGCCGTTCACGCCGCGACCACGCCCCCACCTTCGGCGCGTGCTTCGAGGAACGCGCGGCGCGCGCGCCCGAACAGGTCCTCGCGACGCTTCACGTCGGGGTGCGGGCACGTGCTGATCCCGACCGAGATCGCGATCGGATCACCGACCAAGTCCTTGAGACCACGCTTCTGCGACGCCTCGCCTACGCGGCGCGCCATCGTCGCGGCGCCTTCGGGACCCGTGTTCGGCAGGAGGAAGAGGAACGAAGTCTCGTCGAAGCGCCCGAGCACGTCCGTGTCGCGCGACGTCTCCAGGAAGATCGCGGCGAGTTCGCGCAGCACCGGCTCGGGAACCGAGCCCTCGTAGCCGAGCAACACGCACGACAGCGGCGAACCGAAGCGTGTCGCGCGCTTGTACTCCTCGTCGAGCTTGTACGAGAGGAAGGCGAAGTTGAAGAGGCCCGTCTCGCGGTCCGTCAGCACCGCGACCAAGCTGTCCTCGGGCTTGCCGGCGAGCGTCTGCAGGAGTTCCTCGGGGGCCAAACCTGCGCCCTGCTTGCCGCGCGCTTCGCTGGGCAAGGCCGGTCGCGGTCCACCCGCGCGCGCCAGCGCCTCGCGCAACTTGCTCGGCACGATCGGTCGTTGCAGCACGCCCGTCGCGCCGCAGAAGCGCGCGATCGGCTCGGCCATCGCGTTGCCCTGTTCGACGATCACGAACGTGCGCGCGCGCGTCCGACCGGCGATGCGGCGTGCGCCCTCATACACGTTCATGCCGCGCGCCCAGGCGTCGAGCAGGATGACGTCGCCGACCACCGGCGCGGCGCGCAGGAGTTCGTCGACCGTTGCGCGCGCCCCGACCTCGAAGCCGTCGAGCGCCGACGCGGCCGCTCGCGCCGAGGCGAGCAGGGATTCGTCGGTGGTCACGACGTGAATCGTTCGCAGTCCATCGCCCATCGTCAGCTCTCCGGATCGCCTCAGGGGATCTCGCCGTTCGCGAGGAGCGCGGATCGTCACGTCCGCGCGGTGGCCGTGCAACGTCCGATTGATCAGGATCCGGCGAGTTCCGCGATCCACTCGGCCGGGATGTCGTAGTTCGCGTAGACGTTCTGCACGTCGTCGTTGTCCTCGAGCGCGTCGATCAGCTTCAGGACCTTGCGCGCGACCTCCTTGTCGGAGAGCGCCACGAGCGTCCCGGGCACGTAGCCCATCTCGGCCGACAGCATGGCGACTTCCTTCTCCTCGAGGGCGATCTTCACCGCCAGGAAGTCCGTGGCGGGCGCCGTGATCGAGACGATGTCGCCCTCGACCTTCACGTCCTCGGCGCCGCATTCGAGGCCCAGCTCGAGCCACTGGTCCTCGGTGTGCTCACCGCGCTCGGCGACGACGAGCGTCTTGTAGGCGAACAGGAAGGCGACCGATCCCGGCGAACCGAGGTTCCCGCCCCCGCGCTCGAACGCGTACTTGATGTCGGGCGCCGTGCGGTGACGGTTGTCCGTCAGACACGCGATGATCAGCGCGACGCCGCCCGGCGCGTAACCCTCGTAGTTCAGCTCCTCCATCGAGTCGGCCTTGTCGGCCGCCGACTTCTTGATGACGCGCTCGATGTTCTCCTTCGGCATGTTGCCGGCGCGTGCTTTCTCGATCGCGTAGCGCAGTTTGAAGTTCGCGTCCGGATCGGGCCCGCCCTGCTTGACGGCGGACATGATGTTGCGCGAGAGCTTGCTGAACGCGTTCGAGCGCTTCTTGTCGACCGCGCCTTTGCGCGCGGCGATGTTCGAGGAGTGGCTGTGACCGGCCATGGGGATGTCGCTCGGGTGTCTGTGGGGTCCGCGTTCGTCCTTCTCGACGTCGTTTCGATCAGCACAGTGTGCACCAGCACGTGTGCACCAGCGCAGTGTGCACCAGCGGAGGGTGCACCCGCGCAGTGTGCACCAGCGGAGGGTGCACCCGCGCAGTGTGCACCGGCGGAGGGTGCACCGGCGGAGGGTGCACCGGCGGAGGGTGCACCAGCGCAGTGTGCACCGGCGGCGGGTGCACCCGCACAGCGTGCACGTCCGAACCGTGTGCGCATCCAGCAGCGAGCCCCCGCCGCCTCGTTCGAAGCTCGGGGGCTCGTGCAGTCCTGGCTCGTGAGCCGAGGCTCGCGACGACTAGCGCTTCGAGAACTGGAAGCCGCGGCGTGCGCCACGACGGCCGTACTTCTTGCGCTCCTTCATGCGGCTGTCGCGCGTGAGCAGGCTCTGCTCGCGCAACGCCGGCTCAAAGCTCGGATTCAGCTTCTTCAGCGCGCGCGCGAGTCCAAGCGTCACGGCTTCGGCTTGGCCTTGCGCGCCACCGCCGTCGCACGAGCACAGGATGTCGTACTGACCTTCGCTGTTCGTCGCCTTGAGGGGAGCGAGCGCTTGGCGCTGCATCTCGAGCGTCGGGAAGAACACCTTCATTTCCTTGTCGTTGACGAGGAAACCACCAGCGCCGGGGCGGACGCGGACGCGCGCCTTGGCGCTCTTGCGGCGGCCGAGGCCCCACGTGTAGGGAGACTTGGTCATCGAGCTCATGAGCGAATCTTCTCGACCGTGACGGGCTGCTGGGCGGAGTGCGGATGCTCCATCGTCTTGTACACCTTGAGGCGGCGCATCATGTCGCGCCCCATCGTCGTCTTCGGGACCATGCGCTTGACGGCCTGACGAACGATCTCGTCCGAGCGACGCTCGCGCAGGTCCTCGAACGCGACTTCGACGTGACCACCGGGATAGCCGGTGTAGTGCGCGTAGGACTTGACCTCGCTCTTGCGGCCGGTCGTCTTGACGTTGTCGGCGTTGATCACGATCACGAACGCGCCGTTCTTCTCGCTGGCGGTGTAGTTCGGCGTGTCCTTGCCCATCAGGTTCATGGCGATCTGGCTGGCCATGCGCCCGAGCGTGAACTTCGAAGCGTCGTAGAGGAGCCAGCGCTCGGGCAGGCTCTGGGAGCGGACGTGAGTCGTTGCGTGCATGACTTGAGGTCGCCGGGGTGGACCGCGCGTCGGGGAGGAGAGGCCTCTCCGGGCTCGCGGCGGTCGGAACCGGGCGAGAGAAGGTAGCGGCGGCTCCGTCGGGCGGCAACCCTTTCTCCGGGTCGACGGCCGACACCGGATGGGGTCGCGAATGGCCCCTTCCCGCCCCCAGGGATCTGACTTCGGTGCACGGGCGCGCGCTCTGCGGCGCGCGGTCGGATGTCACGCGATGCCCGCGCCCGACCCAATCCCACCGCCAGGACATCAAGCACCCCGCTCGTTCTGGTGCTCACGTCGATCCTCGTCGCGACAGCCGCCGCCCGAGCACGCGCCCAGTGCGACGATCCCGAGGCGGGATTCGGGGCCGCCGGAGCCGACGAAGTGGTGTCCAAGTTCGTGCTCTTCGACGAGCTCGCAATGGCTCGCGCTCGGATCGAGCGTCGGCGGCAGCGTTCTCGCGCTCGCGAGCTTCGATGACGGTGAGAGCGATGGTCGCGTGCGCGCGTCAAGGGTACGTGCAGCGGACATAGGAGCGCGGCACGCCGTCGAGCTCGCCCACGACGAGATCGACGCTCTGCGGGAGTCCGGCGACCAGCCAACCCGGCGGTGGGCCGCCCGAGACGACCGGACCGAGCGCCGCGCCGAGTTCCCACGGCCCGCGGAACGTCCAGTTCCCCTCCTCGCGGATCCATGCGGCGGCGAGCGGGGCGAACTCGTTCGAGGTGCGCGCGAGAGCGTCGGCCGGCCAGGATTCGGGCCAAGTCGCGATGAGTTGGCTCGAGCGCACGCGCGCCCGCGCCGGTCGCGCGAGGTCGAGCGGGGCCTCGAACTCGAGTCCGCGCGCAGGCTGGGTCACGAGGTCGAACGACGCGCCGCGCGACGGCAGCACGATTTCATCCCACGCGGCGCGTGTGCGCTGCCACGTGCTCGACCCCGCGATGCCGTCGAGCACTTCGACGGCGTGGCTGTCGCGATCGAACGCGGAGCGCGCGAGGAAGAACGTCGGGATCGACGCGACGGCTGCGACAGCGAGTGCCGCGCGCCACGAGCGCACGAGCCACAGCCCGAAGATCGCGGCGGCGGCGAGCACGAAGAGCGTCGCGATGCTCGCTCGAACGCGCGCCGGTTCGGCGAGCGGCGGCGGTCGCGCGCGCAACGCCGCGGGAAGTTCTGCGAGTCGCTCGTCGCGTTCCTTCCAGCCGACGAAACGTGCGCGCGCGCTCGCGGCGGCGATCGTCGGCTCGCGACGTCCGATGTCGGGATCCACGGGTACCGGCACCAGGATGCGCCGCGTTTCGCCCACTCCGAAGTGGCCTTCCACGAGCGTCGATCCGGCGTTGCCCGCGAGGACGACGGCGCGCTGGAAAGGTCCTTCGAGCTCGATCTCCGCGAACGCGACGCGGCTCTGCGCGCACACCGGAACGAGCGTGAACAGTGCCGCGACGAGGGTGAGGAGAACGCGGTTCATGCGCTCCTCTCCGCCGGTTTCGGAATCGACGCCGAGGCCGCGAGGAGCGCGAGAACGGCAGCGTGCATCACTGCGAGAGCCGGACTGAGCGTGAGCCCCGCTCCGACTTCGCCCGCGTTCGCGACGAGCAGGCCGACCGGGCTCCCGCCGGCGAGGAAGCGCACGACGTCCGGCGCGGCGCCGAGGAAGGGTCCCCCGCCGTCTTGCAACGCGTAGACGAGCAAACACGGGCCCGAGACCAGCACGAACCAGGCGCTGGCGTGAACGGTTGCGCGGCGCGCGTTCGCCGACGCGCGCCGCGCCGCGTCGCCGAGAACGAGCAGCGCGAGGAGTGTCAGCGCAAGAAGCGTCAGTGTCCGAGCACCTCCCGCTCCTTGCGCGATGTCGAGCCCGGCGGCAGCGGCGAAAGTGGGCCCGGCCAAGGCGAGACCCGCGATCTCGTGGCCGAACGGCACGCGCGGTCCGATCCCGCGCGGCATCGAGGTCAGGAACACCCACGGAATCGCGCACAAGGCGAGCACGGACAGTCCACCGAATCGATCGACGCCCGAATCCGCGACCCACCCGAGTGCGAGCGGCGCGACGCCGAGGACGAAGGTCACGCAGAGCCGCGCGCGCGGCGGTCGCGGCGCGTCCACGAGATTCAGTTCTTCCGCGCGCTCTTCGTCGGCACGTTCTTCGTCGACGAATTCTTGGAGGGGACGGTGGCCGTGTCGGCCGGATCCGGCGGCGATCGCCACGCGAGATCCGCGACGTCCCAACGGACGTCGAGCAGTGACCAATCGCGCGCGCCGTTCGCCGGATCGAGCAGCGCGAGCGCACGGCGCACCTGCTCCCACTTCTTCTTTGGGGGCAATTCTCCCGGCATTCCCGCACCCGGTGCTCGACCGAAGTGGATCGTGCGTCGACCTTCGAAGTGGATGCGCACTCCCGGCTCTTCCACCGACGTCGCACGCGCACGCGTCGCATCGATCAACGGAGGGCCCGTGAGGGCGAAGTCGTCGGGCTCGAGCCCGCTGCGCATCGAAATCGCCACCGCGAGCCCATCGACGTCGCCGGGCGCCGTGAGCCGCGTGCCCGGCTCCACGTGTTCGAAGCGATCGTCGTTCGGACCGATCACGGGCAGGAATCGCGAGGTGACGAGCGGCGGCGTCGGCCAGCGCCCGGGCAAGAGCACGCCGTCGTCGGACACGACCAAGTATTCGGTGCCCACGAGAACGGTCGCCGCCGGTTTGCGCAGACGCAGCGGGATTTCGATGCCGTCGGGCCAGACGACGCGCGGTTCGAGGACCTGGGCCACGAAGGGCAAGCGCGCGATCTCGCGTGCGACGGAGCGCACCGCCTCGGCATCGCGCGAATCGACCGATCGCAGACGCGCGAGATGGAGCGCGAGATAGTCCTGCCAGCGCGGATCGCGGAATCCGACGGGGAAGTCGAGGCGCGATCGACGCACGTCCACCGTCGCGAATCCGGCCGCATTCACGTCGTTCTGCAGGCTCGAACACAGCCAAGCCGCACTCGCCGCGAGAATGCCGAGCGGAATCCACGTCGGCACGCGGCCGACCCGAGCGGCGGTCGCGCCGTCACTCGGGAGCCGTCGTGTCGCGGAGGAAGACCGCGGCCGGTCCACGTGCTAGTTCCGGGCCGGAATCAGGGCCGGTTCCAGCGTGGCGGGCTGCGTCGCCGCGCCGCCGTGACGCTTCGAGATCTCTTCGATGAAGAGGTCGACCGTCGTCTGGATCTCGACGACTTCGTCGCGCGAGAGTTGGATCGTCTTGGCCGTCGCTTGCGCGTGGAGTTCGTGCCCGAGGAGGCGCGAGACGATTTTCAGGCTCGCCAATTGGCGAACGGTCGGGTTCTGGGACTTGGACGGGCTCTGGAGGTCCATCGGCGGCTCGCGGCAGTGTCGACGATGCAAATCGTCGACGAGGTTCTGTGGGCAGAGTCGTCCCCGGATCGACGCGCGCTTCCGTCGGCCCCACCCGAAAGCTTAGATACCGATGCGGAGGAGTCGTCTCAAGCGCGAGGTTTCGCGTCGAGCGTGCTGACCCGCGAACCACACGATGAGCCGACGATCGCGCGAACGCGCTGAAGGGACACCCGCCGAGCCGGAACGCACCGGAGAAGAGAGCGGGCGACGCGAACCCAAGCCAACTTCCAGGGTGAAGCCCGTGCGCAACGCGCGGCCTCCGGCGCCGGGTGCTCCGACTCACGACGATGAGCGATCCCTCACGGAGAGCGGCGCGCATTCCGAGCGAGCGCCATCCGACGGGGATTCGAGCTACCGCGAATCGAGCGGCATCGTGTGGAAGGGCAAGACGCTCTCGCCGTTCCAAGTGCGCGCCGTCGAAGCGATCCGCGCCGGACACGACGTGCTCGTGGCGGCACCGACGGGCGCGGGCAAGACACTCGTCGCCGAGTTCGCGATCGAAGACGCGGTGAAACGCGGTCGGCGGACGATCTACACCGCGCCGATCAAGGCGCTGTCGAACCAGAAGTACCGCGACTTCCGCGCCGAGGGCATCGACGTCGGGCTCATGACGGGCGACGTGACGATCCATCCGGGCGCGCAAGTGCTCGTGATGACGACGGAGATCCTGCGCAACTCGATCTTCGAGAACCCAGCAGCGCTCGAGCCGGTCGAGTACGTCGTGTTCGACGAAGTCCACTACATGGACGACGTCGAGCGCGGATCCGTGTGGGAGGAGTCGCTCATCTTCGCGCCGAAGGACGTGCGCTTCGTGTGCCTCTCCGCGACGATCCCGAATGCCGAGGAACTCGGCGCGTGGCTCTCCGAGATCCGCGGCCGCGCGACGGTCGTGATCGAGTCGACGAAACGGCCCGTTCCGCTCGATCACCGTTTCTGGACCGCGCGATCGGGTCCGTTCGAGGCTTCGGAGCTCGACCACGTGCGCAAGCGTGAAGTCGAAGCCGGCGGTCGAAGCGGCAAGGACTCGAAGAAGTCTCGACACCACGACGGCCGCGGTTCGCGCGGGCCGCAGTGGAACGACGCGCCGAACGCCGTGCCGCTCTTCGACGAGCTGCAAGCCCGCGATCTACTGCCCGTCCTCGTCTTTTCGTTCAGCCGCAAGGACTGCGAACGATTGGCGCGCGCGAACGAAGGCCGTGAACTGCTCTCGCCGAGCGAGCGCGAAGCGATGCGCGCGCTGCAAGCAGAACTGCTGCGCTCGTTCGCGCTCGACCCGGGATTCCTACAGGGCGAGATCATGTCGATGGCGCGACGCGGCATCGGCTACCACCACGCCGGCATGCTGCCCGTGCACAAGGAAATCGTCGAACGCATGTTCACGTCGAGCCTCGTGAAAATGCTCTTCACGACGGAGACGTTCGCGCTCGGGATCAACATGCCGGCGCGCACCGTGGTCTTCAACGCGCTGCGCAAGTTCGACGGCGTCGGCTTCGACTACCTCTCGACGCGCGATTACATGCAGATGGCGGGTCGTGCGGGACGTCAGGGCCTCGACAAGGAAGGTCTCGTTTTCTCGCTGCTTTCTCAGCGCGACTTGATCGAGGCGCCGATCAAGCGCCTGATGTCCGGTCGCGCGGAACCGGTCGAAAGCCGCTTCAAGCTGTCGTTCAGCTCGATCCTGCACCTCGTCGAGCGTCTCGGTCGCGATCGAGTGCCCGAAGCGTGGGAGAAGTCGTTCAACCAGTTCCAACACCGCGACGGCACCGAGAAGCAGCGCGACAAGAACAAGAAGGACCAACGGCGCGTGCTCGACGGGCACCTCACGTTCCTCGACGAGCTCGGGTACTTGGACGGCAGCAAGCTGACGCCGCGTGGACACGTCGCGAAGCTGATCAACGGCTTCGAGGTGCAACTCACGGAGTTGCTCTTCCGCGGAACGCTCGAGAACTTGGGCGTCGAAGCGCTCGCGGTAGTCTTCGTGGGCCTCGTCTACGAAGAGAGACGCCGCGCGGAAGCCGGCTACATCCCGGCGAAACTGCAAGGCACGGTGCGCACGCGCGTCCAGAAGGAAGTCCAGTCGCTCTACGCCGCCGCGGCCGTGCACGGCCTGCAATCGGCCGTGAAAATGCCCGATTGGGGGCTCACCGCTGCGACGATCGCATGGATCGACGGATCGCCGTTCGAAGCGCTCGAGGACCTGACCGAAGCGACCGCCGGCGACGTCGTGCGCAACTTCCGCATGGCGAACCAGCTCATGCGGCAAGTACGTCGCGCGATCCACCCGGACTGGGACGTGCATGCTCGACTCGGCGAGAGCATGGAAGCCCTCAACCGCGACGTCGTCGACGCGCGGGCGCAGCTCGATCTCGGCTGAGCACGGCGAACCGAGTCATTCCGGCAATACGAACGACGATTCCGGCGTTCGAGGTCGGGGGAGATCCGATCACGTTGCTCGACGGGATACCATGCGTCGCGGGGCTCGCCGATGGGTCGCTTCGAACTCCAGAGCTCCTCCGTCCGTTGGACGGGCTGACTCCATCTCGGCCAGCGCCTCTCGCGACCCACTCCACGCATCGATGACTTCGCCTCCCCGATCCAAGCCGACCGCACCCGTCGCCCCTCCCCTCGCGTTCCAAAACGACGCGACTCTGCACCCGGACGACATCGCGGTCCTCGCCGCGCTGCGCGACGGATACGTCGCGCGTTCCGAGGGCGGTCTTCACGGCCCGCTCGACGCAGGCTGGACGAGCGCGCGCGAGTTGGCGCTCTACGACGCGACGTTCGGTGCGCGCATCGGATGGAAGTGGCGCGCGGTCGTCGCCGAGATCGCCGGGCGCGCGATACAGCCGCCGCGCGGAACCCTGCTCGACTTCGGTTGCGGCACCGGCATCGCTACACGCGCGTGGCTCGAAGCGTTCGGCGCGGACGGGATGCGCGTCATCCTCGTCGACACGTCGCACACGGCGCGCGCGTTCGCGACGGCCAAGTTGCGCGAGCGTTGGCCCGCGCTCGAGATCGTCGAGCTGGGCGCGGCACCAAAAGATCCCGTCGACGTGCTCCTCGCGAGCCACGTGATCTCCGAACTCGAGGACGAGGCGTTCGACGGCCTCGTCGATCTCGCCCAGCGGTCGCGCTTCGTCGCGTGGGTCGAGCCGGGCAGCAAGCAGATCTCGCGGCGACTCATCGAAGCGCGCGAGAAATTGCGCGGTGGACTCACGGTGCTCGCGCCGTGCACGCACGTCGAAGTGTGCGGCCTGGCCAGCGTGGACCGCAGCCGCGACTGGTGCCACCACCTCGCCGCACCGCCGCCCGAAGCGTTCACGACGCGCCTCTGGAACCAAGTCGCGCGCGAGCTGCACATCGACTTGCGCAGCCTCCCCTACTCGTTCCTCGTGCTCGGTCGCGGGCCGAACCGCATCGAGGCGCCCGACGCGGCACGAGTGCTCGGGCGCCCGCGCGTCGAGAAGGGTCGCGCTCTGCTCGACGTGTGCCGCGCGGAGGGCGTCAGCGTGCTGCGCTTCCTCGAACGCCTCGACAAGGAGACGTTCCGCTCGTTCAGCACTTGGCCCGCGAGGCCGCGTCTGCACCGCGTGCGCGAGACCGAAGCGCGCATCGAGTCGTTCGAACCGCTCGAAGCGCCGCCGCCGTGGAACGCGGACGCGCGCTGAACCACTCCTCGATGTGTGACGGGGCCGTTTCGCGCGCGGCGCGGGGGCTACGTGCGGCTCGGCGAGAGCACGCTCGCGACTCGCTCCGGCGATGTCGATTTCATGCGCGAGGTCCGGCAGTTTCCCGGCCGAACCAAGCGGAAGCCAGGTGATTCTATCGCTGCCGCACGACCCCCGGATTCGGGCGGCCGGGGTACGATTGCGCGCGTTCACCCCCGAATTCGTCCCCCCGGCCCGCAACGTGAATCCGAACCCGACCTGCTCCGCCTTCTTCGCGCTGATCGGTCTCGTCGCCGCTCCCGCGAGCGCGCAGTGCCCGATCGCGCGCGCGAACACAAACGTCGCGAGCCTCGAAGCCGATCTGGGGTCGGGTCTCTCGATCACGGCGCTGAATCGCACGTACCTCTCGGCCAACGGGCGTTTCGTGGCCTTCTGGAGTTCGGCGACGAACCTCGTCCCGAACGACACCAACGCGAAGCAAGACGTCTTCGTCAAGGATCTCGTCACCGGCGCGATCGAGCGCGTGAGCGTCGACTCGACCGGGCTCGAGGCCGACGGCGACTCGACCGATCCTTCGATCAGTGCCGATGGACGGATCGTCGCGTTCCAGAGCGCCGCGACGAACCTCGACGCGCTCGACACGAACCTGCGTCTCGACATCTACGTGCGCGACCGTGTGCTGGGCACGACGACGCGCGTCTCGACCGACTCGGCCGGCCTCGAAGGCAATCACGACGCCACGCGTGCCGACGTAGCACCGAACGGGCAAGTCGTCGCCTTCCAGAGCCGGGCCTCGAACCTCGTCCCGAACGACGCGAACAACAAGGCCGACGCCTTCGTGAAGGTCCTCGCGAGCGGCGTCCTCGAGTGCATGTCGCTCGATGCGAACGGCGTCCCGGGCGACAACACCAGCGGCTCACCCGCCCTCTCCGCCGACGGTCGCCTCGTCGCGTTCCACTCGCTCGCCGGCAATCTCCTCCCGGGCGACGTCAACGGTCAGTTCGACGTGTTCCTGCGCGACCGACAGACGAACTCGATCGAGCGCTTGTCGGTCACACCGCTCCTCCAAGAGGCCGACTACTTCTCGCAAACGCCGTCGATTTCGGCTGACGGACGCTTCGTCGCTTTCAGCAGCACGGCCACGAACCTCGTCGCGAACGACACGAACAATTTGTTCGACGTCTTCGTGCGCGACACGACGCTCGACGTCACGCAACGGGTCAGCGTCGACAGCCAGGGCTATCAGGGCAACTCGACGTCACAGGCGAGCTCGATCTCCGCGGAGGGGCGCTTCGTCGTGTTCCAGAGTTCGGCCTCGAACCTCGTCACGGGCGATACGAACGGTGGGCCGTTCAACCTGGAGTTCGACGTGTTCGTCCACGACGCGCTGTTGCGCACCACCACGCGCTTGTCCGTGAACGATTCGGGAGTGCAAGCGAACTCGGGCTCGTCCTTCCACCCGTGCATCGCCGCGAATGCCGGACGCGTGGCGTACTACAGCGACGCCACGAACATCGTCTCGGGCGATACGAACGGCGCGCGCGACCTCTTCGTGATCGGCTGCGGCACGTCGCCCGGCCCCGAGCCGATCTGCTCGGGCGACGGTTCGGGAACGCCCTGTCCATGTGCGAACGTCAGCGCGCCCGGCCGCGGCTGCGAGAACTCGTTCGCGACAGGTGGAGCGCGGATGGATGGCTACGGCACCAGCTCGGTGACGAACGACACCCTGTGGTTCCAGGTGTACGGAGTGCCGCCGACGGCGAGCGCGTTGCTCTTCCAGGGCACCGAAGCGCAGACGGGTGGCCTCGGTGCCGTGTTCGGCGACGGACTGCGCTGCGCCGGCGGCGCTGTGCTGCGACTCGGCGCGCGCTTCGCGAGCGGCGGTTACGTCGCGATGGGGTACGTCGTCCCGGGCGATCCGCTGATATCGGTCGGAGGACAGGTGCCGAGCGGCACCGTGACAGTGCGCGTCTACCAGTTCTGGTACCGCAACATCGCCAACTTCTGTACGCCGTCCGGGTTCAACCTCTCGAACGCGGTGCGAGTCGTCTGGACGCCCTGATCTGGACGGACCTGTCAACTCTTGGGTGAAGGGTTCGCTGTTTTGAGTTGTGCGAGGCCGGCCGGCATCGGTCAGCCTCGTTCGCGTTACGCGAGTTGGTCGGGAGTAAGAGTGAGGAACGGCCGGCGTCGGATCGCTGCACGTCGGTCGGCCGTTCGAAGATCGAGCCGCGCTCGATCCTTCACCGGCCCGAGCACGAGCGATTCCCCGGCCCGAGCGCGAGCGATTTCCCGGCCGGAGCGCGAGCGATTCCCCGGCCCGAGCGCGAGCGATTCCCCGGATTAGGTCGCGGGGTTTCCTGGACGCGCCGGATTTGCCGATCGGCGTGACGGCGATGTAGGTTCAGTCCATGCGCGCTCACCACCTGTTCACGTCGCTCGTCTTCGCGTTCGCACTGGCCAGTCCCGGAACGGCGCGGTGCGCGGACACGCCCGGATCGGCGGGCACGCCGACGAAGAAGGCCGAGGTCGCCGTCTGGAAACACGTGGCGGTCATCGGTGCCAGCGTATCGGCCGGCATCGGGCTCGATCCGACGTCGAACGCGTTCGCGGGCGAGAAGTCGAAGACGCAACTGGCAGAGATCATCGACGCGTCGCTCCTCTTCGAGCACGACGCGCCGTGGAACGGCGCCGACTTCAACTTCTTCTCGTCGCCCGAGGCGATCGCCAGGCGATCCGCCGCGGACGCGAAGGCCGAGAAGCCCACGGCGCTCATCGCGATCGACTACCTGTTCTGGCTGGGCTACGGCAACGGAAGCAACGAGAAGCGATTGGCGCGCCTCGAAGCAGGACTGAAACTCCTCGAGAGCTTCACGTGTCCCGTCCTGGTCGGTGACCTGTCCGACTTCCACGGCGCGGGCACGAACCCGTTCTACTTGCCGAAGGAGTCGATTCCGCCGGCCGAATCGTTGGCGCAGATGAACAAGGCGATCTACGCCTGGGCCAAGGAGCGCAAGAACGTCGTCGTGGTCCCGCTCGCGGAGATGCTGCGCAAGATCATCGTCGACGAGCCGATCTCGGTCGGTGGCGTCACGTTCGAGAAGGGGTCGAAGGCGCGACTGCTCCAGCAGGACAACTTGCACACGACGCTCGAGGGCACCTGCGCGTTGTGGTGCATCGCGGTGGAGGCGTGGCGCGCCATGGATCCGACGATCCCGGCCGAGGCGTTCCTCGCGAACCCGACCGAGCTCGCGAAGAAGGTCGAAGCCGCCGCCGCGAGTGCCCCGGTGAAGCCGAAGCGCGCGAAGCCGGGCAAGGCGAAGCCGAAGAAGGCCGAGAAGGCCGGGACGGGCGGTTGAACGGATCCGGGCGCGTCCACTCGGTGCCCCGCACCGGTCACTCGGCCTGCGCGAGCCTCCGGGTGCGGATCCGGGGTGCAGATTCGCATCGCCGTTTCAGATCCCGTGAAGAATGCACGGCCGACTCGCCGCGGGAGCGGGCCGAGCAGCGTCCGAGAGCTTGTAGGCTCGATTCCTTCTCACGCTCTCACACGTTGTGCTTCTCGCGCATCAGGACAGGTGATGCCGCCAGCGTGTCGTAACCGGTGATCGCGCCGGTCGCGACGTCGATCGTCCCGAACTGCAGGACTCCGGTCGGGCACGACTGCACGCACGCCGAACAACGCACGCACTGCGGATCCGCCATCGGTAGTCCCTTGTTCGCGAAGTTCATGACGTCGATGCCTTGGTGGCACACGCTCGTGCACACGTTGCACGAGATGCACTTCTTCTTCTCCGCGAGGATCCGGAACTTCGAGAAGCGCGCGTAGACGTGCATCAACGCCGCGAGCGGACATCCGAACCGGCACCACACGCGCCCCGAGAAGTGCCAGTAGAGCCCGACGCCCAGGATGCCGGCCCACAAGATGTCGACGAACCAGACGTAGTTGAGGACGGGCAGATCGTGGAAGAGGTACGCGAAGGTCCTCGAGAAGGGTCCGCCCGGGAACGACCACGCCAGGATCTTCGCGACGAGCAGAAGGAACGCGAACGCCAAGAACACTTGGCCCACGAGGTTCAGTCGATTCCAGTTCTTGCCGTGCGGCATCTTCTCGCGCTCGGTGTCCCCGAGCGTCTCCGCCAACGCGCCGCATGAGCAAATCCAGCTGCAATACGCGCCCTTCCCCCACTTCCACACGATCGCGGGGATGATCACGAAGGTCTGGACGAGGCTCACCGCGAGCCACGCCCACATCGGCTGCTCGGTGAATACGTTCCAGAAGAAGAGCGGCCACGCGAGGACGAAGCCGAACGCGCGCCAGTACTCGCGACCGTGGCCGTAATCGGCCTTGGGGAAGAACGCATCGGCGAACGACAGACCCGCGCCGGTGTCGAAGAATCCAACGTTGCCCATCCAGGGCAGGACGAGATACGGCAAGAGGAACAGCGGCACGACCTGGATCGCTGCGAGAGTCCACGTCTGAACTGTCACGTACGGCGTCCTGCGACGTCGGATGCGCGCGATGCCGAACGCGACGACGGCGAGGCAGTACGCGAGCGTGTAGTAGAAGCCGGGTTCTCCGAGCGAGATCTTCAGTGTTCCGAGCAGCGTCGACTTGTCCGCGAACGCGCCGCCGAGAGCGGCCCACGCATCGGGCACTCGGAATGGGAACCAACCGTTGCGTTGGAACGCTTCGCTGATCCCGAAGTACACGCCGCTCTTCTTCCAGTGGTAGACGAAGACGGCGGCGAGGACGACGAGCGCGAGCGTGACCCAGCTCATCGCGGTCCACTCGGACCTGATCTTCACGCCGCTCTTCCGGAAGAAGTCGAGCGGCGCCTCGCGTCCGATCATCGAGAAGACCGCGTCGTTCGCGATGCGTCGATCGACACCGCCCGCCTCGCGCACGACGACTTCACGGTCCTCGATGGCGCGCACTTGGCTCTCCATCAAGAGCTCGATCTTCCCCGGCTTGCGGTGCCCTTCGAGGAATCCGCCGACCGCGGTCGTGACGCGCTCGCTCGAAGGCGTGGTCACGGAAACGTTCGCCATCGGATCGGCGCGCAGTCGCTCGAGGCGCTCGACGTTTTCGGGCTTCGGACGCGCGAACTCGGGTTTCCGATAGGACAGCGAGACAGTTGCACCGCACTGCGCCAACGCGATCGCGGTCTCGAGCGCGCTGTCCCCGCCGCCGACGACGAGCACGTTCTTGCCGGCGAATTCTTTGGGATCGTGCAGGCGGTTCGCGACCTTGCCCGAGTCCTCGCCCGGCACGCCGAGCCGCCGGAAGTTCCCCGAGCGCCCGATCGCGACGATGACGCGCCGCGCGCGGATCGGCTCCCCCTCCGCGAGAATGACTGCGAGCGTGCCGTCCTTGCGCTCGATGCGCTCCGCCCGCGCGATCCGCGGTTTCACGCCGCGCGCTTCGGCCTGGGCGCGCATTTCGTCGAGCAAGGGTTCCTTGACCTGCGCCGTGAACTGAAGATCGCCGAACGGCGTCATCTCCGTCGGGTAGGTGTAGATCGGTTTCGCCTTGGGGAAGTTGACGACGGTCGAGAAGACCTCGGAGGCTTCGAGGAGTTCGCAAACGAGACCGCGCTTCGAGGCCTCCATCGCGGCCGCCACGCCCGAAACTCCGGCGCCGATCACGACCAGGTCGACGACGCCCGACGCTCCGGCGCCGCGCTCCTTCTGGAACGCCGGATCCTCCGCGATCCGGGCGACTGCGCGCGCGCCCGTGTCCGACGAGAACTTCAGGAGCGGGATCCCGGTCAAGTCGCCGACGACGTAGATCCCGGGGATGTTCGTGCTGCCGTCGGACTCGACCTTGGGGAGCTTCTCGACGGTCCCCGCGGGCCAGCGCAAATGGAGCCACTCGACATAGCGCGCGAGAAAACCCGCTTTGCGCACCGACTTCGAAGGCGTGGGAACAGCGGCGGTCGTCGTCATCGGGGAGCTCCGAGCGTAGTTCCAGATCGCGACATGAGGTGCGCGGCCGGAAGAGAGCGTACTACGCCTGCTCCCCGGATCCCGGACCGCCGATTCCTTTGGGCTGCGGCAATCGCGGAGCTTGATCCGCGCGCGCCACGCGCTCCAATCCGGTCGGTGGAAAGCGCACACGCACACGGCCTCGAGCCGGGCTCCTTGTGGGCCGATGACGAGCTCGTGCCCGCGACGCGCGCCTCGGACGGTCCGCCGCCGACCTTCGAAGCCGTCGCCGACGCCGTGCGGCATGCGTTCGGCTTCGACTCGCTGCGACCGATCCAAGAGGAAGCCGTGCGCGCGACCCTCGCTGGTCGCGACGTCGTCGTCGTCATGCCGACCGGCGGCGGCAAGAGCTTGTGCTTCCAAGCGCCGGCTCTCGTGCGCGAAGGACTCACCGTCGTCGTGAGTCCGCTGATCGCGCTCATGGAGGACCAAGTCGCGGGTCTCCTCGAGAACGGGATCGCAGCGGCGCAGCTCACGAGCTCGCAAACGGCGGACGAGCGTCGCGATGTCGAACGCAAGCTCGCGCGGGGTGAGCTGAAACTCCTCTACGTCGCGCCGGAACGATTGGCCGCCGACGGTTTCCTCAGCCAGCTCGAGCGCAGCGGTATGAGCGCGCTGGCCGTCGACGAAGCGCACTGCATCAGCCACTGGGGCCACGATTTCCGCCCCGAATACCGCTTGGTCGGCGACGTGCGCGCGCGCTTCCCGCACGTGCCGATCCTGGCGTTGACCGCGACCGCGACACCGCAAGTGCGCACGGACATCGTCAAGAACCTCGGCCTCTCCGATGCGCTCGTGCTCGTCGGCGGTTTCGATCGTCCGAACTTGACGTACCGAGTCTTGCCGCGTCGCGACCTCGTCGAACAAGTGATGAGCGTGATCCACCGGCACGCGGGCGAAGCCGGCATCGTGTACTGCCTGCGCCGCGCCGACGTCGACGAACTCGCGGCCGACTTGAAAGCGCGCGGCGTGAGTTGCGCCGGCTATCACGCCGGAATGGACGCGGCCGATCGCACGCGCGTGCAGCGCGCGTTCCTGCGCGAGAACCTCGACGTCGTCGTCGCCACCGTCGCGTTCGGCATGGGCATCGATCGCAGCGACGTGCGCTTCGTCGTGCACGCGAGCTTGCCGAAGGGCGTCGAGCAATACAGCCAGGAGACGGGCCGCGCCGGCCGTGACGGCTTGCCGGCCGAATGCGTGCTGTACTACAGCGGCGCCGATTTCCACGGCTGGAAGACGCTGATGGAGATGAGCGCACGCGACGCTCGATCCGAGGGCCATGCGAGCGCCGGCACGGATCTCGACGCTCAGCTCGAACGACTCGGCCACGTGTGGAGCCTCGCGACGGGTGCTGTGTGTCGGCACAAAGTGTTGGCCGAGTACTTCGGGCAGGACATGCCCGTGCCCGACGGCGGATGTCGCGCGTGCGACGTGTGCCTGGGTGAAATCGCGCACGTTTCGGGCGGCGACGTGATCGCGCAGAAGATCCTGTCGGCCGTCGTGAAGACGGGCCAGCGCTATGGAGCCGCGCACGTGGCCGACGTGCTGCGCGGCGCGGAAACAGCGCGAATTCGGCAGAACGCGCACGATCTCCTGTCGGTGTACGGCCTGCTGCGCGAGTGCTCGCTGGCCGACGTGCGTTCGTGGATCGACCAACTCGTGGGCGCGGGCCACCTGCGCGTCGCCGACGGCGAGTACCCGACGCTGTTCCTCTCGAAGAGCGGCGTCGAAGCGATGCACGCGCGCGTGCCGGTGACGCTCTACGTGCCGGCGCGACCGAAGGCGTCGGGGACGAAACGCGCGGCGAACGCGGCGCGCTCGGCGGCGCTCGACGAAGCCGGACCGGGCGTCGACGAAGCACTGTTCCAGCGCTTGCGCGAGTTGCGCCGCAAGCTCGCCAGCGAACGCGGCGTGCCGCCGTACTTGATCTTCAACGACCGCACGCTGGCCGAGATGTCGGCGAAGAAGCCGCGGACGATCGAGGAGTTGCTCGACGTGAAGGGCGTGGGCGACAAGAAGGCCGCGGACCTCGGCGAAGCGTTCTTGGCGGAGATCGGGAGCGCGTGAGAGCGTCTCCGACCCCCGCTGGTGGCCGGTTTGATCTTCCCCCGGAAAAGTGGACACCCAGACAAGGAGCATGAATGCCCCAGGCGAGGAAGTGTCCATGGCCAGGTCTCGACGGAAGCACAGTTCGGAGTTCAAGCGTGACGCGGTGCGGCTGACGCACGAGCCGGGTCGCACGGTCGGCGAGGTGGCGACGAGCCTCGGCCTCGACCGCAGCCTGCTGCAGCGTTGGAAGTCGGAGATCGACGCGCACGGCGCGTCGGCGTTCCCGGGCAACGGCCGCGCGAAGGCGTCCGACGCGGTACGGAGCCAGGCTCTCCTCCGCCGTTCTCGCCGCTGCAGGAAACGCTGAGCTGCGTCGCGCGGGCGAGAACGGCGGAGGAGAGCCTGGCTCCGTACCGCGAACTGCTGGCATGCCCGTAATTCGATATCTCCGAGGCAACTTGTTCGAGGCCCCGACCGAGGCCTTCGTCGAAACGGGCAACGAACTCGGCGTGATGGACAAGGGCCTCGCGCGGTGGTCCAGAAGTTCCCGTTCGCCTTTCGCGGAGCGCGAGGCCCTCGTGGGCGAGGGCGGCTTCCACCCGCACGTGCGCCAGGGGATCCTCACGGTGATCACTCGCTGCGACGGGCCTCAAGAGAACGCGATCCAAGCCGGGCGGACGACCTTCCGCCGCTTCAGGGCACTGCGATGTCGACTTCGACGTGCCGGAGAGGGACGACGACAAGGGTCCCGCCCACGACCTCGCCCGCCTCACTCGTCGCGCTCCACACGTAGTTCCCGCGCGGCACGCCGTCGAGGCGCAAGGTGCCGCGCGAATCCGTGCGACCTTCGCTTGGAGAGATCTGCAGGCCGCCGGTCCCGATCCAATCTCGGACGTCGACCTGGTCGTCGACGGAGCGCACATCGAGCCGCATCCCCGCGAGCGGAAGTCCGCCTCGGGTCGCACGGAGCGTAACGCTGCCCACGCGACGCGCCTCGATGATCTCTACAGGAGCCGCCTTGGACGAGCGAACGCGAGCGCGCAGAGGCCAGATCCCGGGATGATCGAGGACGTACTCGAATTCTCCCGCAGGCAGCCTGCGGACACGGACCTCTCCCACGCCGTCGGCGACCGCGACGTCGACGACCATCGCGAGCCCCTGCGCCTCCCGCAAGTACCCGGTCGCGCCCGCGAGAGGAACCGACCCGTCGACAAGGCGCAAGCGAACCTCGGCTTCGGGATCGAGCTCGAGGTCGACGGGTTCCGCGCGAGCCTTCACGTCGCGAAAGATCCCCGTTCCGAACTGAGGCTGATACACGTGAACCTCGGCGGACGAAGTCGGAAAGGCCGTGAAGGTGGCCGTGCCGTCAGCCGCGCTGTGGAGCACGCGCAAGGGCACGCCCGGCGCCGTGAACGCCGTCACGCTCGCTCCTGCGATGGGAGCACCTGCGCGATCGACGATCCGCAGTGCCAGCGCGCGGCCTCCGAGTCGGAGAGTTGCGACGGGGCCCGACGTGGAATCGAGGATCGCGCTACCGACGCTCGCGCCTTCCGGCGTCAAGACGTCGAGCGTCAGGCGCTCTGCATCCAAGAACCCGAGTTCCAAGCGACGAGCTTCCGGAATGGTCGCTTGCCAGAGGACCGGATCTCCCGATCGACCGTCGACGAAACGAGCGCGGAGCACGGCGCCGGCGGGCAGCCGGGTTCCGGTCCCGTCGAGGACTTCGACTGTGAGCTGCCGACGAGGACGAAGGTCGAGGACCAGGTCGGCATCACGACTCGCTTCCAGTGTGAACCAACGCTTGAGCCACCAGTCCGTCCCACAGGTGACGTAGACCCAGTACTCACCCGGAGGCAATCCGTCGAAGCGCGTCGGTGCCCCGGCGGAGGCCGCGCGTGTGTCGGTGGAAACACGACCCTGGAGCGCCATGCTCAAACCCAGCGCGGGAGACTCGGGGTCGGTGCGGGTCGCGATGGTCACGGACCGAGGTCGGGCCAATGCGAGCACGCCCAGGTCGATAGGCCCCGATTCGGCATCGGGCACCTGCACCAGCACGGCGCTGTACCCCTCGGCGAGCGCCTCGATGGACTCGGGACCTTCGGGCGACGCGCCGATCAGCTGGAAGGAACCGTCGCTCCGAGTCGTGTCGCTCGGTCCCCAATTTCGCAACCGGGCGTGGTCGAGTGAGGCCCAGAACTGCACGCGCGCGCCGGCCACGGGCTCGCTCGTCAGCGCATCGAGGACCCGACCCCGCACTTCGAGGCCCTCGGGCAATTCGAAGTCGACCACCGCGGGAACATCGGGGCGAATGTTCACGACGCGTGTCGCGGTGCGTGGATGGTCGTCCGAAAACGCGCACACGTCGAGATCACCGAGGGGCAATCCGTCGATCACGAACTCCCCGCGCTTCTGGTCCGCGATGTCGTGGATCACCGCGTTGGAGAGCGTGCTGATGGCTGAGGGCTTCGTGACGATCGCGAAGTTCGACACAGGCTTGCCGCGAGCCCGCACCGTACCGCGAAGAGTTCCCCCACGGCGCAGTCGGACCTCGTAGGCCGGCGTGAACGCGCCGGAGAACAGCAAGGACTGCTTCTCGATCTGGTAGCCCGACTTCTCGACGGAGAGCCACTTCCAACCGCGAGGCAAAGACGTGGCCTCGCAGGCACCCTGTTCGTCCGTGACCGCGTGGCTCCACACCCAATCCACTCCGACCTGCCACGCCCACGAGGCCTTGGCGGACGGGACCGGCGCGCCCGCTTCGTCGACGACTCGGATCGGGAAGGACTCACCGCGTTCGACCGTGAATTCCAACTCGACGACTTCCCCCGCCGCAGGCACCGGCTTGCGCAGCGTGACAGGCACGGCCCCGCCGCCGGTCAACTCGTACTCGTATCCCACTGCGTCGACCAGCGGCACTCGGAAGGCCTGGATCGCGCCGTCCACCGCAACCAGCGTTCCGCCGATGGGGTGGACCCGCCCACCTCCCGCCGCGAGCACGCGGACTCGACAATCAGAGTAGTCGACGTCGTTCGCCGGCGAGCGCACGACACCGCGACATAGGACGAGCGGGTGGAGGGTCAGTTCGATCGCATCCGGCGCGGTTCCGCGCCACGGTTTCGAACCGCGCCCCTCGGCGCGAGCGTCGACGAAGAGCCGCTCCGCATGAGCGACGAGCAACGCTCGGCCCTGCTCGTCGCACTCCACGCGACGCCAGTAGTGGTATCGGCAGCCAAGCTCGGGCGCGGTGTAGGAGCTCCGCGTGGCGAGGTCGAGTTCGAGGCGCTGGTGGATGATCGCGCCCGGGACCGGTGCACCCGTTGGATCGAGAACGGTGACGCGAATGCCATCGGCCCCTTCCAACACGAACTCGGCGGGAAGCACGTCGAACCCGGTTGCGGCGGGCACGTGCAGGTGCTGCGCCAGGTGGCCCGGATGCGTGACCCAGACGACCGCTTCGACGCGCGGGTCCACGCCGATCTCGGCCAGATCGAACCAACCCTCCGCATCCGCTAGAACCGAGCGAGACCGCGCGTCGATCTCGGTCGGGTCGATCCACGGCCAAGTGCGAACCTCCTGCGCCGCAGCGAGCGCAGTCCAAGTGATGGAGCAGCCCGAGATCGGCCTGCGAGCCGCGTCCAGCACACGTCGCGCGGTGCGTCCGGGAGTGCGCGCGGGCGCGTCATGTCGCGGCAATCCGAGGCCACGTTCTCCTGGGTCGGTCGCCGCCTCGGATCCGGGTCCGATGACGGTCGACGACGAGTTCACGATCGTCGGCACGGCCTCCGAATCCCTGCTGCCGCCGAGCCAGCGCACCGCGACGAGCAGGACCACGATCGCAGCGAGAGCACCGAACCACGGAACTTTCGAGCTGCGCATCATGCAGGATCCCCCGCCTTAGCCGCCCGCGGGCCGCATCGGATGCGTGACGCCCTGAGGCGCCGGCCTGCCCGTCAGCGCGTCCTGCGGCGCGAGGATCGGTCTTGGACCGACGCCGACGGATCCGCCGGAGGAAACCTGAGCACGGGCGCGGGCGGGGCCGAGAGCCGCGATCGCGAGAAGCGTCATCAGCACCACGAGTTCACGCATGGATCGCATCGGCGAGCCTCCGAGCAACAGGTCCGAATCTATCCTTGCACCGTTCCAAGAGATCGAGGCCGTCCCGCGCGGAAGACGGGTCCGCGGGGCTGGAGCACGCTTCGAAGCGCGCGACTTGCTCGTCCGCGGCCTCGGGTGTCGAGCCGCAGACCTCATCGAACTCGCGCGCCGCGCGTTCGAGCAGCGACGCGTCGTTCTCGAGGACTGCATACCACATCCGGCTCGCGATCGGCGCGAGCAGACGCGGATGGCGGCGCGAGGCGATCTGGCAGAGTTCACGGGCGGATCGAATCCGACCCAACATCTCCGCAGCGTCGGACGCGTTGTTCAGCGCCACGGCCTCGAGTTCCAGAGTCGCCGATCGACGCGCGGCGTCGCGACACAGCGCCCAGCTCGCGCGCGGACGCTCGGCCCACACCAAGCTCTGCGCAGCGATCAAGCGACCCCGCACCGACGGAACCAGGCGATGAGCCGCAGCGCACAGATCCTCCACGCGCACCGAGGGCTGGTCCACATCGCGAACACAGGACTCGCACAGATCGACGATGCCGGCGACCGAAGCATCGCTGCGCGCGGAGCGGAGCCCGTCCGAAACTGCGGCGGCGGCGGTGCGTCGACCGACGAGCGGCGCTTCGGTCTCCGGAGTCAACCGACGACGAAGTCGCCGGCCGGCAGGCGCGGAGTCAGCGAGGCGGAACCAGGCGACTTGCCGCAGAGCGAAGGCGAGCTCCTCGCGGTGAGCCGCAACGAGATGACGCTCCGCCGCCGACAAACCGGTGCTGGATTCGCTCGCCAGCGCTCCGTCCTCGCGCAGATCGAGGAGTGCGCTGTGACGCGACACGCGCAGGAGCCCGCTGTCAGGGTGAGCAGCGACCTCGCGCAGGACGCCCTCGATCTCGGGATCCAGTTGGAAGTGGTCAGGAGTCATGTCCGTCCTCCTCCCCTTGCTCGGCCAGGAACTCGTCGATGTCGATTTCGCGCCTCACTCCGAGCGCCCAGAACGCGCGCCGTACTGCGGCCTTCGCTCGATCCGGAGCGATGTCGTTCGTCCTGCACCAAGCATCGAGAGGGCGCCGATCGATCACGAGCCCCTGAAATGCACTCCGAACTTCGTGCGCAGCCTTGTGGAACGCCACGAGCCCCAACGCGAGCGTCGTGATCTCGAGCCCGAGCGTCCTCGCGATCTGCTCCATCAGCGGACCGTGCCGGAGCGCGGGGATTTCTCCGGAGTGTGCTCGCTCGGCGTCTTCTTCGAGCAGCTCGCTGGTACTGCACCGGAGCTTCTCTGCGATCCACACGTCGATCGGCGGCGCGCCTCGGTATGCGGAGGCGTGCCGCGCAACGTGCGCGACTGTGCGCAGATGCAAGCGGCCGGCATCGAGAAGCAGTGCCTGCGAACGCACGCGCTCTACGCTTCTCCGGCGCAACTCGAGCGGGTCTCCCTCGAGGAGCCGCGCCAGGATTTCACGCGGCGCTGCATCGCGGAAGAGGAGCATCCACGAGGGATCGCCCGGACTCTCTGGACTCTCGAATGGCTGAGGGGGAAGTCTCATCGCGATCGGCGGCGAAGCCTCGAGCCTTCGCTCCGGTGCGGAGGGATTCTCAAGGCCCAGCGCAGGGCAGTCAAGCTGCGCGCGCGAGGCCGGAGGCACGCGTGTTGACGGCACTCTCGATAGGGACCCCGCGGCACCCTAAACAGGGGCTCTTCGGCGGGATTAGTGGAAGCCTCGGTGGACACCTCAAAAGCTGCCAGTCGGGGACGGCTCAAAACCGGCCAGTCGGGAAGGGTGTCCGGGACGTGCTGATGATTGCCTGGCCACCTCGGCTTCGTGCAGGTCGTGGGCGAGTTTGGTGCGCCAGCTTCGCGGTTCGCACTTGAGGACGTGCGCGTGATGTAGCAGCCGGTCGAGCAGTGCGGTCACGGCCGCCGCATCGCCCAGGAGGTTGCCCCAGTCCTGGCTCCGTACCTCGATCGAGAGTCGGCGCTCCGCTCAATCCAGTGCGACCACGACATCCGCGTGCTTTCCGGGCGGAACCTCGAACGTCCCGCTGCGAGGCTCTCCGTCCGTGGCGAGTGCCGACCAGCGATACTCTCCGCGTGGCAAGCCGTCGATCCGAGGTCCACGGTTGGGGCCGGAACTCTGGTCGCGTGACGAACTGTGCACGAGCCCAGCCTCGATCCACGTCTTCACGTCGACTTCGAATTCGACGGATTGGATTCGCAGCTCGCTCCAATCCACGTGCGCTCCGCCGCGAGTGAATTCGAGTGCGACACTGCCGCGCCGGCGGACCTCGAACGGAACGGCTTGGCCGCTCGCGGTCGACTTCAAGATCCGGCTGACCGGCCACGTCGAGGCACTCGTACTGCTCACCATGTACTCGGCCTCGGTCAAGCGTTCGAAGTCGACAGCGCCGGTGGCCGATGTGCTGGCGGACCTGAGCGTCATCGTCGGCCAAGTCGCAGGCGCGACTTCGACTCGGCAGCCCGCGACCGTGTCACCCCGGTCGCTGATCTGCAGGAGCAGGGACGTAGTGGGATCAAACGTGATTCGTGCTTGGGCCGGGCGCAGGCGTAGGGAGACCAAGGATCCATTGCCTCGTGTCGACGTATCGATGACTGCGTCGGCGACATCGAACGGCAACTCGGGCAAGTCGACCACTCCTTGATCGTCGCTCCGTCCCGTTCCCATCCATCCGCCACCACGCTGGAGGAGGAACACCGTTGCGCCGGTGACTGGAGCTTCGCTCGTGTCGAGGATGACCAGCCGCGTTCGCTCTCCGGCGAGACGCATGCGGATGGGCTGAGCCGCTTGCGCGAGGCTCGGTACGTGCATGTAGCCGACAACGGAGGAGTCCTCGCCGAACACGCACAGGACGACGGCGTCGAAATCGGGGACCGGGAGTTCGACGGAGTTTCCGCCGTGGATCCCGACCGATTGCCCGACATTCCTTCGCCCTGGGAGACTCTTTGACGACTGAACGTTCAGCCATCTCGGCGCAGGACGTGGATCGGCTCGCTCGTCGACGAACTCGATGCGAATCGTGCGATCCACGTTCACCGGGATGCTCAGGCGACCCTTCGAGGCGGGCGCGAGAGCAGCGGTCTCCGTCCAGGTCCTGTCGTTCGGGCCGAAGACGCTAGCCTTCCAAATTCCCGAGGAGAGCCCCTCGAAAGTGACCCGGCCGTCCATTCCGAGGGCGCGGGACGCCTGAAAGGTCGCACCGATGAGCTCGCACCGGAAGAGTCCGAAGTCGCTCGTGGTGACCACTTCGACTTCGAGCGTGGCGGTTCGCTCGAGGCTGAGCGTCCCGAAGTCGGTGACGAGCCCGGGAGTCCCCTCCCGAGTGTGCACCGCTGTGGCGAACCCGGGCTTCGCGATCTCGATCGACCCGACACCCGGCGCGAAACGATCGAATTCGAAGGATCCGTCAGAGCCCGTTTTCACGGGAACGCCGAATTGACCCAGAGTGGATCCGCGCGCGCTGGTCCACGCTTGGACGGTGACGCCGCTCACGGGCTCTCCATTGTGGGCATCCACGATGGTCCCCTTCACGGCGATGGCGTCGGGGAGCTCCAGTTGAATGGGCTCGGCGACGACATTCGGCTGAATCGAAACCCGAGCCTCTTCGCCTCGCGGCAACTGCATCCCTACGGCGAACAAATCGACCTCTCCGAAGGGGACGTGGTCCAACGTGAAGGAGCCATCCGCTCGGCCTCGGAACGGCTCCACGCGCACACTGTCGATCCTGCCGTTCCAGGAATAGATCAGGAAGTCCCGAACGGGCTCGTCTCCGTGGACGACGCGACCGCGAATCGTGCCAGCCGCTTCGAGCGACACCTCGAGGAAGGGCGAGACATCAGTCGTGATCGGATACTCGGCGCGATACTCCGCTTTCCCCTTGGATTTCGCGCTCACGAAGACGGCACCGGCCGGGATGCGCCCGACATCGGCCAAACCGTTCGCGTCCGTCACAGCGCGTGCCTTCTCCCAGGTCTCACCGGCGAGCCATTGCAAGAAGACATAAGCGCCTTCGATGGGATCGGCCGCGACGTCCACGATGCGCACAGGCACTCGCACGCCGCCGGCGACCTTGACCTCGACGAAGAGCTCGGACACGCCGGGTGGTTGATCCACGATCGCACTGGCGGCCACGAACCCGGCGCCTTGCGCTTGGATCGAATACGCCACTTCGGGATCGACGGGCAATTCGATGGGACCGAACAGGCCGTCCGGCCCGATGACGACCTCTGCGACCCGCTCGCCTGCAGTGCCTGTCAGCGCGAAGAACGAGACCCGGCCGGGCGCGATCTGCGCCGCAGGCTCTGCGGCGATGACCCGGCCGCGAACACGGAGAGGGTCCGCGAGTCGGAGTTCGACTTCCCCTGGCCCTTCGATCCTCGCCACGCGAGTGACTCTGGAACCATGGATCGCCCAGATGAGTTGAGCACCGTCGAGCCTCGAAATGTTCGTGAGGCCCTGAGCGTCGGTCGTGCCCCAGACGATCAAGTACCGGGCGTCGCGCGTCTCGTCGGCAGAGAGCGGAGCTCGCCCGATCGGCGCGATCTCGCGAACCGAAAGAACCGCTGCACCGACGACGGACTTCGAGATCTCGTCGACGACGCGTACGCGCACGGGTTCTCGCTCGGCGAGCTCGAGGCGGACGGGCAGGGCGGCCTCGACTCCCTCCTCGAATTCGAGGACACGCGGCGCATAGCCGGGTCGCGCCACGCAGAGTCGAGAACCGAACTCCGAAGCCCCGGCGGGCGGCTCGAGGCGCAGTCCACCTTCGGCATCGGACTCTCCTTGCGATGCACCCTCGAGGAACGGGTCCCAAGCGCGGAGCGGCCACGCTGCATCCGCCTCCCAGACAGCGGAGTTCGCCATCCAGACGGCCTGTGCACGGGGAATCGGCCTTCCGGCGACATCGACGATCTCACACAGCACATTGCGAGCAGGCGTGCGCGCGTTGCCCGCTTCGGTCGGGGCGGAATTCAAGGACTCCGGGGGACGGCGCTCGACATCGGCTCGTGAATCCACGCTTGGATGCCTGGCACCCGGGTCCGCGTGCGAAGCGCTACCTGCGGGATCTTGGCCAATGCTCCACGTGATCCAGATCCCCACCAGGATCAGGGCGATCGATACGATCGACGGAAGCACCCATCTGCGGTTCATCGACTCGGCCGATCAGGGAGTTTGCACTGTGGGTATTTGACGGCTGGGCAAAGCCGAGGGTGGACCGTCGGGGGCCGTAACCAACCTAGCTTGGGGCGGGGCGCCCACGACGATCCCACCACCTTGAGCCCAGGCGGCTGCCACGATGAGCAGTCCCGAGATCCAGCGAAACGAGCGACTAGGAATCGATGAGCGCATGGATCCACTCCTCGGCCAGGGGACCAGCATCGCGAGCGATGCCCAAGTACAACGCGTGACTCGACACGTGAACGATTCCATTCCCCCAGCGCCTCCGAGCCCGCAGAAACGCCGACATCTCGGAAGTCAGTGGAGTTCTTTCGAGCTGCGCCAGCGCCGCCCGGGCTTCTTCGAGATCTTCGACCGCCATCGCGCAGAGTAGCTGGTTGATGCGCGCCGCCAAGTCTCGATGGACGTGCGTGATGGCGCGTCTTGCAGCACGCAGACCTCGGCCGGCGTCGCCCGAAGCGAGGAACGAATCCGACAAGTTCGTACTCGCCATGCACATCACGACATCCGGCCCACCGAGGGCAAGGACTTCGCCGAGGATCATCAGGCTCTGACCCAGATTCCCGGACACCCGGGCATGCAAAGCTGCATGGAGCCGCGACGACTGAGTGGGAACCAATCGATGTGCCGACGCGGCGATCTGACCGAGGCTGGCGGATCGGCGTGGTTCGCTCATGAGCAGCGTCTCGAGGATCTCGATGGCACCGGACTCTTGCACCCGCATGTCTCTGCTTCGAGCCAATCCGCTCGCCGCGATGCGCACTTCATGGCCCGCGGCAGGCATCGCTCGGAGATCGGGAACGGCCCGGTTCACTGCGAGATCCCGAATGGCCGCGTCTTCGCAGATCATGACGTGCGCGGCCTGCCGCAACACGAACGCGACCTCTTCGCGATGCGCCAGGACGAGGTGCCGCTCTGCCGCCGACATCCCAGCGGCACGTGCATGCGCGATCGCACCACGCTCGAGCACCGTCCGCGCCACGTCCTTGCGCGGAACGCGCAACAGCCCCGATCCCGGCCTCCGCGCCACATCGCGCAGGACCTCCTCGACCTCCACGCTCAGCGTGATCGTCTCACGGCTCATCGGTGCGTCCCTCCAGGAACTCGTCGAGGTCGAGCCCGTCTCGGAGACCCAGCAACCACAGCCCCTTCGTGAGCGACGTTCGCGCGCGCTCCTTCGAGACACCGTTCGCCTTGGCCCACGCGGTGATCGGCTGGCCGTCGACCAGGACGCCGAAAAACGCGCTCCGGACGTCATAACTCGCTTGGTTGAACGACGCGCAGCCGCGAGTCACCAACGCGGGCTCGAGGCCCAGAAGATCCGCGACACCGCGGATCCACGGATCCTCGGGCCCGTCGCTCGAGTCGTGCGACCGGGACGCTTCGAGATCCTCGGCCACGAGCTCCTTGAGCGCACGTCGAATGTGCTCAGCGAGCCAAACATCGAGACCGGGCACGCCCTGATACTTCGCTGCGTGTCGCGCCACGTGCGCTGACGCACGCAAGTAGAGACGTCGTGAATCGAGGAGCAGAGCCTGAGACAGCGTGCGTTCGTGACAGCGCGGACCGAGCTGCAGTGGATCGCTCGTGATCAGCTTTGCCAGCACTTCGCGCGCTGAACCTGAATCCAAAATGCCACGCCAGACCGATTCCTCGGCCGACTGCGATTCGGGTTCAGGGAGGGGCTGTGCGTCCGGCATTTCAGCCGACCCCGATGGGACTTCGGGGCCCGCGGCGCTCGGGAGTCTAGTGGGCCCCGATTCGAGATGTCCAGACGCGAGAGCACGATTCTCGCAGAGCGGCGACGATGCGCCGACGAACGGCTCACCGCCTCGTCCTCGATGCCCCTGTCTGATGCGCATCGAGTGACGCACCGTTCCTCGATGCAGCTTGCTACGGGCATTGCTGCGCGGCTCTCGAAGTGGTGAAACCCGCGCGGCCCGTTGGCGTTTGCGCGCGCGGAAGAAGGTCGCGGCTTCAACCTTCGTGAACTTCAGCACGGGTTCCGGCGCGCTTGGGTTCGGACCCGTTCGCCCGCGCCCGAGGCGCTGAACCTGTCCCCCCTGTTGGTCCAGCAGTCATGAGAGTCCGGGGCTGGTCTGGGTTTCTTCGAACAGGCTGAGTTGGCGGTGCGGCTTCGACCTGGCCGGCCGCATACGGCCGGCCAGATCCACCAGAAAGTCCTCGGGCGTCATGCCGCCGAGCGAGGTGTCACGAAGACGAGGGCCGCGACCACGAACGCGACCGGGTTGAGTTACGTACCCGAGCGGCCCGGACCCACCGTTCATGGAACCATCCGCAAGCCGGACATCGACGCCGATCGGCATCGGGAAGCCGGTGAACCGCGCGCGTTCGTCGGGTTGCCACACGACTCCGCAGGCGATGAACCCGAGGATCGGCCACGCGACGAACGCGATCGCGAGCACGCGACCTACGGCACCCAGAGGACTCCGACCCCGTTGCTGAGGTTGAACGTGTTCGACGTGCAGAACGCTGCCGCGTTGCGATACCAGGCCTGGTAGTAGCGTTGTCCGCCCGCGACGGGCAACAACCCGCGCACCGACACGGAGAGATCGCCGACGCCCGGATACACCGCCGTTCCCGCGCTCGCCGGCTCGGTGCCGAGTCGCACGACCGTCCCGCCGACGCAACGCAATCCGTCGCCGAAGAGCGTCCCGAGTCCGCCGGCTTGTTGCCCTGTGCCTTGGAAGAACAACGTCGGCGCCGTCGGCGGCAAGCCCGACGCGGTGAGGACGAGCGCATCGTTCACGACCGAATTCGAGCCCGTTGCGACCAGCAGTCCGCCCGTGCCGAACGAGTTCAGGCATCCGGTCCCCGGCGTGCTCGGCGGCGCGCACGGACACGCGGTGCCCGTGCCGTCACCGAAGCAGAACGGCACCGGCGGCGGGAGGAGGTCCGTCGAGAAGGAGCCCTTCGTCGTGGCCAGTAGGAGATCACTGCCGGCACCGCTCGCGCGCTGGAGATCGCGCGGGAAATCGTTCGTGTAGAGCCCCGTGTCGAAGTTCACGAACGAGGTTCCGCCGTCGCTCGACTCGCGCACGCGCACCGCGCCTTGCTGCGCGATGAAGAGTCCGTTCGCGTCGGTCGCGCTCGTCGCCACTTCGTAGGCCTGACCGACATACCCGGTTCCGCTCCACGAAGCGCCGTTGTCGACGCTGCGCGACACCGCGTTGTTCGACGCCGAGCCTGCGTTCGAGAGGTAGAGCGCGCCGTCGACCGGCGACCTCGCGACCGAGTACGCCTGGACGAGCGCCGGCAAACCGGAGTTCGACGCGGCCCACGTGACGCCGGAATCGACGGTGCGCAGCGCGCCGCCGGCTTGTCCGCCGCTGAAGTCGACATAGGCCGCGACGAACGTCGTGTCCGTCGCCGCGTCGGCGACGAGCACGTCCTGGATCGGACGGTTCGTGATCACGCCCTCGTATACCTTCGTCCACGACCCGCCGCCGTTGATCGTGCGCCACACCGTCGGCTCGAAGCCCGCGACGCCGAAGTCCGCGCCGACCGCGACGATGAAGTTCGGATCGTTCGCGCTGACGCGCATGCCGAAGAGTTCCGATTCGAACTGCGGACCTTGGTTGGGCCCGATCGACGCCCAGCTCGAGCCTGTGCGGCGATAGAGCGCTTCTGCGCCGATGGTCGTGGGCCCATCCGAGATCGCGTACAGCGTGCCCTGCGGCGAGAACTGCACTTGGTTGAAGCGCGTGCCGGGCAAGGCGGCCAGCGCCCATGTCGCGCCCGAGTCGAGCGACGTGTACACGCCGCCGTTGTTCAGGCCTTGGAAGGCGATCGCCAGCTCGTTCGCATTGAACGGATTCGAGGCGATGGAGTACACGTCGAGCGCACCGATGCCGTTCGAGGACGCGCCGAAGTTCGCGCCCGCATCCGTGCTCTTCCACACGGCGACGGAACTGCCGCCGGTGAGGATCGTGCTCGAACTACCGGGGGAAAAGCTGACTGCATTGAGCGAGAGCGAGCCCGTGCCTCCGACGGAGATCGACCACGCCGAGCCGCCGTTCGTCGAGCGGAACAGGCCCGCTCCGGCCGTCGCGACGTAGACCGTGTTCGCGTCGTTCGGATCGATCGCGATGTCGTTCGAGACGAGGTTCGTCCACGTGCCGTCGTGACGCTGCGACCAAGTCACGCCGTCGTTCACGGTGCTGTAGAGCCCGAAGTTCTGCGAGCCGAACAGCTGTCCGCCCGCGACGTAGAGCGTGGTCCCCGTGTGCACGAGGTCGTTGACCGGCGTGCCGGGCAAGCCCGCGGATCGATTCGTCCAAGTGAGGCCGCCGTTCGTCGAGATCCACACCGCTCCGCCGCCAGTGAACCCGCGGAAGCCGGCACAGATGCGCTGCGAATTCGTCGGATCGATCGCGATCGTCGCGCACGACGTCGGCTGCGCGAGCGGCGGCGTGCGGTTGGTCCAGCTCAGTCCCCCGTTCGTCGAGACCATGACATTGACGGTCTGATTGCCAAGCGCATCGGCGACTCCGATCCACAGCGTGAGCGGGTTCGAGGGATCCACGTCGATCTCGAAGACCTGATCGTTGAGGCCGATGCCGAGCGGCAACGCGGTGAACGTCGCGCCGCCGTTCACGCTCTTCCACACGCCGTCGAGTGTGCCGGCGTAGGCCGTGCCGTCCGGCGCGAACGCGATGTCGTGGACCAGCGTGCCCTCGAGCGTCGCGACGGTGCTCCAGCTCGCGCCGCCGTTCGTCGAGCGGTACATGCCTCCCCCACCGCCGCTCGAAGGCGCGAGTCCCGCGAGAACGATGTTCGGATCGATCGGCGAAACTTGCACATCGTCGATGTCGCCGCCGAACGGACCGAGCGCCTGCCAGTTCGCGACGAGCGCGGATTGCGGCGGCACCTGCACGTCGAACGAGCGCGGTCGGACGACGGCGTCGCGCTGGCCGAATTCATCCTGGCGGACTTCCGTGTTCGTCGAGCGACTGAAGTGGGGCCAACTCGTTTGAGCGAGGAGCGGGGTCGCGCCGAGCGTGACGAACAGGGAGACGAAGACGAACGAGCGCAACTGCATCGCGGGCTCCAGGGGGTTCTCGACGAGGTGAGCGCGCGCGGGCGGCGTCCGAATCGCGCGGCGATGGTCCCCAAGCTACCCGTGCGCGCGCGATCGAGGTAGGTGTCGCGCGCGCTCGTTCCGGGTTGCCGTGGCGTGAGCCCGTGAGTGGACGGAGCGCGCGCGCTCGAACAAGGCGGGCCATCCGGCCCGGTCGTGACGCGGGCTGTGGACTCGCCGCGTCGCCGGTTGATTGCGCACTCATTTTCCGCGCGACGCCGGACGACCCCGAGGGCTCGATGATGAAAGCACGCACGTCGATCGTGGTACTCGCGACGCTCGCCAGCGGTTTCGCTCGATCGCAGGAGACGTTCACGCCCGTGAACGTCACTTTCGCCGGGTGGGTCAGTTTTCGATTGCCGCTCGCAGACAACGGCGAATCCAGACACCCGTGCATCAGCGGAGACGGGCGCCACGTCGCGTTCGAGAGCGATTCGACCGACCTGATCTCGTCCGATGCGAACGGGCGGCAGGACGTCTTCGTGCGCGATCTCGTGAACCACACGGCCAACCACACGACGGAACTCGTCAGCGTGAACACGAGCGAACAGACGGGGAACGGCGACTCGTCGACGGTCGGCGAGGTCGGCCGTAACGCGCTCGGTTCCGACAGACGATTCGTCTTGTTCCGGAGCGAGGCCACCGACCTCGTCGTGGGCGACACGAACGGGATCGCGGACCTCTTCGTGCGCGACCGCGTCGCGAGCACGACCGAGCGCGTGAGCGTCACCGACGCGGAGGGCCAACTCTCGCGCGCCTCGCGCGTCGCGCAGATGAGCGCCGACGGCAATCGCATCCTCTTCCGTTCCAATGCTCTGGAACTCGGCGCCACACCGCACCTCGAGTAGCAGCTATTCCTACGCTACTACCAGGTTCGGTACCGCGAACCCACGTGCGCCGCGGCAGCCGGGAATCTGACGAACACGCTGAGCGTGGGGTGGCGGCTCTGATCGCGCGTGGAGGACTCCACGCGCTTCACGGCAGCAGCACGTCCACATCAATCCGAGTTGCGGGTTCGACCTCGAACCGACCTGCGACCGCGACGCCGTCGGACGATTCAACCGTCCATCGGTAGGCGCCGCACGGTAGAGCGTCGAGCGTCAAGACTCCGGCCGAGTCGGTTCGGCCGTCGCTTGGCGTCATCGAGAACGGCTTCTCCGGCCGCGTCCATTTCGTGACGTCGACGCCGAATTCCTCGGACGTCACGCGGATCGGCAGCTGCGCCAGCGCGAGCCCGCCCCGCTTCGCGTTCAGCACCGCACTTCCCAGGCGCCGCACCTGCAGGTTCAGCCTCGTGGAGCCCGTCGGAACCTGCACGCGTTTCCCCGCGGGCCACAAGCCGACTTGATCGACCTCGAGTTCGTACTCGCCCGCGCTGATGGGCATGGCAATCGCATCGCCGTCCGCGCTGGTGGTCGGTGTGCCGAGGACTTGCCCGAATCGGGTGTCCTTGATGCGGACAGTCACGCCGGACAGGGGTAGGTTCCCATCGCTGACGTGCACGGTCGGCTTGGCGTCGGGGTCGAACACGAGCTCGGTGACGTCGTCGCGCAGGCGAATTCGGGGCATGAGCGAGAAGCCCACATCGGACTTCAGCAAGAAGATGTTGACCAGGTCGACCGCGAACGCGGTCAGGACCACAGTGCCCTGTGAGTCCGAATTCAGGGTGCGTGACCACGCCGCGTCGTCTTCCGCCACGGCAACGGTCACGTACGGCATCGGCACTCCCGAAGCACTGACGACGCGGATTCTTCGATCCGGCCCGCCCAACGCGATGCGCAGAATCGGCCCCACCTCGTCGGGATTCTGGATCCGAGCACTCGCCAGGATCCGCTCATGCATGGTGAGGACGTCGACGTGGAAGCATCGTCCGTCGAGGAACCCGACATCGATCGGATTCTCCGCGCGGACAAAACTCCCGAGCCTCATTGGGGATCCGGTTGAACGACTCGAGTAGACGACCTCCATGATGGCATCGGTGGGCAGCGCGCTCGGACCCTCGACCGCGACTGCCAGGGCGCGCACACGGCGAAAATCGAACGCGACGCGCGTGGGCCGCGTCGAGGACAGTTGCACTTCACCGTCGTGCCACCAGTCGTCGGCCCGCTGGACCGTGACGACGTATCTCCCATTCGGGAGACCTTCGAAGACGACATGGCCGTTCTGGTCGAACGCGCGCCGCGGCGCGGTCGTCGCACCGCGCAATGACGCGCTGAACGTCGTGGGAGACAGTCCGTCCTCAACTTGGATCCGTACCTCGAGCGGCTGCGGGCGTCCGAGGGAGACGATTCCGACATCGACTGGTGAAGCCGTCCCCGCAATGACGTGGACGAACTCGGTCGAGTAACCCTCCGCTTCGACTCTCAACTGACTCCCCACGGTCGAAGAGAGAGCATCCACCCGGAAAGCGCCGTCGATCCCCGTCGTCGATGCTGCGCCCCAAGGCTTCACGCGCGCAAAGTCGGCGGAAACCCAGCCCTGAACGATCGCTCCAACAATCGGCCGGCTCGTGGATGCGTCGCGGACGCAGCCGACCGCGGTTCGCGGTGCCGTGAGCTCGAAGTCGGACGTGGTCGGCCGATCGACGCCGATCTCGAGGAGCTTCGTCGCCGTCCTCGGCTGCATCTCGGAGTAGGCGAAGGCGGCGATTTCGCCGATAGGCACGCTCTCGATCGAGTAGCGACCATCCTTCGAATCGTTCACGGGATGCTCACGCAGATTCGAATAACCGTAATCACGCGCCGGCGCGATCACGATCACGAAGTTCGCGACGGGCTTGCCGTCCCCCGTCACCATGCCTTGCAAAGAGCCGGCGCGCTCGATCACGATTTCGGCGGCCGGAGAGAACTCCTGCTGGAAATCGAACTCCGCCTTGTAGGTCTGGAAACCCTCCTTCGTGATCTCGAGCCACGTCGGGCCGAACGGAATGGCATTGGCTGTGCACGTTCCATCAGCGACCGTTCCCTCCGACCACCAAGTCCATTCCTTTCCGGACTGCCACGCCCAAGCAACCGTCGCTCCCGCGACAGGGCTCGACGCGGCATCGACGACTCGGACGGGATACGAATGCCCGCGACGTCCCTGGAACTCCACGGTGACGAGCGATCCGGGCGTCGGAGTGGGAACGATCACCGACATGGGAACGCAGGATCCACCGGACAGCTCGAACTCGTAGCGCTCAGCTTTCAACGCCGGAATCGAGAACTGCACGAAAGAACCGCCGCGCTCGATCCGCGTGGCGCCGATCAAAGCCCGACGAGCGTCGATCCAGGCGAACGCCTCGATCTTAGAACGCGTGAGATCGAGTGTCGGATCGTCCACGGACACGAAGCCGCGGCACGCTACCGTCGGCGCCAGCGTCAACGTCGTCATGTCCGGCGCAATGCCGCGCCACGGCCTTGATGTCTGCACCTCCGTGCTGGCGTGCACGAACTGCCGCGCGGGAAGTGACGCGATGCGCGCGCGCCCGAGAGAGTCCGTGCGTGCTGTCCTCCACAGACAGAGACGCGCCGCCGATTCGTCCTTGGTGAACCGCGTGCGCTGGTCGTAGGGATGCTCGAGCCGCTGGTGCACGTCCGCGTTCGCGGCGGGACGACCGTCGGCGTCGACCACGGTGACATCGATGCCTGGCGCCGATAGGAGCTGGATCGGATCGGGCAGGGAGTCGATGACCTCCGCCTCGGCGAGCAAGAACGAGACGGCTGCGAATTCCGGATGCGTGATCCAAACGATGCTCGGACCCGCGCCCGATTCGAGCGCGGGAACTTCGGTGATCTCGCCGGCCGTGTCCGAAATCGCCGTGACCCTCAGCGCGAATCGCCCCGCGTCGTCGATCCACGGCCAGGACGTGATGTCGTGCGTTCCTGCGAGCCGAGTCCATGAGAGCGACGCGCCCACGACTGCACGCCCCTGCTCGTCCACGATGCGAACACGCGCAGGGATCGAGTTCCTCGACCCGCGTTGCTCTTCACGCAGAGCTTCGATGGTCGTCGCGGAGGACTGGATTGCCTGGGAGTTCAGCGTTGCACTCTCGGCCACATCGATACTGCGCAGCGGCGCGCCACCCGGCCGGCGCGTCCCGGAGCCGTACCACGCGGCCAGGGTCAGCACGCACGCAAGGAGAAACAGCGCGAGGACAAGGATCGGTCGGATCGAAGTGGCTCGCGCGGGCATAGTGACCTCAGCCGCACGAATCGAGTTCAGGAGTGACGACAGTGACGCCATTCCTCGAGGACGCGCAGCCCGGCGACAAGGTCATGTGCCAAGACGAACACCGCAACGACACGTCAGGCGCTACCGGCCCGATCCGCGGCCGAATCGATCGAAAGGCAGAGCCCAAGTGCATGGATCCCTTCAACCGAAGGCTCGGATGGGGTGCGCGGTTGCTTGACCTTCAACTGCCACGGGAATCATGCGGCCCCCCCTCGATCCGTGGGGACGAAGTGGCACGCCAGTCTGCGATCCTCGCCCTCGACCGAGGCGCGGCACGCCGCTGACCACGGCAATGAACTGAATCAACCTACGCGCAGTCATCGAGAAGCCTCCTACGGGCTGCTGGAAAAAGTGTTCATCGCGGCCGGCCTCGTGAATCGCGCTCTCACGGTGCGGGACGGATCGGGTGCGCGGTGCCGCCCGCGCCTAGCGAACCCGACGGAGAAGGTGAACGGATCGCTCCGTTTTGCATGGGCGGGACCCCGGTCTGCCCTCCCTGTCCGCGAACGAAGCAAGGCACGAGGAGGATCACGGCGACGAGAAACATCAACCTACGCAAGGACATCGAGAAGCCTCCTCGAGGGTTCGTGCGCCGCATCGCGGACGCCGTGCACCAAGGCCTGCTGGTCCGGGGCGATCGAAGATTCGCCGGCCACACGGCACTCCTGAAAGCGCTGCAACACTTCGTCGAGCGAGGTCGGACTGACGGCTCCAGCGGCATCCAGCGCGCGGACCGCGTCGAGCACTCGCTCCTTCGACCGGATTCGAATCGCGAACCAGAGGTTTCCCGCTGCAGCCGCGATGTAGCCGGGAAGCAAATCGGTCGCCCGACGACTCGCGCGCAGGGCCTGATCGGGGCGATCGCATTCATCGAGCGCTTGCGCGAGATTGCTCCAGGCAATCGCACGGTGTTCGGAGGGTAGGCTCGATCGCAGCGCGTCCATGAAGCAGACGATGGCCGCTTGGTGCCGACGCGCGATCACGAACGAAGTCCCTGCGAGGATCCGTGCGCGAGCATTCGGCGCCAATCTCTGGGCAGCAGCCAGCAGGGACTCGGGGTGCAACGCCGAGTCCTGCGGGTCGGCGACGAGCCGCTCGAGCAGTTCCAAGCTTCCGGCCCGTTTGGTACTCACGTCCTCGGTGCTGAGCGCTGTCGACGCGCCGAGCCTCACCGTGTGCCCCGTCGGAACCGGAACGAAACTGTCACTCGTGATGACTTTGTAGACGCGCTCACGTCCGAATCCGCCGTGAGCGATCCGGAACCAAGCCGCCTGTCGCAGCGCGAACGCGACCTCTTCTCGATGCACCGCCACGAGGTGTCGCTCGGCGCGACTCAGAGCGCTGTCGGACCAACTCACCACCCTCGCATCCGCACGCAATGCCGCGAGTTCACGACCACGCGGCACGCGCAACAGCACGGATCCAGGCTGCTCCGCGACCTCGCGCAGGATCTCCTCGACCTCCGGGTGCAGTTGCATCACGTCAGGCCCCATCGTCGCCCCCATCGTCCGCGTCGGACAACAACCCGTCCACGTCGACATCACTGCGCACACCGAGGATCCACAGCGCGCGGCGCACGCACGTCTTGGCGCGGTCGGCAGTCACGCCGTTCACCACCGCCCAATCCGACGGACTGACGCGATCGAGCACCATTCCGCAGAGTGCACTGCGTACATCGTGCGACGATCGATTGAAGGCGGCGAGTCCACGGGCGAGGACCTCGGGTTCCATGCCCACCGCAGCAGCGATGGCGAGCAGGCGTTCGTCTCGCGGTAGTTCAGGCAACTCGCTCTGACGACCACGCTCGTCGTCTTCGTCGAGAAGTTCGCCGAGCGCCTTCCGAACTTTCTCCGCGACCCACACATCGAGTGGCGGTGCACCCCGATAGCTGCCCGCGTGCCGCGCGACGTGCGCGGCCGTGCGCATGTGAAGTCGACGAACTTCGAGCAGCAACGATTGCGAGTGCACGCGCTGCTCGCAGCGCGACTGCAATCCGAGCGGATCGCCCTCGACGATGCGGGCCAGGATCGCTCGAGCTGACGAGCCGGCAAACAGCTCTTGCCAAGCGGCGGCACCCGCGGGAACGGGATCCGGAGCCGGTTGCGGAGAAGCTTCGTCCATGAGTCGGAAGGCGGACGGGAAGACTTGGAGGCGTCTGGCCGCGGATCGTCCTGTTGGGTTTGGGAAATGTCAAACGTCGCGGCCGCACAAAACTGGCAAAACTCATGGGGTGTCAAGCCGTGGGGCTCTCGTGCGCGCAGGTCTTGCGAACGGCAGGTGATCCGTGGGCCTGACCGATCAAGAGCGGCGCTCGGAGCCATCGCTGAAGGCACGCACGAACTCGTTCGACCACCTCTTGCCGTCAGCAGCGCAGTTCGGTCGTTCGTTAGAGCACGCGAATCACACGCTGCCCCGAGATCGACGTGTCGACTTCGATCGCCGGACTGATCTTCGTGAATGACCTCCATCCCGCCGTGCTTGCGGCACAGGTCCCTACAGTTTGGCCGGCCTCGGCCTCCTTCAGCACGGCGATGATCTGTTCCTCGGTGAATCGACTGCAGCGCATGGCGTCTCCTGGGGTTTTCTACCCCGCGACGCTCACGTCCGCTGGATCAGGTTTCGGGGACAGGGTCAGCGGCTGGAACGAGAATCAGGGCACCGCGAGGTCGACGTCGACTCGTTGGTTCGGGAGGACTTCGAATCGGCCGCCTACGGTGATGTCCGGTTCGATCGTCGCGGACCAGCGATAGCTCCCGTGCGGGATGCCGTCGATGCGGATGCGGCCTTGGACATCCGTACGGAAGTCGCTGGGTGTCACGACACAGCGTCCCGAGGATCGCCACATCTCCACGTCCTCGCCGAACTCCTCGGAGCGGAGCGTCACGCTCTGCCCGGCCACTGCGAGACCGGAGCGTCGCGCGCGGAGCACCGTGCTCCCGATTCGTCGGACTTGGACTGCGGTGGTGCTGGAATTCGCGTGCGCTTTCTGGAGCGAGTTCACGGGCCATATCCCCGGCTGCTCGATCCGCAGCACGTAATCGTCGCTCCCGCTGACGCGACGAGTCCTTGCCTCGCCTTGGTCGTCCGAGACCAGTTCATCGACGAGGTACTCGAACCCATGGCCGTGAAAGACCTGAACTAGAATTCCGGGCAGCGGCTCGGCGCCGTCGAGAAGTCGGATGCCGACAATCTCGTGTGGATCGAAGCGCAAGTCGGTCGGTCGATCGGATAAGGACACGGATCGGTAGAGCGCGCAGCCCTCGAACGGAACGTCGACGATGACTTGCATTTCATCACCGTCGAAGGAGGGCAGTTCGACGATCCCGTTCGCATCCGTGTTGAGGAAGCGCTCGAACACGCCCGCACTGCGACCGATCGAAACCGATGCGCGCGCCAGGGGACGATCGTCTCGATCCAAGACCCGCAGAGTGTGACCCTTGCCGCCCAGACGCAGAACGACCTCGGGCCCTGCTCGAGCGAGGTCTGGTATGCGAACTGCCCCGATGGTCTTGCCGGTGGGATCGAGCACTTGAAGGACGACTCGATCGGAGTCGAATCGTCCGATGTCGATGCGACTCGAGTCGGGCACCCAGTCGTTCCACAGCACCAAGCGCTTCGCGGACAGGCTCCAGTAGGCCGCTTGGAGCACGCAGCCTGGCGCCAAGCCGACGCCGTCTTCGGTTCGCACGACCACGAAAACGTCGTGCCCACGACGGAGGTCGAAGTCCATCGAGCTGGTATCAGCGGATCCAAGCCGCGTCGCAAAGCTGTACGACGCCGATGATCCCCAGTCGACGGTCACCGTGTACGCATCCGGCCGAACCCCCTCGAATCGGATCCGGCCCTCAGCGTCGGCACTTCGACGCGCCTCCGCGTGCATCCCGCGCATCGATGCATGGATGCTATTGGTAGGCGCGAGTTCGTCGCCCATGACACGCAACTCGAAGTCGCGCGGACGAGAAAGGCCGATGATCCCGAGGTCAACTGGCTTCCCTTCGCGAGATCGCACCACGCGGAACACAGGCGCATACCCGTCGGCCTCGACGCGAAGGCTGACGGCGGCATCCGGCGATGCGCAAGCCAGGACGAATTTGCCGTCCGTTCCACTCTCGGCTGTGGCACCCCAGGAGCGGAGCGTCGCGACCCTCGACGACATCCACCCCTGAACTACTGCGCGTGCGATGGGCTCGAATGATTGCGCATCGACGATCCGCGCTTTTACCTCGACAGGAAGGGGAAGATCGAAGTCTGCCATGACGGGCATGCCGGGCTCGACATGCACTACGTGTGACGCCGAGCGCTGGTACTGACTCGAGTACGCAAACACCTCGATCTCGCCGATGGGCACACCGTCGAGTTCGTACGCGCCTTCCTTCCGATCCGTGAACTCGTGCTCGCGAACGCCATCCGGCGAATTGTCCTGCGCACGAGTGACGATGATGCGGAAGTCCGACGCGGGCTCACCGCCAGCTCGCACGACGCCGCGCAGCACGCCGCCGCGCACCAAGCGCACTTCGTAAGCGGGCGCGAAGTCCCCGACCTGTTCGAGTTCCTGTTTGAAGGGGAGGAATCCAGGCTTGGAGATCTCAAGCCAGATCATCCCGCGTGGAATGCAGTGCGCTTGGCACATGCCGTCATCGTCCGTGCCGCCACTCCACCACTGCCACACCTCACCGACGGACCACGCCCATCGGACGATCGCACCGCGCAATGGCACACTTTCATCGGAGAGCACGCGGACCGGGAACTTGGTACCGCGCGTCGCCACGAAGGCCAGCTCCGCGCCATCGTGCACCTCGTGTGCTGAACGACGCACCGTGACGGGCACGCAATCACTGCCTGACAACTCGAAGTCGTAGCGCTCGGCGTCGACCCACGGAACACGAAACGTTGCGATCGTTCCGTCGGAATGGACTCTGCTTTGGCCAATGACCTGATTCACGCTCTCGACGCGCACCGAGACACGGACGACGAGTTGGCTCAGTACGACGTTCCCACCTTCTGAAACGACACGGCCGCCGATCGGAATCGTGCGTCCTATCCTCATCCGTACCGATGCTGGCGCCGACCCGCGCCAGGGCATTGCCATGTCATCGCCCAACACCGCGTCGATGGATTGCCGTCCAGGGATGTAGCCGAACCTCGCCTCACCGGCGAGGTCAGAACGCGCGCTCTTCGAGTACGACAATCGCGCCGCGAACTCATCGGCATCAAGGGACGGACCTTGCTCGGGAAGAATTTCGAAACGCTGGGTGACCCAGGCATTCGCAACCGGACTTCCGACGTCGTCGACGACGCTTACGACGATGCCCTCGGTGGAGCGAAGGGTGATCGGAGACGGCAGGCCCGCTAGCGATTGCCCGGGTTCGATGATGAAGTACCGCGCGGCATAGCGCGGATGCGTGATCCAAGCGATGGAGCGCTGGCCCATCGACTCGGCCTTCGCAGCCTCGCGGAACCTCCCCTCGCCGTCGGAAGTCCACGAGTTTCTGCCACGAACGACTCCGGCTGGACCCGTTTCGGAAGGAACATCCGTTTTTCGCACGTCCATCCAGGCCAGTTCGCATCCAGCGATCGGTGCCTGGAGTTCGTCGACGACGAGGAGCGCTTGCGACGCACGTACGCGAGACGGCTCCACCGAATCTTCGAACCCGTCGAGGCCGATGGGAGTCCTCGCGGGATCGCCCGCATTTCGTTCCGTAACAGTTCCCGCGTTCGTGTTCGCGTTTGTGCGACCGGGATCTGGAGCGCCGACGAATACGAACGTCGAGAGGACGACCAGGGCGATGACGATCGCTCCCGCCACGACATGAAATGCTCGGCTCGAACGTCCCATCTCGTTCAGCCGCCGTGGATCGGATGCTGAATGGGAAGGCCGCTGATTCCTACCTGCTGCATCCGAGCCGATGCGGGTGAAGCCGGTCGGGGACCAACTCCCACCTGACCTCCCTGCGCGACGGCATAGGAAGCCAACAGCACCAGGAGTACGAGCCACCGAAGACTACGAATTCTCACGCAACATCCTCCCGGCAGACTCGGGGTAGCGGTCCGCGATCGTCATTGCCAATCGGAGCTGCCTCTCCAACAGGGCACCTTCACCCGTCCATCGCTTCCGATCGAAGCTCCGCACCACTTCGTGCAACGTGGATGCTTGGCCCCGGATCGCCGCCTCGAGCTGACGCGCCGCGATATCGGCCTCATCCAGATCGAGAACTCGGATGGCGAGCCACAGACGAGTCGAATGGAACGGGATGCAGTCCGGCATCGTGAAGGACGCCTGTCGCGCCGCCTCCAGCGCGCGGCGAGACTGCCCCTCGAGTCCGAGCGCATGCGCCATGTTGTGCCAAGCAACGGCGTGTATGTCTGTCGGGGCACTCGACCTGAGGATATCCGTGAAGCACGCGACACCGGTGGCACGCTGTCCGGAAAGCACGAACGCGGAACCCGCCATCATCCGTCCGCGGGCGGACGGCACGACGCGGTGAGCAGCCGCTGCCAACGCCTCCACGCTCACATCGGAGAGTGTGTCGGAAGCGGCTAGGCGCTCCAGCAGGGCAATTACACTCGTGTCGTGCGACCACTCACTCACGCCGCGTACCGCGTTCGCTGCCGCGACTGACATCTCGCGCGTCGTCGGAATCGATGTGACGTGAGTGGCAGTGATCTGTCGGTAGACGAACGCCGACGACTTCGGCGCTGTCGCCAACCGATACCAGGCCGCTTGGCGTAGCGCGAACGCGACCTCTTCAGCATGGACTGCCAGGAGGTGCCTCTCCGCGCGACTCAAGTCCGACCGCGTCTCACGACCGATCGAACGATCCTCGCGCAGCACGCGACTCTCAGCGCCTCGCGGGATGCGCAGGAGCATCGATCCCGGCCGCGACGCGACTTCGCGCAGGATTCCCTCGACCTCGGGGTGCAGTTGGATCACTTCAGGCTGCATCGTCCCCTCCTGCCTCCGGGTCCGCCAACAGATCCTCGACGTCCATGTCCTCACGAACGCCGAGTATCCAGAGCGCGCGACGGAACGAAGCGATCGCGCTATCCACGGTGCCTCCGTTCGCGACGGTCCACTTCGCTGGGCTCGTACCGTCAAGCAACATTCCGCACAGGGCGCTGCGCACGGTGAAGGGAGCGCGATTGAACGTAGCGACGCCGCGCGCGAACAGCTCGGGCTCCAGACCGAGTGCATCCGCGATCGCGAGCAAGCGCTCGTCACGCGGCGCGGTCGGTATGGCTCGCGCGGAACTGCGCTCGTCGTCCTCGTCGAGTAGCTCCGTGAGCGACTTGCGGATCCGCTCCGCGACCCACACGTCGAGCGGCGGAGTTCCACGGTAAGCAAGACTGTGGCGCGCCACATGCGCCGTCGCGCGCAAGCTCAACCGGTCGACGTCGAGCAGCAGCGCCTGCAGGCGGATGCGCTGCTCACAGCGCGCACGCAGTCCGAGCGGATCGCCATCGACGAGCCGCCGGAGGATGTCGCGCGGCGAACTCCCCTCGAAGAGCGCGCGCCAATCCAATTCGCCCGCGCGAACGGGCTCGGGCAGAGGTCGATGCTCGTGGTTGTCCATGGCGAGCGGAAACCGAGTCGGGGGAACGGCCGAGGCGCGGGATCGTCCTCCTCGAATCGGAGGGTGTCAAGGCGCCTAGGAGCGCGAGTTCGATCCCCCGCCGCGCTTGTCCCCTCCCCCCGATCCAGCGACAATGACCCCGATGCGCACCCTGCGCCTGAACGTCAACGGCGATCTCCTCGAAACCGCCGCGCCGGCGCACTGGACTCTCCTCGAGGTCCTGCGCTACCGCCTCGACCTCACGGGTAGCAAGCAAGGCTGCGACAAGGGCGACTGCGGCGCATGCACCGTCCTCGTCGACGGCAAGCCGCAGCTCTCCTGCCTCACGCTCGCCGCGATGTCCGAGGGTCGCGCGATCACCACGATCGAGGGCCTCATGCCGCTGCACGTCGCCGCCGGCGGTGACGGGCCCGATCCGATCCAGTCCGCGTTCGATCGCTGCGGCGCGCTCCAGTGCGGCTTCTGTCAGCCGGGCATGATGCTCTCGGCGCGCGCGCTCCTCGATCGCAATCCGTGTCCGACGCGCGGCGAGATCCGCGAGGCGCTCAGCGGCAATCTGTGCCGCTGCACGGGGTACACGCAGATCTTCGAGGCGGTCGAGCTGGCTGTCGCCGAATCGCTCGGCGTCGCGCCGGCGCCGCGCGCTTGGGAAGAGCAGCGCATGAAGCCGGCCGAGGCGCAGCAGCGCGCGAAGGAAGCGGCGGCGGCGCTCGCGCGGGCGCGCGGGGCGAAGGGCAGCGGCGCCAAAGGGAACGGCGCGAACGGGACCTCGGGCGATGGTGGCGGCGGTGCTCCGCGATGATCGACGCCGCGTGGAGATGTGTGTCTGACACCGATGTCAACGGAGCGCGCTGATGGCAGCGCGTGATCAGCATGGACCGGGAGCTCCGTTCGGCGCGAGCGAGCCGGGTTCGAAGTCGAACACCGACTTCCGCGTCATCGGGAAGCCGCGGCAGAAGATCGACGGGCTCGCCAAAGCAACGGGCGCGTTGCAGTACGCCGACGACATCACGTTGCCGGGGATGCTGCACGCGAAGACGCTGCGCTCGCCGCATGCGCACGCGAAGATCGTGCGCATCGACGTCTCGAAGGCGCTCGCCTTGCCGGGTGTTCATGCGGTCGTCACGGGGGCGGAGATGCCGATTCTGTTCGGCGTCATCCCTTGGACGCAGGACGAGAACGCGCTGGCCGTCGACAAGGTGCGCTTCATCGGTGATCCGGTCGCGGCGGTGGCGGCCATCGATGAGGACACGGCCAACGCGGCGTGTCGGCTCATCGAGGTCGAGTACGAGTTGCTTCATGCGTACTCGGATCCGCGTGAGGCCTTGACGCGCGCGACGCCGGCCATTCACGAGGACAACAAGCACGGCAACGTCAGCAAGCACGTCCACCTCGCGTTCGGCGACGTCGATGTCGAGATCGGGAAAGCGGACGTCGTCGTCGATGACGAATACTCGTTCCACGGCACGACGCACGCGCCCATCGAGCCGCATTGTGCGATCGGGCAGTACTCGGCGGACGGCGTGCTCACCGTGTGGTCGTCGACGCAGATCACGCATTACGTCCATCGCGCGTTGGCGCGCGTGCTCGAGCTGCCGCCGCAGAAGATCCGTGTGATCCAGCCGGCTCTCGGTGGTGCCTTCGGCGGCAAGTCGGATCCGTTCAGCCTCGAGTTCTGCGTCGCGAAGCTCGCGATGAAGACGCGGCGTCCGGTGAAGATGCTCTACACGCGCGAAGAGGTCTTCTACTGCCACCGTGGGCGTCACCCGATGCAGCTCTCGTACCGCACGGGCGCCACGAAGGACGGCAAGGTCCTCGGCGTCGACGCGAAGATCCTGATCGACGGCGGTTCGTACTCGTCGTTCGGGCTCGTCACGACGTACTACGCGGGTCAGTTGCTCACCGGGCCGTATGCGTTCCCGTCGTATCGCTTCGACTCGACGCGCGTCTTCACGAACAAGCCGCCGTGCGGGCCGAAGCGCGGACACGGATCCGTGCAACCGCGCTTCGCGTTCGAGGTCCAGCTCGATCAGATCGCCGAGAAGTTGTCGCTGGATCCGATCGAGATCCGCCGCCGGAACTTCGTCGGGGAGCACGTCACGACCGTCAACGGTCAGCGCATCACGTCGAACGGATTCATGCAGTGCCTCGACGAGGTCGAGCGTGCTTCGGGCTGGAAAACACGGCGTGGGAAGCTCGGTTTCGGCCGCGGACTGGGCGTCGCGGGCTCGATGTACATCTCGGGCACGAACTATCCCGTCTATCCGAACGAGATGCCCCAGGCCGGCGTGCAGCTCAAAGTCGATCGCTCGGGGCTCGTCACGGTGTTCACCGGCGGCAACGACATCGGTCAGGGCTCGAACTCGGTGTGCGCGTACCTCGTCGCGGAGGAACTGGGCCTCGAGGTGTCGGACGTGCGCGTCGTCGCGGCCGACACGGATCTGTGCCCCGTCGACCTCGGCGCATACAGCTCACGCGTCACGTTCATGGTCGGCAACGCGACGATCGACGCGGCACGCAAGCTGCGTCGCCAAGTCGTCACGGCCGTCGCCGAGTCGTGGAAGTGCGACGAGCGCCGCGTGCGCCTCATCGAGAGCCACTGCATCGATCTCGAAGACAGCGCGCGCTCGATCCCGATGCGCGAAGCGTTCCAGATCGCCGAGGCGCGCTTCGACACGCTCGGTTCGACGGGCTCGTACAACACGCCGAAGCTCGGCGGCGACTACCGCGGCGGGACGATCGGTGCGTCGCCGGCGTACTCGTTCACCGCGCACGTCGCCGAGGTCTCCATCGACGTCGAGACGGGCCGCATCACGACCGACCGGGTGTGGGTCGCGCACGACTGCGGTCGCGCGCTGAACCCGATGCTCGTCGCGGGTCAGATGGAGGGCTCCGTCTACATGGGGCTCGCCGAGGCGCTGCTCGAGAACCACGACGTCAATCGTTTCGGCCTGCATTCCGGCCCCAATCTCCTCGATTACCGCATCCCGACCTCCGTCGACACACCCGAGTTCGCGGCGCTGATCGTCGAGAGCCTGGATCCGGAGGGTCCCTACGGCGCGAAGGAGGCGGGCGAAGGTCCGTTGCATCCGATCCTGCCCGCGATCAGCAACGCGGTGTTCGACGCGGTCGGGATTCGATTGAAGAACTTGCCGTTCACGCCGGGCAAAGTGCTCGCCGCGTTGCGCGCGAACGCGAGCACGCGCGGTGCGCTCGCGCCCATCGCCGGCGCGCCGACGGCTCGCACGAGTACGCCGAACGCGCGTCCGCCGAAGGGCACGCACTGATGCTGCGTCTCCCGAAGTTCGAGCTGGCCTCCCCCACGACCGTGACCGAAGCGGTCGCGCTGCTCGTGTCGAACCCGGGCTCGATGGTCATCGCGGGCGGCACCGACTTGCTGCCGAACGTGAAGCACGAACTGTTCACGCCGCCGCTCGTCGTGTCGCTGGCTGCCATCGCCGAACTGCGCGGCATCCGTCGTCTCGAATCCGGTTGGATCACGATCGGCGCGATGACTTCGATCGCCGACGTCGCATCGAACGAGAGCGTGAACGCGCACTTTCCGGCGCTCGCGCAAGCGGCCGGTCTCGTCGCCGGTCCGCAGTTGCGCGCGATGGGCACGCTGGGCGGCAACGTGCTCTTGGACACGCGCTGCCAGTGGTACAACCAGACGTACTTCTGGCGCGAAGCGCTGGGTTTCTGCCTGAAGAAGGACGGCACTCTCTGCCACGTCGTCGAGGGCGGATCGAAGTGCGTCGCGGCCGCCAGCAACGATTCCGCGCCGCCGCTGATGACGCTGCGCGCGGACCTCGTGATCGAAGGGCCCAACGGCCGCCGGACGCTGCCGATCGACGACCTGTGGCTCGCCGACGGCACGTACAACAAGAAGCTCGAGCCCCATGAGGTGCTCGTCGAGATCCGCATCCCGCCGACGACCGCGCAGCACCGCGGCGCGTACGGCAAGCTGCGCGAGCGCGGATCGATCGACTTCCCGCTGTTCGGCGTCGCGGTGCGGCTCGAACTCGACGCGTCAGGCGCCGTCGATACCGCGGATGCCGTCGTGACGGCGATGCAAGCCCGACCGCTGCGCCTCAAGCGCTTCGAAGAACACTTGAAGGGCCGCGTGCCGAACACGCCCGAGTTCGAGGAGGGCGCGCGCCTCGCCGCCGACTCCGCGCACACGCAGTGTCACCCGATGCCGAACATCTCCGGCGATGAAGTCTGGCGCCGTGAAATGGTGCCGGTCTACGTGCGCCGCACGATCCTCGCCGCATCGCGCGGCGAAGGGCCCGTGCACCACGTCTGAGCGAAGCGCGGTGACGATGTGCACAGCGATCCTGCTGGCGATGTCCAGGTCGGCGATCGCGCACGCGATGCAGACCGCGCCGGAAGCGCCGTCCCTCCAGGGTCGCATCGTCCAGGAATCGGACGGCGCGCCGATCGCCGGCGCGAGGATCGACCCCCATCCGTCGTTCAAGACGCCGGCGACGGACGCGAACGAGCGCGGGGAGTTCGCGCTGACCGCGAAGCCCAAGAACTTCTCCTCGAACGCGACGAATCACGAGCCGTACGATTCCGTCGAGTACCTCACGATCACCGCTACCGGTCACGCGCGCACGATCGTCGATCCGTGTGCGGACGCGCCGTGGGCCGCGCCGATCCGCGTGCGCACTTCGTCCACGTTGCGTGGCCGCGTCGACGGTCTGCCGCCGGGACCGGGACACCACGTCGCCGTGCTCGTGTCGTGGAAGGATCTGTGCTGGCCGCCGCGCACGGGATTGACGCGCGTCGACGAACGTTGGATCGGCGACCTCGACGCAGACGGACGCTTCGAGATTCGCGACGTGCCTGCGGAAGTCCCGCCCGCGATCCGTTTCGACGCGGGGACGAGCCATGGTCTCGGTGCTTGGCTCACGAAGGATCTCGCGCTCGCGCCGGGAGAAGCGCGCGAACTCGCGCTGGATGCGTCGGGCTCGAAGACGCCGGCCGATGACGAAAACATAGGGAGCGGACGGTCCGTGGACTCCGGTCGCGCCCGGTGAGAACGCCTCGAGCCGTGCGAGCGCGAACCTCGTCGCGTTCGAGTTCGTGGACGGCTGGCGATTCCAGCAGCACAGGGTCGGCGGCGGACGCTGGCACGTGCACGGTTCGCGCGCGTGCAACGATCTCGAAGCGTTGCCGGGAGCACGCACGCTGATCGGGTTCGACGCGCGCGGCCGGATCGGGCTCGAGCGGCTCGACATCCTTGCGACGGACACGCGGGTCGTTCCGCTCGTCACGCTCGCCCCCGGCGCGCTGCTCCGCATCGCGTTCGACGGACCCGAGGAACGCGCGCGCATCGCGCTCTCGTCGCGCGGCATCGAGTACGCCGCGCGCGAACTTCCGCGCGGAGTCGTGTGGTACGAGCTCGCGCCGACGGGCAAGGTCGCGATCCGCGTGACGAGCAATGCCGCCGAACCGCGATCGATAGAGCTCGACGCACACGCGGGCCGCATCGTGCGCGTCGAACTCTGACGAGAGCGGCCAGGCCTCGGGGACCTCCGCGACTTCGAATCGTTCTGCGCGTAACGCCCGGCCGAGGCCGCGCGTCTGTGCTGTGCGGAGGCCGACTCCGCGGCGCGGATCTCCGTCCGTGGACCTCGGTTCTCTCCACCGCCAGAGTCCCGCCCGATCACGGTCCGGGATCGGGCGCAGGCAAGGTCAGACCAAAGACTCGAAACTCGGGCGGAGCGTCGATGCGGACCGGCCACGAGGTATCTGGGCCGTAGGAGTCCGGAGCAACGTTGGCGAGGAATTGCCGCGTAACGTCGCCGCGACAGAGCTGCGAGACAAGCCACCGTTCGGCTTGTACGCATTCTTCGGCGCTGAACAGTGGCATCAGCCACAGGCGGATGCACCCCTTGAGCGCGATGATCTCGCCCATCGGGTAGTCAGCCGGGCGAACCGCAAGTTCCCGGCGCAGGCCTCGGACGTAGAGCCCACAGTCCACGGGGCGATCGCCTCCCGACTCCCAGTGCTTGTACTCTTGCCAAATTCGCTGGTCGAAACCGCCGCGACTCGAAGTCTGTCCGACGTAGCTGGCGAGGTACCCGTCTCTGTGTTCGATCGACCAAAGGTAGACCCCGATCTTCCGCCAGATCGGGTGAGCCCACTTGTCGATGAAATTGAAAGGCTGCGCGTGAGGCATCAGGACGATCGGGTGCACCATGGACTCCTCGGGAAGTGGCGGAGACGGGCCGCGTGTTCTCTCGGTAGCCGCACGGAGCATCGAACACGCTACCCGGACGGCCTGGAGCAGGTTCCAGGACCACGCTGGTCGCGAATCGGGTCGACTCCGCTGAGAGCCCGTGTAGAAATCGAGTCTACGGGCTCTCAGATTCATGTGACGACGCTTCGCGTCGCGAGAGCGTGTGATTTCTTCACACGCTCTGAGCGCTCATTGCGGCACGGGGTCGTTGGCGTTTGCTCCTGCCCGCGAGCACCAACGTACTCGGCGCGACGGACGCCGCTTTGACCCCGCGGCCGGTCCGCATCGCTGCACACACCCTCGTGATAGAGGCGGTCGAGCCCTGAAGGGCCGCCGCCCGCCGGACCGCGAAGGTCGACGGGCAGTCGGGCGCGCCGCTCAGCTAGACTCGCATGCCCATCAGGATTCGCGCACCGCGTGCGATGTGTGGGAAGCCCGCATGACAGACCCAGCAGCCGATCCGCTCTACGTCGAGTTCCTGCGCCGCGGGCCCGGCGCCGATTTTCACTCCTTTTGCGCAGATCACCCGGCCGAAGCCGCGCGACTGCGTGAACTCCACGAGCAGCACGCAAGCGCGCTCGCGAACCTGCGCGCGGCCGGACTCACGGCGATCCCGCCCACGGAGCGGCCGTCGTCGTCGGTCCTGAAGTCCGCGTCAACGGCTTCGAGCGAGCTCTTGCGGCGCATCCTCGCGCAAGGATCGAAGGGCGCGCGCTACCAGCTGCGCGGCGAGATCGCGCGCGGCGGAATGGGAGCGGTGCTGCGCGTCTGGGACGAAGACATCGGGCGTGAACTCGCGATGAAGGTCGTCCTCGGCAGCGAGGGCGGCCAAGTCGATCCCGCCGATCCCGATCTCGACGGACGTCGGGTATCGCGCTTCCTCGAAGAGGCGCAGATCACCGGACAACTCGATCACCCCTGCGTCGTCCCGGTGCACGAGATCGGGATCGACGCCGAGGCACGCGTGTACTTCACGATGCGGCTCGTCAAGGGTCGGCACTTCGGCCGCATCCTCGAACTCGTCGCACAGGAGGAAGAGGGTTGGTCGCGCACGCGCGCGCTCGGCGTCCTCTTGCGCGTATGCGAGGCGATGGCCTACGCGCACTCGAAGGGCGTCGTGCACCGGGACCTGAAGCCGTCCAACGTCATGGTCGGCAACTTCGGCGAAGTCTACGTCATGGATTGGGGTCTCGCGCGCGTGATCGGGCGCGCGGACCAGCACGATTTGCGCCTGCGCGACCCCGCGGTCGCGAGCGGCATCCGCACGGTGCGGCGCAAGGACCGCAGCGATTCGTCGGATTCGCCGCTCGTCACGATGGAGGGCGACGTCGTCGGCACGCCGGCCTACATGCCGCCCGAGCAGGCGCGCGGGCGCATCGAAGAGGTCTCGGCTCGTTCCGACGTCTACGCGATCGGCGCGATGCTCTACCACTTGATCGTCGGGCACATGCCCTACGTCGTGCGCGGCGTGACGAGGACCAACGTCGAGGTCCTCGACGCGGTGATCCAAGGTCCCCCGCAACCCTTGCGCGAACTACGGAGCGACGTGCCGGCCGAGCTCGAAGCCATTTGCGAGAAGGCGATGGCGCGCGACATTGCGAACCGCTACTCGGACACGCTGGCGTTGGCCGAGGACTTGCGCGCGTACCTCGAGGGCCGCGTGGTCAAGGCCTACCAGACGGGCGCCGTCGTCGAGCTCCGCAAGTGGGTCGCGCGCAACCGCTCGCTCGCGGGCGCTGCCGCAGCCGCGATCGTGTTCCTCGTCGCCGGCCTGATCGGGAGCCTCTGGCAGAAGTCGGTCGCCGACCAGAACGCCGCGTTCGCCGCGGAAAAAGCGCAAGAGGCGGAACGCAAGGGCGCGCTGGCCGCCGCGAACCAGGTCCTTGCCGAACAGCGCGCGGTCGAAGCGGCCGACTCGAGGCGCCGCGCGGAAGGCGTGCGCGATTTCCTCACGGACATGTTGGCGCAGGCGAACCCGCTCGAGTCCGGTGAGCGCGACATCCCGGTGAGCCGCATCGTCCTGGAGGCGGCGCGCAGGCTCGACACGGGCGTATTCAGCACGGATCCCGGGACCGAACTCGCACTACGGAGCACGCTCGGGCGCGCCTTCCAAGGCATCTATCGCTTCGAGGAGTCGGAACGCCAGTACCGCATCGCGAAGGATCTGCAGTCCAAGGCGCCGACGAAGGATCCCCACTTCGCGGTCGGTCTCGACATCGAGCTGGCCGATGCGGTCGCGGGGCGCGGTCGTTACGCGGAGGCCGAACCGCTCGTTCGCGACGCGCTCGCCGCGCTGGAAGACCAGGGTCTCGGATCGACTCCACTCGGCGCGCGCGCGCTCGAGGTGCTCGCCAACGTGCGCTACAACCTGGGCGATTCCGCGGGCGCTGTCGACTGCGCGCGTCGCTACGTCGCCCTGCGCAAGGAGTTCGACGGCCCGGATTCCGAAGCGACGGCGATCCGCCGCACGCGTCTCGCGTTCCATCTCGTCGAAGCGAACCTCCTCGACGAGGCGCTCGTGGAAGTCGAACACGCCCTCCGCGTTCTGGTTTCGGACACGCCGCGCGTTCGGCTCGGAGCGGCAACGGCGCTGCGCGTGCGCGGCAACATCCATGATTCTCGCGGAAAGTACCGGGACGCGGTCACGGACTTCGAACACGCGCTGGCTCTGCGCGAGGAGCTCTTCGGCGGTGAGAGCACGTACGTCGCCGAGATCGCGTCCGATCTCGTGACACCCCTGTCGCGCCTCGGCGAACTCGACCGCGCGGAAGCCTTCGCGCGTCGCGCGCTCGACCTGCGCCGACGGCTGCAAGGCGATCACCGCGACACGGCGACGTCGCTGGCCTCGCTCGCCTCGATCCTGCGGATGCGGAAGGATCTCGACGGCGCGCGCGCACTGCTCGAGGAATCGTTGGCGATGCGCGAGCGCATCTTCGGTGCGGAGAGCCTCGCGGTCGCGGATACCCTGCGTCGGCTGGCGGAGGTCGAGGTCGCGGAACGCGATTTCACGACAGCCGAGCGCCTCCTGCTCGACAGCACGGCGATCTGGGAGAAAACGCTCGGTCCGAATCGCGCCGACCTCGCCGAGAATTGGGTCGACTTGGCCAAGATCCTGCCGCAGATGGGGCGCGCGGCCGAAGCGCGTCCCTTGCTCGAGAAAGCCGTGGCGCTGCGCGTCGAGCGCCTGGGGCGGATGCACACCCTGACCCGTGGAGCACGCGATCAACTCGCGACCTTGCTGCTCGATCTTTGCGAGTGGGCCGCTGCCGAAACCATCCTGCGCGACGCTATCGCGCTCTACGAGGAATCGCTTCCAGCCGATTCGCCCTTACGGACCTACACGCGCGCTCAACTCGGCGCAGCGCTCGCCGGGATGGGCCGACTCGACGAGGCCGAGCCGCTCTTGCTCAACGGCTGGACGGCGATCGGCGAGGATCCGAAGTTCTGGGCCGTGAACAAGCTGTTCCTCCTCGACCACCTCGTGAAGCTCTACACGGCGCGCGGGGACGAGGCGTCGGTGACGAAGTACCGGGAGAAAGCGGAGCTCGTGCGCAAGGCAGACGGGCGATGAGCGCGGGCCGCGTCATGAACGACGTGACCTCGGTCACGCCGACGGTCCGGGCAACGGCGTCCTCGTCCGCCCCACGACGCTCCCCCGCGACGGGTCGATTTTCGGCGTGAGCAGGCCGGGAAAAGCGACGGACGGAGAGTCGGTGACCGGAACACACCTGGGTCACGATCCACAGCCTCGTCCATCCGCGTTTCGCCCCCGAGGATTGCGCTCTCCGCCGGGTCGAGCTCCACTGGATGGGTCGAAGCTCCAGCGAATCGATTCCGACCCGTCGTCCTCGACAGGTCGACCGTGATCCTTCTTCGCGAAACCGGATGACCATGCATCAGCACCACCGCCTCATCGCTCACGGCTTCTGTCTCGTCGGCGCACTGATCCTCGGTTCCTCGATCGCCGCGGCGCAAGGCGACGTCGCGCGCGTCAACGTCGATTCCGTCGGCGCGCAGGCGAACGCGGGTTCCAACTTGCCGTCACTCAGTCACGACGGGCGCTACGTCGCGTTCGCGTCGACCGCGACGAACCTCACGGCCGGCGGAACGAGCGGCGCGCGGCACGTCTACGTGCGCGATCGGCAGACGTCGACGACGACGCTCGTCACGCAACATCTCGGAATCCAAGCGAACGGTGACTCCGACGCGCCGGTGCTCTCCGCGGACGGTCGGTATCTCGCATTCCACACACTCGCCAGCAACTTGGGCCCGCTCGACGGCAACGGCAGCACGGACGTCTACCTGCTGGATCGTCAGACGAACACCTTCGTGGTCGCGAGCAACGGCCTGGGTGGACCGAGCGGTGGATCGTGTTGCCCCGGCATCTCCGCCGACGGACGCTGGGTCGCTTTCTACAGCGGGGCCGCCGACCTCGTCCTGAACGACACGAACAGCTTCGCGGATGCCTTCGTGTACGACCGCACGAACATCGGCACTCCCGTCCAGATCCTGAGCGTCGGACCCGGCGGCGTGCCGGCCGATTTCGGCAGTGGATTCGCCGGCCAAGGCGCGACCAGCGGCCAGATCGCCGTGTCCTCGAATCCCAACGGCACCGACTGCTACGTCGCGTTCCAGAGCTTGGCGAGCAACCTCGTCCCCGGCGCGAACACGGGATTCCTGACGATCTACATGCGCGACACCGCGACGGCGACGACGAGCCTCATCAGCGCGACCTCGACCGGCGCCCCGATCTTCGGCGACAGCTTGGGCGTCGGGATGTCCGCGGATGCGCGCTACGTCGTGTTCAACACGTCAGCCCCGGGAGTGGTGCCGGGCGACACGGGGTACGGCGGCACGTTCATCCGCGATCGCATCGCTGCGACGACCACGAAGGTCAGTCGGAGTTCGCAGCAGATCTCGGCGGCGGGCGGGCCGTTCATGTCTCCGTTCCCCTATCACCCCTCGATCTCGGCCGACGGGCGGTTCGTCGCCTTCGAATCGGGCGCAGCCAACCTCGTTCCGAACGACTCGAACAACCGCAACTCGATCTTCGTGCGCGACCTGGTCGAGAACCGGACGTGGCGCGTCGACAACGGACCGGCGGGCGCGCAGGCGAACAACGAATGCGTGGCGGGTTGGATCTCGGGGGACGGATCCACCGTGGCCTTCGCCAGCTCGTCCACGAACCTGGTTGCGCCGGACACGAACGGCGCGGTGGACATCTTCGTCGAGACCTTCCGGCCCACGACCTACGGCTACTGCTACGGCGATGGAACGGGTGCCGCGTGTCCGTGCGGCAACATCGGAGGCCCCGAGAAGGGTTGCGACAACTCGTTCGACACGAACGGCGCGTTGCTCCTCGGTCTCGGCACGACCAGCGTCTCGAGCGATACGTTCGTGCTCGCCGCGTCGACGCTGACCCCGAGCACGAGCATGATCTTCCTCCAGGGCACGGCGGTCGTCTCGCAGTCGTTCGGGGACGGATTGCGTTGCGTCGGTTCGACGGTCACACGCCTCGGGCGACGCGTCGCCGACGCAGCGGGAGCTTGTTCGTACGGATTCGGGATCGCCGGCGATGCGCCGGTGTCGAGCGCGGGGTCCGTTCCGGCGGCGGGTGCGACGCGGCTGTACCAGGCTTGGTACCGCAACTCGGCGACGTTCTGCACGACGTCGACCTTCAACTTGAGCAACGGATTGAACGTCGTCTGGGTGCCGTGACATGGATGGACCTGTCGACCCACGTTGACGGGTTCGTTCGCTGATTGTTGTTCGAGGCTCGGTCTCGCTTCGGCGGGTCCGGGCCTCGAGCGCATCTCGACTGGTGTCCTCACCCTGTGAGGTGCACCAGTCGAGACGACGGGCGTCCTCGAAGCCCTGGCCCCACGCCGCGATCACAACCGCGGCGCGCGGAAGCTCTTCCACGCGATTCCGAGCTTCCTCATCCGCGAGCGCAGGGTGTGAGGATTGATCCCGAGCAACGCGGCCGCGCCATGCGGACCTTCGATGCGACCGCGCGTCGCATCGAGCGCGCGCTCGACGTGCGAGCGTTGCGAATCGGCCAACGTGGTGAAGCGATCCACACTGTGTTTCTCAAGATTTTCGCCTGAGCTCTCGGCCCTTTCGGCTTCGTGAGCGGAGCGCGCGAACCGCGACGGCGCCGCGGACTCCACGCCCCGCCCCTCGCCGGGGACCGCGCCGCGTCGCGGTGCTCCGCCCAGCGCCCCGCGCACGTCGAGCCACTTCCCGTCGCCCAGGATCGCCGCGCGTTCGATCACCGCGGCGAGTTCGCGGACGTTCCCGGGCCAGTCGTAGGCGACGAGCAGCTCGATGTCCTCGCGCAGCAGAGCGAGCGGACCGGCTCCGAGGCGTTTTCCCGCGGAGATCGCGAAGTGCGCCGCGAGTTCGGGAACGTCCTGCGGCCGTTCGCGCAGCGCCGGCAAACGAATCGGGAAGACGCCGATGCGGTACCACAGGTCCTGACGGAAGGTCTTCTCCGCGACCATCTCCTCGAGGTTGCGGTGCGTCGCCGCGACGAGGCGGACGTCGCACGAGAGTGCGCGCTGTCCGCCGACGCGTTGGAACGTGCCGTCCTGCAGCACGCGCAGGAGTCGCACCTGCACCGACAGCGGCAGCTCGGCGATCTCGTCGAGGAACAGCGTGCCGCCGTCGGCACGCTCGAACCAACCGCGGTGCGTGCCTGTCGCGCCGGTGAAACTGCCCTTTTCGTGGCCAAAAAGCTCGGAATCCACGAGCTCGGCCGCGATCGCGCCGCAGTTCACGCGCACGACGGGGCCACCCGAGCGACTCGAGCGTTCATGGATCGCGCGCGCGATGACTTCCTTGCCCGAGCCGGTTTCACCGAGGATGAGGACCGGCGCATCGGTGCCGGCAACTTTCGCGACGCGCTCCATCACGTCGGCGAGCCCCCGCTCCGCGCCCACGACCGAGACGCTGATGTCGGTGCGGCCGAGACGCGTCTTGAGCGCACGATTCTCGGCCTCGGCGGCTTCGCGCAGGCGCGAGAGCTCGTGGATGCGGCGGTCGTGCTCGATCGCCGCCGCGAGCGGCTCCACGAGCGCGCGAGCTGCGGACTGGAGCAGATCGAGTCGGCGTGAGTTCTCCTTGCCCAGCAGGAGGAACGCTCCGACCACGTCGTCGCCGAGACGCACGGCTGCAGCGACGAACGGCCCCGACCAACCCGCGGGAACGAGCTCGGGAGGTGTGTCGGCGCGGCGTGTGGTCGTCGTGCGCCGGCCGCACCACACGAGGATCCGCTCCAGCGCCTCGGGTTCGAGTTCGCCGCGCGCGCGATCGTCGCGGCCGACAGCGGCACCGCGAAAGCTCGCGGCCGTGGTCACGCGACGTCGATCGAGGTCGATGAGTTGGAGCGCGCCTGCGACCGCGCCGAATTTGCTCACGAGCCGGGGAACGAGGCTCTCGAGAGCGTCCTCGAGACCGTGGGCCAAGCTGGCTGCCCGCCACGCATCGAGCGTCAGTTCATCGGGGGTAGGCACATTGCGAGCGTATCCTGGTTTTCCAGCATCTGCGACGGGTAATACGCAGCTCGACCCCGGATTTCCAGCACATGCCCTTGCTTTCGAGCGGGAGGAGCCCCCGTACGGCCCTGTAACGCGCGGCACATCCATTGCGGGGGGACACACGGCGCGAGACTCGACGGTCGCGTCCGCGAAGCCACGTGCAAAAAGGTCTTGAGAGGCGGTCCGAGAAGGACGCTTCGACGAGCATCAGCGCCGCACGAATCCGCAACGCCCTCACCTCCATGCAGCACCGCCTCGCCATCGTCCTCGCGCTCGCGACCGTCGTGCTCGGTACCACGCTCGCGCTGCCCACTCGGCCGGTCGTCGCGTCGAGCGAGAAGCGCACGTTGCTCAACGTTTCCTACGACCCCACCCGCGAGTTCTACACGGAGTTCAATCACGCCTTCGCCGCCGAATGGAAGCGCCAGCACGGTGAAGACGTCGAGATCAGGCAATCGCACGGCGGATCCGGCAAGCAGGCGCGCGCCGTCATCGACGGACTCGAGGCGGACGTGGTGACGCTCGCACTCGCGCACGACATCGATGCGATCCACGACCACGGGAAACTCCTGCCCGCCGATTGGCAGTCGCGGCTCCCGAGCGCCAGCGCGCCGTACACCTCGACGATCGTCTTCGTCGTCCGCAAGGGGAACCCCAAGGGCATCGCGGGCTGGGACGATCTCGTGAAGCCCTGGATCCAGGTCATCACGCCCAACCCGAAGACTTCGGGCGGCGCACGCTGGAACTACTTGGCGGCCTGGGGTCACGCCTTGAAGACGGAACTCGGTGACCTCGGCGCCTTGAAGGATCCGGCTCGCAAGGCCGACGTCGAGCGCGCGGAGAGCAAGGCCCGCGCCTTCATCGCGGCGCTCTTCAAGAACGTTCCCGTCCTCGATTCCGGCGCGCGTGGTTCCACCACGACGTTCGCGCAGCGCGGCCTCGGCGACGTCTTCCTGTCTTGGGAGAACGAGGCTTTCCTCATCCAGAAGGAGTTCGCGTCCGATGGTTTCGAGATCGTCGTCCCGCAGACTTCGATTCAGGCGGAGCCGTCCGTGGCCGTCGTCGATGCCGTCGTCGACCGGCACAAGACGCGCGATCTCGCTGAAGCCTACCTGCGTTTCCTCTACGCACCCGAGGGTCAGCGCGTCGCGGCGAGCCACTTCTTCCGGCCGCGCGACAGAGCTTCCGCTGCGAAGGACGACTTGGCGCGCTTCGCGAAGTTGGATCTGTTCACGATCGACGCGGTCGCGGGCAGTTGGCGCGAGGCGCAGGCACGCCACTTCGCCGATGGCGGCGAGTTCGACGTGCTGTATCGTCCGGGCGAATGAGCACGGGCCCATGAGCGCGAGCCGCACGAGTCTCGCGTCGTCGGGTCGAGCGCGCACGCGCGTCCTTCCCGGTTTCGGGATCACGCTCGGGATGACGGTCGCGTACTTGTCGCTCGTCGTGCTGATTCCGCTGGCAGCGCTCTTCGCCAAGGCGGCGGAACTCACCTGGCCCAAGTTCCTGGCCACGCTCTCCGAGCCCCGCGTCGTCGCGGCGTTGAAGTTGTCGATCGGCGCATCGGCTCTGGCGGCGCTCGTGAACTGCATCTTCGGCGCGATCGTCGCTTGGACGCTCGTGCGCTACGACTTCCCGGGTCGTCGATTCGTCGATGCGCTCGTCGATCTGCCCTTCGCGCTGCCGACCGCGGTGTCAGGGATCGCGTTGACGGCGGTCTACGCGCCGAACGGCTGGATCGGAGGCCTCATCGCACCGCTCGGATGGAAGGTCGCTTTCGCTCCAGCGGGAATCGTCGTGGCGCTGACCTTCATCGGACTCCCTTTCGTCGTGCGCACGTTGCAGCCCGCGATCCACGACTTGGAGCGCGAGCTCGAGGAAGCCGCGGCGAGCCTGGGCGCCGGACGCGCACGCACGATCGTCCGCGTCGTCGCTCCGGCGCTCCTGCCGGCCTTGTGCACCGGCTTCGCCTTGGCCTTCGCACGTGCCGTCGGAGAGTACGGCTCCGTCGTGTTCATCTCGGGCAACATGCCGATGCAGACGGAGATCGCGTCGCTCCTCGTGATCACGAAGCTCGAGCAATACGACTACGCCGGAGCCTCGGCCGTCGCGATCCTCATGCTCGTTCTGTCCCTCGCCGGTCTCGTCGCGATCCACGCCGTGCAGCGGTTCGCAGCGAAACGATCGGGTGGAGGAACTCGATGAGCGCGACGAGGCCGATCCACCGCGGACCGCTCGCGGAACCCGTCTGGGCGCGGCGTGCTCTGATCGCGACGTCCTTGGCCTTCCTCGGACTCGTGCTGTTCGTCCCGCTCGCGGCGGTATTCTTCGAAGCGTTCCGCAAGGGTCCGATCGCCTGGTGGGTCGCCGTATCGGCACCCGACACGCTCTCGGCCGTGCGACTGACGCTGCTCGTCGTGGGCGTCGCGGTGCCGATCAACGTCGCCTTCGGGCTCACCGCGGCGTGGGCACTCGGAAAGTTCCGCTTCCGTGGGCGCGGGATCCTGCTGCTCCTAGTCGACCTGCCGCTCAGCATCTCGCCCGTCATCGCGGGGCTCGTTTTCGTGCTCGTTTTCGGCGCACGCGGATGGTTCGGACCGGCGTTGCGCGAGCACGACATCCAAGTCATCTTCGCGACGCCCGGCCTCGTCCTGGCCACGGTCTTCGTGACGTTCCCCTACGTCGCGCGCGAACTCGTCGCGCAGCTCGAGGAGCAGGGTACGGACGCCGAACAAGCCGCAGTGTCCTTGGGAGCTTCCGGTTGGACCACGTTCTGGCGCGTCACGTTGCCCAGCGCCAAGTGGGCGCTCCTCTACGGCGTCGTTCTGTGCAATGCCCGCGCCATGGGCGAATTCGGCGCCGTTTCCGTGGTTTCGGGACACGTGCGCGGTGAAACGAACACGCTGCCGCTGCACGTCGAGATCCTCTACAACGAGTACGACTTCGTGGGCGCGTTCGCCGTCGCGTCGCTGCTCGCGCTCTTGGCACTCGTGACCTTGATCGTGAAGACCGTGATCGAGAACCGCGAGGTGCGCATGCTCGCGCGCGGAAGCGCCTCGCGATCGGAGTTCCCGCGATGAGCGTGCGCGCAGAACGGATCACGAAGACTTACGGGACCGCTCGCGTCCTGAACGATGTCTCCCTCGACGTCGAGAGCGGGAGCCTGGTTGCGCTGCTCGGGCCGTCGGGCTCGGGGAAAACGACGCTCCTGCGGATCCTCGCTGGCCTCGAGTACGCGGATCCGGGTAGCGGCCCGATCCGCTTCGACGGAGAGGACGTCGCCGCCCTCGCGGTCGGCGACCGACGCGTCGGCTTCGTGTTCCAGAGCTACGCGTTGTTCAAGAACATGAGCGTGTTCGAGAACGTGGCGTTCGGTTTGCGCGCACGGCCGCGACGCGCGCGACCAAACGAAAGCGGCATCCGGAAACGAGTCGGCGAGTTGCTCGAGCGCGTGCAACTGCCCGAGTACGCCGAGCGGCTCCCGGCCCAGCTCTCCGGCGGACAGCGACAACGAGTCGCGCTCGCACGCGCGCTGGCGATCGAGCCGCGCGTGCTGCTCCTCGACGAACCGTTCGGAGCACTCGACGCGCAAGTGCGCACCGAACTGCGCCGCTGGCTCGTGAACCTGCACGAGGAACTCCACATCACGAGTGTCTTCGTCACGCACGATCAAGCCGAAGCGCTCGAAGTCGCGGACCGCGTGGCCGTGTTGAATCGCGGTCGCATCGAGCAGGTCGGGACGGCCGAGGACATCTACTACCGACCCGCCACGGAGTTCGTGGCGTCGTTCCTCGGCGAAGCCAATCGTTTCGAGGGGGTGCAGGACGCGAGCCACGTGTCGTTCGGCCCGTGGCGCATGCCGCTCCCCGTCGATGCTCCGCGCGGCAGCGGCGCGGTGCGCGTCTATCTGCGACCGCAGGACATCGAGGTCGATCCGATCTCGGCGCGCTCCAGGGGTGCGATCGGTGCGCGCGTCGCGCGAATCCACGCCGCGGGTCCAGCCGTGCGGATCGAGCTAGCGCTCCAGGGCGGAACTCCGCTGTGGGTCGAGCTCTCGCAGCGCCGGCAAACCGTGCTGAACCTGAGCGAAGGCTCGGACGTCCTGGTGTCCCCGCGGAATTGGCGCACCTATCGCTGAAGTCCAGGCATCTCGCGCGTGGACGCATCGGACGCTCCCGCCTACGCTCAAGGCGAGCGGCCGGTTCCGCTACCGTGCGAATCGCGATCCACACCTTCGGTCTGTGCTCCCTCCCCGTCGCGGCGACGGCTTGTCTCCTGCTCGCGAGCGGAGGGCACACGGCGATCCCGACCTACGGCCGCGACGTCCGGCCGATCCTCTCGGACCGTTGCTTCGCCTGCCACGGACCGGACGCGGCGAAACGCGAAGCGAAGTTGCGCCTCGACACGTTCGAGGGCGCGACGGCGGAGAGGCGCGCGGGCGCGGCGATCGTGCCCGGCGATCCGGACGCCAGCCTCGTGCTCGAACGCGTGCACGCCGAGGACCCCGACGAGCGCATGCCGCCCGTCGCGAGCGGCAAGCGCGCGCTGTCCGACGACGAGCGCGACACTTTGCGTCGCTGGATCGAGGCGGGGGCGCAGTACGAGCCGCACTGGGCCTTCGTCGCGCCGACGATGCCGACTGTGCCTTCCGTGCGCGACCCGGAGTGGTGTCGCACTGAAGTCGACCGCTTCGTACTCGCGCAGCTCGAAGCCGAAGGTATCGCTCCGAGCGCCGAAGCCGATCGCGCGACGCTCGCGCGGCGTGTCTTCCTCGATCTGACAGGGCTGCCGCCGACTCCGGAGGAGGTCGAGGCGTTCGTGCGCGACACCCGAGACGATGCGTTCGAGCGTCTCGTCGAGCGATTTTTCACCGAGGAACCGTATCGATCGCGTCACGCCGAACGCATGGCGCTCCCGTGGCTCGACGCGGCTCGATTCGCCGACACGTGCGGCATCCACACCGACGCGGGCCGTCAGATGTGGCCGTGGCGCGACTGGGTTCTGGCCGCGTTCCGCGATGGGATGCCGTTCGACCAGTTCTTGACGCAACAACTCGCCGGCGACCTGCTCCCCGAAGCGACGGACGCGACGCGCATCGCGACCGGATTCCTGCGCAATCACGTCACGACCGACGAAGGCGGCGCGATCCCCGAGGAGTACTTGGTCGAGTACGCAGTCGACCGCACCGCGACGACCGGGTCCGTGTTCCTCGGGATGACGCTCGGCTGCGCGCGCTGTCACGACCACAAGTTCGACCCGGTCTCGCAGAGCGAGTTCTTTTCGCTGCTCTCGTTCTTCGGATCGGTCGAGGAACCGGGACTCTACTCGCAACTGCCGGACCCGGAGCGTGCGTTCGAACCGTTCCTCGTCCTCCCGAAGCCGGAGCAACGTCGCGAGCGCGAAGCTCTCGTCGCGGACCTAGCGCGTGCACGTGTCGAGCTCGAACGCGAGGATCCGACCGAGTCCGCGGAGCGCGAGTCGGAGTTCGCCCGTATCACTGCGGAATCCGCGCTCACATGGGAGACACCGGTCGTCGTCGCCGCGCGCTCGGAGGGGGGCGCACACCTCGAAGTGCTGTCCGATGGTTCCGTGCTCGCATCCGAAGCGAATCCGGACCGTGACACGTTCGTACTCACATTACGCACGCAGGCCGAAGGGCTGCGGCTGATCCTGCTCGAGGTGCTCGACGATCCGAGCTTGCCCCAGGGTCGCGTCGGCCGCGCCGAGAACGGCAACGCCGTGCTGACCGGAGTCACCGTCCGCGCGGAGCGGCGCGACGACCCGGCGCGGACGGAACGCGTCGAACTCACGTGGGCCTGGGCCGACCACGAACAAGCGGACGGCGATCATCGCGTCGTGAACGCGCTGGACTCGGGCGACGACCTCGGTTGGGCCGTCGACGCGCACCGCCGCGCAGGTCCACGATCGGCGTTGTTCCAGAGCGAGAAGCCGTTCGGCTACGCGGGCGGGACCGATCTCACCATCCGACTCGAGCACGCTTCGAACTACGCACGGCACACGTTGGGTCGCGTGCGGGTGCGCGTGGCTCGTGCGAGCGAAGCGCTGCTCGCACGACTGCCGCTCGCGTTCGGGACCTGGTACGTCGCGGGCCCGTTCCAGGCCGGCTCCAAGAAGGACGCGTTCGAGCACGTTTTCGGCCCTGAAACTGACACCGCGCTCGATCCGGCGCGCGACTTCGGCCAGCCGGAGCGGCGCTGGCGCGCGGATCCGACACTCCTGGACGGCGCATTGAACACGCTGCCCGGCGGCGTCGTCGCGACGTACGTCGGCCGCCGTGTGTACGCACCTTCGGCGCGCGAGTCGGCGCTCTCGTTGGGGAGCGACGACGGATTCCGCCTGTACGTCGATGGCCGCGAAGTCGCCTCGCGCGACGTCGAGCGCGCAGTTGCGGCGGGCCAGGACCAGGCCCGTGTGACCTTCCCGCGCGGCCGATCGACGCTCGTCTTGAAGGACGTGAACACGGGCGGTCAGGGCGGCTTCTACTTCCGTGCCGATCCCGGTGTGAACGAGCTCGCCGGCCTGCTCGTCGCGGGTCTCTTGCCGCGCGACGCGCGCTGGAGCGCGCTCGACGGAGGACTCGCGCTGGCGTGGCGTCTCCAACGCTCGAGCACGGCACGCGCGGCCCGCGAGCGCATCGCCGGGATCGAAGCGCGCGCCACGGCGCTCGAAGCCGAGCTGCCGCGCACGATGGTCATGAAGGAACTCGCGGTGCCGCGGCCGACGTACGTCCTGCGACGCGGGCAGTACGACGAGCCCGACCTCGACCGACCTGTCGCACGCACGGTCCCCGCTGCTCTCGGTCGCTTGGCCGACGACGCGCCCGCGGATCGGCTGGGACTCGCGCGTTGGATGCTCGATCGCGACAACCCGCTCGTCGCACGCGTCGCGGTGAATCGCCTGTTCGAGCTGATCTTCGGCGCGGGGCTCGTCCGCACGAGCGAGGACTTCGGCCTGCAGGGCGAGTGGCCGAGTCATCCGGAACTCCTCGACTGGCTCGCCGTCACCTATCGTGATTCGGGCTGGAATTCGCGCGAGATCCTGCGGCTCCTCGTGACGAGCGCGACGTATCGACAGAGCTCCACGCGACGCGCGGACCTCGACGAGCGCGATCCCCTGAACCGACTGCTCGCGTCGTTCCCGCGCATGCGGCTCCCGGCCGAGGCGATCCGCGATCTAGCGCTCTACACGTCGGGTCTCCTCGTCGAGGAGCTCGGGGGTCGCTCGGTGAAGCCGTACCAGCCCGAGGGGTTGTGGCAGGAGGTCGCGATGCCGGCTTCGAACACGCGTGTGTACGAACGCGGATCCGGTCGCGACTTGTGGCGACGCAGTCTCTACACCTACTGGAAGCGCGCGGCACCGCCGCCGACGCTCGCGGCGTTCGACGCGCCGACGCGCGAGTCGTGCACGATCAGCCGCGCGAGCACGAACACGCCGCTGCAGGCACTCGCCCTGTGGAACGACCCGCAGTTCGTCGAAGCGGCGCGCGTGCTCGCGATGCGCACGTTGCGCGAGCCGACCGCCGCATCCAACTCCGCATCCAACTCCGCATCCAACTCGGCATCCGACTCGGCATCCGACTCGGCGAGCGACTCGGCGAGCGACTCGGCGAGCGACTCGAGCCGCGCGAGCGACGACGAGCGTTTCCGAGTCTTGGCGCAGCGCGTGACCGGTCGCCCGCTCGACGAGAGCGAGATCACGGCACTCCACGCGGCGCTGGATCGGTT